>Ga0180437_10004990_pt1 | contig 18485 bp, 14 predicted proteins | sample SS_ome_4_FD_132410 | JGI IMG/M metagenome (GOLD analysis project Ga0180437, IMG submission 132410) | Hypersaline lake sediment archaeal communities from the Salton Sea, California, USA - SS_3_D_1 metaG | ecosystem: Environmental > Aquatic > Non-marine Saline and Alkaline > Hypersaline >... | reverse complement strand
CATCTGGAGATGATTGAACGATTTCACGTATTGCGTGCAGTAGGGATCAAGGAGGGAAATACCGTGTTAGAAATCGGGTGTGGAGCGCATGCCCTGACCACTGTCCCCCTGGCATACCTGCTGGGTCCCCAAGGAAACCTGTTCACCACAGATAGAGAGCGATGGACATTCTTTCACAGCGTGGTACATGCTTCCGGTCTCCAGGATCGCATCTTCCCCTTCCAGTGTACTGCCCTCACCCTCCCCTTACCCTCTCAATCTGTGGATTGTTCTGTACTCATACACGGGGTTCGCAGCCTGGGTGATCAGTCCACCATGATAGGGGTATTTGCAGAAATGCTGCGTGTATCACCCACTGTGTGTGTGGCCGAGACTCTCCCCTGTGCTCATACTTCTGCCCAGAGAGCCCACCTGGACATGTATAATTTGCGAGAAGAACTCTTTCAGGCCCTTTCTGGGAGGAAGGATGATGTCCATTACCTCCCTCTGGATACACTCTGTACTCTCATGGAAAAGGCAGGAGGAACCATTCTCTCTGCAGAACACCATGAGATGAGATTTCCTCATTTTCTGGCTTATTTTCCAAAGGAGGAGATCTTGAGAATCACCAGTAGGAAAAAAAGGAGAGAGCTGTTGAAAGAATGGAAATTTGCTCATGAGAATCTCCTGCAATATGGAGAAGAACATCCTCCTGTGGGAATTGTCACTGCATGCGCAGCATAAAAGAGGCCTGGCAGAGCCGAAGTGTCCAAAGGCTTAAATAGTGATTGTAAAAGAATTTTTATGGTTACCATTGCGACACTGGGATCACATTCTGCTCTGAACATACTGGCAGGGGCAAAGGATGAAGGATTCAACACCTTATTATTGTGCGAGAAATCGCGGAGATTCTATGAACGATTTAGAGTTGCAGATAAAATCATGTATCTTGACAGTCTTTCTGAATTGAGAAAGCACTCTCTACAGGAAGACCTCATCGAAGAGGATGTGATATTGATTCCGCATGGTTCATTTATTTCTTATTTAGATCTTGATTTTCTGGAAAATGAATTTTCTGTTCCCATTTTTGGGAATAAATTTCTATTCAGACATGAATCAGACCGGGTCCTGGAGCAGGAATGGTTCCACCAGGCACAGTTGAGGACCCCCAGAACATTTACTCCTGAAACAATTGATAGAAGGGTCATCGTCAAATATCACGGAGCCAAGGGAGGGAAAGGCTATTTCACTGTTGATTCCCCCCGCGAATATGCCGAGAAGGCAGGGGAAGTGGATGGCGAGGTACAGATCCAGGAATGGATCCATGGCGTTACTATGTATTTCCACTATTTTCAATCCCCTCTCTCAGGCGAACTGGAACTCACCAGCATCGATCGACGTTATGAAACTACTGCAGATGCTGTCCATGCAGCACCGGACAGAGACCCCACATATGTGGTGGTGGGTAATTTCCCTCTGGTCATCAGGGAATCATTGCTGGAGCAGGTTTTTGATCAGGGAGATAAAATTGTTTCAGCATCCCGGGACCTGGACCTGGACCACAGGGGATTGATTGGTCCCTTCTGCCTGGAGACTATCGTCACCGACACACCAGAAATTGTTGTTTTTGAAATTTCAGCCCGGATCGTAGCAGGGACCAATCCCTTTGTTCCCTATTCACCCTATACCTATGCTAAATATTTTGAACCCATGAGCACAGGAAGACGGATAGCCAGGGAAATAAAATGTGCTCTGCAAGAAGAGAGAATAGCAGACCTCATCACCTAGGACAGATTCTATTGCTTTTCTGCATATCCAGAAAAATAGCAGAAATATCTCTGCAATGGGTAAAAATGTAAAAGCTTGACATATGAAAAGGTTTTTATAGATACCTAGAGTGCCTTCCTCATGGAATACTGTACACAGTCAATGCATTATAGTATTACCCTTCTCACAATCTCCTCTCCCACCTGCTCCTATCAATAGGTGAGTATATGATGGCAGAATATGAATCTCAAATTTATGCCTGTGCCCGGTGTGGTGACTGCAGGGAATCTGTAAAGATAGCCTCTGCTCACAAGGGAATCTATCATGTGTGCCCCATGAAAGAACAGCTGGGGTTCGATTCCTACACAGCACGGGGAAAACTCATGGTATTGCGTGATGTTCTGGAAGGAAAAGAAATCGATGAGGATGTTGCAGATTTATTCTATTCCTGTCTCCAATGTGGAAACTGCAAGGAAGTGTGCATTTCTCAGCTTGGTGAGGGAATCGATGTTCCCTCCATCGTGGAAGCATTCAGATCTGTGCTGGCAGAACAGGGCTACATCCGTGATGCGCACAAAATCTTACGGGCCTCCATAAAACACTATGATAATCCATGGCAGATGCCTCGGTACCGGAAGGCTGTATGGACCAAAGAACTGGACCACGACCTTCCCTCAAAAGGGGATGTTCTCTTCTTTGCTGGCTGTTCTTCCTCACTGCTCAATCCACATCTGGCCTTATCGGTAGCCAGGATTTTCCAGAAATTGGACATTCCCCTGGCCTATTTAGGAAAGAAAGAAGTCTGCTGTGGCTCTATACTCAAGAGAATTGGAGCGTTAGAAGATTTTGAAAAGATTAAAGAGAAGAATATGGAATTATTTGATGAATCAGGGGCTCGCACCATAGTTACGACCTGTGCAGGATGCTACAGGACCTTGAAACTTGACTATGATGTTCATGTCCTGCATATTACGGAATTCTTAGATGCATATCGAAAAGAACATGGCCTCGTGCTCTCACCCTTTACAGAGGAGGTCACCTACCATGATCCCTGTCATCTGGGGCGGCACTGTGGAGTGTATATCGAACCCCGAAATTTGATCCGGGCTATTCCTGGCATAGACTTCAAGGAAATGGAACGAAACAGGGAATTTTCATGGTGTTGTGGCTCAGGTGCAGGCATAAAAACCTATGATCCTTCTCTGGCTGTGACCATTGCCAGGGATCGATTGGATGAAGCAGAGGGAAGACTGATCATTTCCACCTGTCCATACTGCGAAGGAAATCTAAAGGATGCCGGTGCTGAGGTGATGGATCTGGCAGAACTTTATGCTGAACTTCTGGAAGAAGGAACATCTACTGAAGAATCATCCCACGCCCTGGATCAATTCATGGACTATTTAAAAGCGCATACAGACATCTTCTCAGAAATCAAACCTGGTGGAGTCCTCCTCTACAGCATCGACGGAGAATTCTTCACTGTAGAACAAAAAAAAGAGGGAACAGACATCAAAAAGGGCGAACATGATAAACCCGATCTCCTCATTACTATTTCGCAGGAGGGGACAGAACAGCTCATGTCCTGTGAAACAAAAGAGGATTACCTCTTAATGTATAAACATCTCTATAAAGATACAGAGCATCTGGATTTCGAGGTGAAAACAAACATGTTTACCATGGCACGCAGGGGATATGTATCATGGGCGAAGAAAGCAGGACTCCTCTCTCTGTAACGGAGGTCAATATGGCATTTAGAAATTGTTTGGAAGCATTTTCCAGCTTTTTTTCTGCTGATTGGTACTCCCTTCACATCATTCTGTTGAACTGAAAATCATTTGTGAGGAACACTTAAATTCGTGAGATTCACCAACATATTCAATGAAAGTGTGGATTGATATATCAAATGCACCTCATGCTCATTTCTTTAAAAATATCATTAAAAATTTGAAGGCACAGGTAGTAGTCACCACACGAGCCTTCGATTCAGTTCCCCAGATTCTTGACATGAACAATATACCGTATACCATAATTGGTAATCACGGGGGATCAGGAGTCAAAGACAAGCTCATTGCCAGTTCTGAGAGAATTTTAAAGCTCACCGAATTTATTGCCGAACACGATGTGGATTTAGCTCTGTTTAAACATTCAGTGGAGGCTCCACGGGTTGCCTACGGCCTGCAGATCCCTTCTATCTGTGTTATGGATAATGAACATGCAGTTGCCCAGAATAAATTGATGCTCCCTCTTTCCAGCCGGGTGATTGCCCCTCAATGCATCCCCCGTTCCCAGATAACACAATTTGGAGTGAGGGAAGAAGATGTCGTACAATTTAACGGTATCTGTGAACTGGCTCACACCCAGCAGTTTACTCCAGACCCCCGGGTGCTGGATGAACTGGGACTGGATTCCGATGAAACTATTGTGGTGTTGCGTCCAGAACCTGCCAAAGCTAATTATTTCAATGGAGATCGCAAAAAAACCATAATCAAGCACATTTTACAGAACAGTTCCTTTGATCAGTGTGTGGTCTTTCCCCGGTTCGATGAGCAGAAAAAAGTCCTCCAGTTTCCCAATACTATCATCCCTGAAAAAGCAGTGGATTCTCTGAGTCTGATGCATTATGCGGATCTGGTCATCAGTGCAGGGGGGTCTATGAATCGGGAAGCCATAGCAGTGGGAACTCCTGCCATCTCCACATACCCGGAAAAACTCCTTTCCGTCACCAAGTATCTCATCGGCCTGGGATTGAAAAAACACTCCCTGGAATTACCACAGATTCTCTCCTATGCCAAAACCCTCATCGAGGATGAAGACTACTCGGAGAATACCCTGAACATGCTGGCATCCATGGACAATCCTGTTCAGGTGGTGTTGAGAGAAATCCAGCGAATAACACAGGAAGACTTCAACTAATTTTGAACTATGTGAAACCTTTATATTCCCCTATTGATATCTCATTCCATGAATCTGGAAGAGGTCGTAGACATTTTCAGAACAGATGACGATAAAGCAAAGCTCCTGGCCATGCAGATCGCGAATGATCGAGGGAGAGAGGTCCTTGAATGTGTGTTTGAAGGGAGACCAAAATCAGCTTCTGAAATTGCCAGAATGCTGGATATTCCTCTTCCTACCGTCATGTTCCATATTGAACGGTTCCTGGATATTGGCATTGTCAAGGTGGTAAAAACCAGGATGTCAAAAAAGTTGAGAGAGATAAAATATTATGGCCCTGCAAAACGGGCAATTCTGATCATCCCCCACCAGAAAGAAGAAACCATGTCCTATATTGCTCAGGCTGTCCGTTCCTCGGTGATCACACCCCTTTCTGCTGTGGTGGTGCTTGTGGTGGCAGCACTCACAGGCTTCCTGGTCAGACAATCAACGGTATCTGTATCTTCTGAACCGCTGAGAATGCTGGCCGAAGAGACCCAGAAAGTGGAAGCACCTCAGTATCTTGAACAATCAGCACCATCCTTTTTTTCTCTCCAGAATCCTGTGGTACTCATCGTACTGGGATGCGTGCTTACCCTGGTGGTGCTGGGAATCTATTCCTATGTGAAGAATAGAAAATCTGTGTTCTGAGAACATACCTATTTTTTCCTGGCTTTTTATTGAGCAGGCTCTTTTTCTTTAAAGAAGGTGAAAAACAGGGTGGTCCCAATGAGATAGAGCACCGTGGTCACCTGAAAGGCACGGGTAAAGGTCCCGGTGGCGATTAAATACCCTCCAAGATCGGATCCAAAGGCCCGTGAAAAGGTGGATCCAAACTGGTCAACACTGGCTGCTTTTCCCCGTTCATGTTCTGATATCTCATCCATGTAAAAGTTCTTTTGAGCAGGATGGGACATATTCATCAGGGTCATGCGCATGAAAAATCCCAGAAATGCCCATATTAATCTGCGAGATACCATGATCAACAGGAGAAAGGGAATGGAAAGGGCCTGGGTGAGGACGATGGATCGCACCTTTCCGAATCGCCGTACCAGAAGAGGAAGCACCAGTGAAGCGATGGTCATGGAGAGTTCACTGGCTGAGAACATCACGCCAATCTGTGCAGCAGTGGCATGGAGTTCCTGTGCAAAATACACATTGAAGAAGGGCACGATGACTCCTGCTCCGAATCCGATAATCATACTGCACGAGGCAAATTTGAGAATGAATCCCCTGTTGCCAGAAAACAGAGGAAGAGATGCAGTTTCGTGGTCCACTTCTACCTTCTTTTCTTTAATGAACAGGATGGGAAAAAGCGCTATCAAAGAGAAGATTCCTGCCGTCATGAGCGTGTATCGATACTGCAGGGAAAGATCCAGCACATAGAATGCAAATACTGTGGGGAGAATACCACCGATGAGGCTGCCTGCCATACGAGAGAAACTGCGCAGGGCTGCATCAAAGGAAAAGAGATGCATGCGTTCATAATCATTGCTCTGTTCCATGATGAAAGGATCTATTGTGATTCGTGAAAGGGAGGAGGACATCCCTCTCAGGCTGTTGGCAACAAGGAGTAAGAATCGCTCACGGGTGGTGGATACCATGAAAATGGCTATGACCATAACAGCAACGGAGATGAAAAAGGTATTCTTTCTGCCAATCCGATCCGAGATTGCTCCTCCAGGAAGCAGAAAGAGGGCAGAAAAGATGAGATGTGAAGAGATGATGAGCCCGAGAAAACGTGCAGAAAATCCTATTTCTAAAATGTAGAGGTTCAAGATCACGGTGAAAATACCCATGCTCACCGTGTTGAGGGCATGGCTCAGTAAAAAGATCTTGGAATTTCTTGAAAATGAAGTGAGTCTCTCCTTATAATCTATGATTTCTTCTTTGATCCGAGCCATCTGGTGGGAAAGGTTCAGCTCTCTTTAAAAGGTTATGGGTGATTTTATGGTTTCTGAATGCTGATACCTTATCCGAAGTTATTCCAGCAGAAGACATTCATAGATTGCAGGCTATCCTGGAATTGTGGAAGAGAGCAGCATCCAGGACATGATCAAATCATAATTTCTTTTACAGAAGAGATACTCACCTTATTTCCACCACATTTCCTCCATCAGAAGCAGGAGGAATTCAAGATAGGACTCCTGAATTCGAAAGGCATGGTACTACACCATCAGGCTGTATCACTGGGCTCTCTCAATCAGGCAATAGTGCATCCTCGTGACGTGTTCAGACCGGCTATTTCCTTTGCAGCAGCCTCTCTCATCCTGGTACACAATCACCCATCTGGAGATCCTGCACCTTCCGACGAAGATATTGCACTGACCAGACAATTGTGCATGTGTGGAAGTGTGCTGGACATTCCAGTGGTGGATCACATTATCGTAGGTATTCAGGGATACACCAGCTTGAAGAAAGAAGGATTCGTCTAAATAGTGTATTTTTAGCTTCTATTCTCATTTATCGAGTAGAAAAAATGATACATTTTTGTACACAATTACAGGATTCAAAGGGCTGTTAAATAGGTGGGTTTGGCCCCTGTTATGATAACATTCTTGAATTCACCAGGAGTACCATGACAGACCACTGGTTTATAATTGAAGGTACGCCCGATCATGGTGGAAGGAACTTTTCCCTGTTTTTCAACGAGTACGGTATATGATTTTCCAACATATGATTGATTTATCTCGTATGATACCTTCATGCGCAACCGGTGCAGAGCCCGTGATCGCTCCTTTTTTATCCAGCCAGGTATGAGGTTCATGGTGGAAGCGGGGGTGTTGGGACGGGGAGAATAGCGGGTCACATTGATTTTATCGGGAGTAATATCTCTGACCAATTGGAGTGTATCCTGAAATTGCTCATCTGTCTCGGTGGGAAATCCTGCAATAATATCGGTCCACAGACAGAGCTGGGGGAATTCCCGTTTGAAGGCTGAACAGATATCTTTGAATTCGGCTACAGTATACTTCCGATTCATCTTTTTCAAGATATCATCGTTTCCCGATTGAACAGGAATGTGTAAGAAGGTGAAAATCTTTTCATCATGATATATTTCCATGAGATCATCAAGTATATCCTTGACATGATTTGGATTCATCATGCCCACCCTGATTTTAAAGTCTCCCTCGATTTCAGTGAGAGCCTGGAGTAGAGCAGGAAGATATGTTCTCTCTCTATCCCCATCTCTATTGCTCTCTCGATCCATACCATAACATCCAGTATCCTGGGAGGTGATCTGCAGTTCTTTATATCCTGCAGCAATGAAGGTCTGTGCAGTCTTTATCACGGATTTAACTGGATAACTGAACAGGTGTCCACGAGCTAACCGTGCTGCACAATAGGTACAAAATCCCAGGCATCCTTCAGAGATGGGAAGTATGGCCACTACTCCATCTCCTTTCCGGGGATAGCACAGCTTATTTTTCTTGGAGGTGGCGATGAGATTGACTGGGTGATCCTTCTCCACATGCGTTACCGCTTCGTAGATATCATAGACATTTGTACCCACCACATTGGTGCTCAGGGGAGAAATGAGGGGAAGACATCCAGTAACTATCAGTGCCTTGTTATCTGCCTGAATTTCTGCAATTCTCTTTCTGATTTTTCGTTCAGTAGGTCCCTTCACCCCACAGGAATTGATGATGACACAGTCGGCCTCTTCATAGGAATCGGTAAGAGAATCATGCAGTATAGCCCTGATAATCTCTGAATCTGCGTGATTCATGGTACATCCATAGGTTTCCAGGTAGATAGACATGCAGCACTGCATGGAAAAAGAATAATAAAAAGGTGGTTCCAGGCGTTGAATACCCTCAGGTATATATGTTGTTTTCTGAAGAGTTTTTTATGTGGCAGGTATCCCTCCGCCAGGGCACCTGGCTTGAAGTGGAAAATGTATTGTGGTCTATCCTCATTGCACTCTGCGTTGTCCCCATTGTCTATTCACTTTCGGTGCTGGTACCAGCATATTTCACCGCGCTCATGACCCTCCAGTCCATGACAGGAGTTCTGGGAACCTGGTGGATTCTCATTCCCTTCGGGGTAACGGGAGTTATTATCGGATTACTGGTATGGTATGGAGCACCAGAAGCAGAAGGGCCGGGATTACATGTAGTTATTGCAGCATTTAACAAACGGGATGGCGAGCTCAGATTGCGAACTGGATTGTTAAAATACATTACCACCCTGCTTACCCTGGGGACAGGAAGTCCCAATGGCATTGTGAGTCCTTCGGCAGTGGTGGGAAATTCCATGATGAGTTATATTGCAACTTTTTTTTCTTTCACCCCTGATCAGAAACGAACCCTTTCACTGTGTGGAATTTCTGCAGCCCTGACCACCCTACTGGGAGCACCCTTTGGTGCTGCCCTCTTTGCGGTGGAGGTGGTCTATGGCAATTATATATTATATAAGCGATTTTTCTACTGTCTGACTTCCAGCATCACCGCATATATTCTCATCTATTTTCTGGGGATTATCCGGAATCCTTTCCAGATCATTCCCCTCCATGCCGTAATTACCCCCTCCCTGGTAATTCTCATACTCATCACTGCTGTACTGGGGGTGCTGGTCAATGTCTGTTATATTTCTCTCTATCAGAAGATTCATGATTTTTTCATGGACAGAGACTGGACATCCATGAACTGGCTCAAGCCCGCAGTGGGAATGACTCTGGGTGCAGCCCTCATGGTCCCTCTTTTTCCCGATTTCATTGAACTGCAGATTGTGGGAGGGAAAGGATATGTGCTGGAGGCATTAGTGCAGATAGGTGTGTTAAAGATAGTACTCATGATGATGATCCTCATGGGTGTTACCTCGCTCATTGCAGGGTCAGGAGGGAGTGGAGGCCTGTTCTTACCGGTACTGGTGGTGGGAGTCTTACTGGGAGTGGGGATGAGTACCATGTGTGCACCCCAGTATCTCCTCTTTCTGGTAGTTGCGGGAGTCAGCGCAGCCCTCAGTACCACCCTCAATGTGCCTGTAGCAGCTGCCATGTTATGCATCGAGCTTTTCGGACCACTGGCAATCCTCCCTGCAATCATTGGTTCAGTAACAGGATATCTTCTGGCCCGCAATCAGTTCATCTACCATGAAATCCAGTGGGAAGAATTGAAAGAATAGTGAAGGTGCTGATCAGGAGATGCGGGTGATTTTGACAGTACAGGGTCCGGGAGCCTCAGCATGCACCAGTACACGATCTCCCTGCATCGTGTATGTTCCTCTATCTACAGTAACAGTGAATCCATCAGGAACCTGTATGGAAGGAAGATAGATTTCGGTGGGAGCAGAAATATGTGGATCAGCATCAAAGACGAATGTGAATATGCCTTTTTTTCTATTAAATGACATTTCTCTGGGAGTACCTGCTGTTCTACAGGCATATGGTCTGCAGAATCCCTCTACAGCCCGCCCTCCACTGCATATGTCTTCAGAGTCTTTTTGATCTCTGCTGAAAATGGAGAAGTCTTCCCGATTCCACTGATCCCCCTGTTCATTACTGTTGTCTGCAGTGTAATTCCACAGCGTGGCATTGAGTAAAAGAGCATCCAGAGCATCATAGTTCATGCTCAAAGCGTCAATGTGTGCGGAAAAATCACCGGTGATGTATGCCTTTTTATGATTCATGTTGAAGGGAATGCCGAATTCCCCGATGAGAGTGGGTACACCACCATGGATGGTCTCAGATGCCTTCTTTATTTCCTTCAACTGTCGGAGGAACATGGAGCGGATTCCTCTCTTAAAGAGCACAATTTTTCCAGCAGAAACATCGTAATTATACCAGGTCTGGAATTTCTGGGTTATCAGGGTGAGGGCATCATACCAGTGGCTGGCATGAATAACAGGACTGCAATGGGATGGACCCCATGTTACAGTTTCCGGATGGAAGGGTTCTCCCTCTATGAAGAGGATGGCATCAGGGTGAACTGCATGGATGGCTCGGGCACAGCGATCAATGAAGGGGGCCAGATAGTCTGTGAAGAATGAACCTGGCTGCCCGTCTCTGGATGCAAAGTGATGGGGTCGGAGTAACACTGGAGCATCTTCCTGAATCTCCCAGATGCCTTCTTTTCTCCACATGTCTTCATAATCTGGAAGCCAGCAGGTAGCTCTCTGTGGATTGATACGGGTTTCACCGGAAACGGAAACGCCAAATCGCCTTAATTCAGCCACTTTCACTGTGCGGGGATACCCACCGGCTGCTGCCATACCATCAAAGGGACTGATCTGCAGTCCGGGCAGGCGTTGTCCTATCATTCCTCCCGGAAGGGAGAGATCCTCCACTCCAATGTATCCGGCACTGGGTTCATTCATACAGTCATACCCTAACACATGGTCCATATCTTTCAATCGTCGGGCCAGGTGGGCGAGTCCTGTGATATATTGATTCTGCATGTATTCCTGAGCAGGAATTCCATCAATGGTCCAATGGGGGGCAAAATCAGTTCCTCCAAAAAAGAGGGTGAACATGGTAGCACAGGCAAATCGCTGGTAATTCTGGGTCCAGCACATGGGTGGGTACTCCTGTGGATTGTGGGGATAGGTATATTGCATGACCAGGGCCGCATCGGTAGCATCAAATTGGGTAAAATCCAGTCCCACCTTCTCGAACAGCCAGCCAGGAGCACCATCTCCCCCGGTCATTCTGCTCCACACATCCTGGTGAACATCCACCAAGACATACAATCCAAAATCCCCGGCCAGAGAGATGACAGCCTCCAGGTATTCGAGATAATCTGTATCATAGGTATCGGGTTCTGTATGCTGGAGAGCCTCCCAGGTGGTGAGAAGCCGTATACAGTTGAACCCCCATTTCTGGAGACAGGTAAAATGAGATTCAGCTTCATCAAGCGGGAAGGGACGACCGATAAAAGAACATGTCCGGTGATGGGAAAAATCGGTCTCCCGGTAGGTGGATCCATCGGGAGCGAAGGGTACTTTTGAACTTCCTCCCAGATTCACTCCCCGTAAGAGCACAGAGCGACCCTGTGCACCTATCATCCATTCTTTTCCCACAGTCAGACGATTCATATGAATATGTTATTTCTCATGGTTATAGTTATATCCCCGGATGCATAGAGTGGTGCTGTAATGAACCCGGTATGCATGTCCCCTCGTCTCCTCCTCATCACAGTTATAAATGCACAGAACAAGAACCTGTATGCTGCTGGCTCGATACAAATTCACCGTGATTTTTTTCATACTGGCAGCCTATACAGCAGCTCATCTGCCGGGTCAAGAGATAACAGCACTGCTCCTTACACTCTATTTTCCCGGTTTATTTGTTGTTTCTTTCTTGAGACATGAGGTCACAGTGACTGAAATCATTGCCTTTCCTCTCTTGTATGGAATGAGTGTGTGGATAGTCTTTTCCTATGTGATCTCAGAGCTGAATATCTTCTACTGGCCGCTCATAGTGGGTATTTCCGTGGTGAGCGCCCTCTATGCCGATAGAACTGCATTACAGATACACAGAACATCAGAGACCAGCACCCTGTTCTTAATTCTCGTGTGTCTTTTCATGGTATCTTATGCATACCCCTGGTCTCACCCACAGTCTTTCATTCCCCCTGGAGATGACATGAAGTTCCATGCCACCTACATTCAGAATATTATCTCTGAACACTCGTTACCGGAAACATATGGACCTCTCTATCCAGAACTGGATACCTTTTCCTATCCAGTGGGATATCACCTGCTCATCTCCCTGGTCACCCTTTTTACCGGATTTACCATGACATCTGTCATAATCAGCACCATTTTCCTGGTGTCTCTTTCCTGTTTTTCCTTCTATTTTCTGGGGGCATCCTTATTCAATGAGAAAGTGGGCCTCTATTCAGCCTTTTCCCTCTCCTTCCTCTCCCTCTTTTTCCATCGATTACTGGATACAGCAACCTATCCCAATCTGGTGGGCATTGCTCTCCAGGTATATGCACTCTCTCTGTTTTATGAATTGTATTCGGGAAAATTTTCTGTGAAAAAGGGTTTCTTATGCTGTGTCGTATTTGCTGCCTCCTCACTGACCCATTCCTATATTTTTATCATCAATGTCTTCTTTTTTATTGTGGTTACTCTTCTGCATGTACACCATAAAAAAATGGTGAAGCTGGTGGCCGTGATGGGAAGTGGGGTTCTGCTTTTTATGATTCCCTACCTGCTTCGGTTAGATTTCCAGCCTCTCTCAACGGTGGAATTGATGCGATTTTCTGCATGGTATCAGAGAGATGCTCTCAACTCTCTTTCTGCATTCATCGAGACAATCTCCCTGTTCAGCCCTCTCCTCCTCTTTTTGGGAATTGCCGGCAGTTTTTCAATACAAAACCAACCTGTACAGAGAATGATGGCAGCCTGGTATGGAGCCATCCTTATACTTCCTGCACTCTCTGTGGTTCCGATGTATTATCCAGGGTGGTACACCATCTCTCCCGATAGGGTTTTCTTACATGTATGTGCTCCTCTCTGTATCGGTGCTGGCCTTCTGGTAACCAGGATTCAGTCTCTCATGACACGGGAGAAGGCGCTCTTTTTTTTAATGGTGCTGGCACTGGTGGGAGTGGGTATGCATCATGTCAATGCGCTCAATTCCTTTTCCCCGGATCCTGCACATCAGGTGCAGATGAATCCAGATGATGCACAGGTCATGGACTACATTACAGAGCACACTCCTCCAGACACCATTATACTCAATACCGCCCCCACGCTGGACAGCTCTTCCTGGATTCCGGTACTCAGTAAGCGTCGGGTAGTCTTTCCCTGTTTTTCGGTGCATCGGGGAGATGGCTGCATACAGAAATTAACTCCCCATGAAAAACGCATGGATCTAAAAATACTTGAACATGCACCAGATTCACCAGAAGCTCTGGACATGTTGAACCACTATGCTATAGATTATGTATATATTCCTTCATGGACAAAATCATCCTATCTCCATCTCTCTCCTGAAGCACTGGAGAAATCTCCTCTTTACCAGCCAGTGATAAAGCAGGGAGATACCCATCTTTTCAGAGTGTTGCATGATGCAGATCCAGGGACTACCTTTGTGGAACTGGAAAAAAGAAAGCATTTGATTTTCAAGGAAGATGAAATAACATCTCTTTCCTTTCCTTTCACTTTTTCGAAAGATGTGCAGGGCTCACTCTTTCTCAAAATTACCTATACAGATGAAGATATAGGTTGGGTGAATATAGGGCAGGAAGAAACATTTATCGAGTCTATTTTCACCTATGGATCTGGCGAAAAAAAGATGTTCATGATTCCTCTCTCTCACTCAGACCCTGTAGACCTGTTTTTTCATGCTGATCATGATTTCACCGTGCATGACATGACCCTATCTCTGGGCATAGAAGATGCCACCATGCTTTCCCCTCAGGTAGCACTGGTGGGTCCATGGATGATCTCGGAGGCGATCACGGGGGTGAGTGGAGAACTGGCATTGAGAATCTATCTGTTCTGTGTGCATGACGGAACGCTCTCTCTGACCTATTATGATAGGGGAGAAGGCGATGTAGATATCAATGTGCCAGGCTGGATAGGTTCCTGGGATACAGTGGCTATTCTCACCCGGGAGGATTCGCGTACCTTCACATCCATGGTAATTCCTGTAGACGGATACTATACAGTCTTTGTAGTGGGAGTCTATGCCTATGAAGAGGACATTATTTTTACCAGTATAGAATATACAGAGAATCAATGAGTGATCTCGTTTTTCACACCCCATGTCATTTTTCAATATTATTACCTTTCTTTCTCTCTAGGTTCCGAAACCTTAAAAACAGTAACCTCCACCCTGTTATATGATTCTGTTCGATGAATCCCATAATGAATTCTGTGGGATCAAGGGGCTGCGCAAGAGACGATCATATCTTCTCTGGAAAGAACGGGTAGAATCATTTGGCATTACAGCTGTCAGTTCTCGAAAGAAATTTCTAAAGGAAATGAACACCTATAAAATAATTGTCATTGCGGAACCCCATGCATATTTTAACCTGGCAGAGACTCGAGCCCTCTTCGATTTTGTCCTGCAGGGTGGAGCCCTGATTCTCATCGGGAATCATCACAACACACAGAGATATTATTCTTATGGATGCAATGAGATTTTAAACGTGGTGTCAAACCCCTTCGGCATCAGGTTCAATACGGATGAAATCAGATTTTTTGAAGACAACATACTGGATCATTTTGCAGATCACCCCATCTGCAAAGGAATAGAATATATTCATTACTGGAAAGGCTGTTCTCTCACTCTGTTGCGGCAGGGGACTGTGGTCCGTGGTGTTGCCTTTGGATCTAGACATGATAACTCTGAGGTATATACCAAGAGACCTATTGCAGCCGCCCTCTATACGGGAGAAGGGAAGATATTCTGTCTGGGAGATTCAAGCGTGTGGGCAGATCCCAAAACTCAATTGGAAGATGATAATTTTACCCTGGCAGAAAATGTCATTACCTGGCAGCTGGGGTAGCCTCTGCCCCATATAGCACTTCTCCCTTGACTATTGTTTTAACTACGTTCCCTGTGATATTCCATCCATCAAAAGGCGAATGCTTGGCCCTGGATGCGAATGTGGATGCGTCGATTGTCCATGATTTTTTTAAATCAATGAAGGTGAAATCTGCGTCTGCACCTACAAAAAATCCCTTTTTATACTGTAATCGTTCATTGAGCAATCTGGCAGGATTCTCAGATAAGCGAAGAGCAATATCCTCCAAAGAGAGCATTCTCTTATTGACTGCATTGAGTAGGAGAGGGACCATTGTTTCGATTCCTGAGATTCCATAGGCTCCTGCCTGTTTCTCTTCCAGGGTGTGAGGCGCATGATCTGATGCAATCACATGGATGTCTTTGAGGTGGTTCCAGAGGGAATGTACATCGTCCTGTGTTCCCAGGGGGGGCTTGACCTGGAAGAGCGGTCCCTCTGCACGGGTGAGGAAGAGATGATGGGGAGTGACTTCCCGTAAGACTGGCTGGGTACTGAGAAATGCTATTTCTTCTCGGGACGCTATATGGCAGATATAGAGCATATCGGGGCGCAGTGCACACCATCTGCGGGTAGTTGTGATATCTGAATGCAGTGAGAGAGGCATATTCAGATTGAGCAGGGGTTGTGGATCGCCGTGAAAGATGAGACTTCCTGTAGTTTCCCCCAGATAGACTTTCACCCGGTAGGGATTGATCTTTCGTACTTCATTGAGTGACGCTTCATCGGTATCTACTACTCCACAATGCAGGGCAAAATCACAGAGTGCATCTCTTTCAAAGAGCTTGCATCGGGTTTCAAATATGTCCCGGGTGAGTACAGGAGGGTCGGTATTGGGCATGTCCACGATAGTGGTAATTCCTCCTGCCAGGGCAGCCTGGCTGCAGGTTCTCACTGTCTCTTTATGAGATTGGTTGAAATCTCTGGCATGCACATGGAGATCGATGAGGGAAGGGAAGACCAGCACACCATCACAATCTGTACCACTTCCCGGGATTTCCTTGTGTATGTCTGTGATGGTCCCTTCTTCAACCCGGACATCTAATGTATGGATTCCCTGTGAGGTCACCACATGCATATTCTTGTATAGCATATATGATCGAAACCCTTAAATTATTAAAAGGTAATCATCTAGTCTCTATTATGAAAGATATCATTTCCATACATGATTTTGACAGGGACCAGATCGAAGGGGTCCTGAAAAGTGCTCAAATAATGGAACGGTTCATACAGGGAACAGATATTCTGGAGGGAAAAATTCTGGCCACACTTTTTTTTGAACCCTCGACCCGAACCCATCTTTCCTTTGAATCTGCCATGAAGCGCTTGGGTGGGAAAGTCATAGGATTCTCTGAATCTTCATCCACTTCTGTGGCAAAAGGAGAGACCCTTCAAGATACTGTACGCATCACCGAACAGTATTCAGATATCATTGTCATACGGCATCCCCGGGATGGAGCAGCTCGTCTGGCAGCTGAAGTCACTTCCATTCCGGTGATCAATGCAGGAGATGGAACAAATCAGCATCCCACCCAGACACTGCTGGACCTCTATACCATACAGAAGGAACTGGGGAATATCGATGGACTGACCATTGGCATGATGGGGGATTTAAAATATGGAAGGACAGTCCATTCATTATCCTGTGCCCTCTCCTGGTTCGATGTGTCTCTGCAGGTTCTTTCTCCACCTGGATTGGAGTTGCCTTCCTATATTACAGAAGACCTAATGGAAAAATCCATAGATATCGTGGAAGTTGAAGACATGGAAGATCTTTCTGTCGATGTATTGTATGTAACCAGGATCCAGAAAGAGCGATTTCCCGATCTTGAAGAATACGAGAAGGTCAGGGGAAGCTATCGGATCACTATAAAGACCCTGGACCATCTAGGAGAGGCTATCATCCTGCATCCATTACCTCGGGTGGATGAAATCGATCCAGAGGTGGATACCACACCCAATGCGCTGTATTTCAAACAGGCATGGAATGGGGTACCCGTCCGAATGGCATTGTTAGCCAGTGCGCTGGGGTGGGACCAATGAAAAGAGAATTAAAAGTTTCGGCTATTAGAAATGGTACTGTCATCGATCATATCACTCCTGGAAAGGCCTTCGAAGTGGTCCGTATACTGGGCCTGGAAGACTTTGATTCAGTGGTATCTCTGGCTATAAATGTATCAGGGGGGAAATCAGAGAAAAAGGATATTATCAAGATTGAAAATCGAATATTATCCAAAGAAGAAGTAGATAAGATTTCCCTAATTGCTCCCCATGCTACAGTCAACATAATCGAAAAATATGATGTTAAATCAAAAGAAAAAGTGGAAATTCCCGATGAAATTGTGGGTATTCTATCCTGTACCAATAAAAACTGCATCACTCATTATGAACCAGTAAAAACAAAATTCATACTTAAAAATAAAAATCCATTGAGAATTCGCTGTTATTACTGTGAAAGGGTACTCAATGAGGCCAACATAAAAAAAGCACTGGAGAAAGCCTGAATCAGTTACGAATAGTATTGCAGCACTGAAGAAAATGAAAGACAGTGTTCCCTGGAGTACATAGTGATAGAGAAGCAATCGCAAAAGAAACCACACTACACGAGATGAATTACCAGAAAAGAATCATAAAAAAAGGATGCCGCGGGCCGGGCTTGAACCAGCGACTTCTAGATCTTCAGTCTAGCGCTCTCCCAACTGAGCTACCGCGGCTAGGAGATTCTCTCGAATCGGGAATATAAAAAGGTTATGGTGCCTGTCTCATCATGGACCTTGCCACCCGTTGATAGATAGAGACTGCATCCATGAGATCCTGCACCTCGATATATTCCTGAGGACCATGAGCATATTCCAGGAGACCCGGTCCATAGGCGATTGCAGGGATACCACGAAAAGCAAAGTATCGAATATCTAAAAAACCCGGACATACCTGAGTGATACAGGACCCCCGCACCTCGTGCACTGCTTTTTTCATTGTCTTCACTATCTCTGATTGAGGAGGAGTAAAAAATCCCTCTGTCTCCAGCAGAGGAGTGCAGGAAAGAGATATTCCCTCTTTCTGCATATTCTCCATAATTTCAGTAACAGAAGTTGTTATGGAGGAGAGAGTCTGTTCAGGTGGAAATCGCCAGTCAATACTGAAGGAGCAGGATTCAGGAACCATGTTAAATTGTGTTCCGCCAGTGAGAGCTCCCCCCAGTAGGAGAGATCCTCTTTCAGGTCGCTGATTCCTGAAGTACTGAACGACATCTATCATATCAATGAATGCATTGGTCCCTCTTTCCTGGTAGATTGAATGAGAGGATTCTCCCTTCACCGTAATCTG
>Ga0180437_10004989_pt1 | contig 18493 bp, 14 predicted proteins | sample SS_ome_4_FD_132410 | JGI IMG/M metagenome (GOLD analysis project Ga0180437, IMG submission 132410) | Hypersaline lake sediment archaeal communities from the Salton Sea, California, USA - SS_3_D_1 metaG | ecosystem: Environmental > Aquatic > Non-marine Saline and Alkaline > Hypersaline >... | reverse complement strand
GTGTGGAAGCAGAATATCGATGCCAAGAAAATAAGTGGCGCTTTGGTGGTTCAATTAGCATTCCGTATAAAGTGATTGAACTTGAACGTAATGTTTGCAGCGCAACCATGACCTCTCAAGGTGATGGCAACAATGGGGGTTTTGATCCTACCAATCTTGTTTGTTCAAAAGATGAAACTTTATATCAAACAGTAAATACTGTTATCAAGGGACGGGAAGTTCCTGCAACAGTCCCTGCCTATCGCTTGGATTTTTTGAGTGGTTTGCAACGAGGGCCAAACTTGCCAATGGTTGAGTACGGTGATGGAAGTGTGAGAATCGCTGGAATCGAGGCAGCCCAAGAATCGTCTACAGGTGCGCAGGCATGGCTTGCCGTCATAGAAAGTACCGATAGCACCTGTCCTTCAAACGACACATTTGCTACACCGTCACAAAAGACAAGTAAAGCTTCTGCTGTAGGTGATCTTCTAGCAAATCACTTTGTGCATGCAAATGGGACAGTTGAGGCCCCAGCGGGCTCTGACAATCGGGGTGCATTTGTAACAACTCAAAACTATGCTGCAGCAGGAAATTTAGGGCAAAGTGCAGACGCTCAGGCCAAGTTGTATGTTGTTCCAGTTTATGACTCAGTTGGTGCTGATGCGGCTTCAAATCTTGAGTTTTATCATAAAGCAGTGACTGCCATGAACGCAATCGAAGAAGCGATTGATGACTTAACTGAGTCTGGTGTTGCTTCTGTTGAACAATATTTCTTTAACAATGGTGTTCACTTTTGCCAAGTTTCTGATGGGTGTCATTCTGCGCGCAACATGGGCGTTGGTGACATAGAGCTTGATTTGTACGGTGCATGGGGTGACATAGAAAACTACTGGGGCAAGCTGATTTTAGGCTTTGTGTTTCCAACTGGTAGAAAAATTTGTGACCCTGGTCTTTTACTTTCCCAGCCAACCGGTAACAATGGACACTTTGAGATCAAAGGTGGACTTGAAGGTGGCTGGTTAGTTCGTAAGCGTTTGGGGATTCATGGTGACATTTCGTACAACCATGTGTTTGAGGCGACAGAATATCGCGGGGCTCCGTTCCATGGCGCGACGGTTAAAAATATCGGTCCAAAAGTTGCGGCGAAAACAAAATGGGGTTACTTTACCGGTCATCTTGATTTTTCTTTATTCCATTCACGTAATGCAGATTTAGGTTGTTGCGCGGGGTATGAATTTTATTACAAACGGTGCGACTGCATTAAACTCTGCAGCTGTTTTGCCAAAGAGTTTCCGATTAGAGAAGGTTGTGCAACAACCGGTACTATTTTAAACGATGAATTTAAACAGCTTGATGGTTCCATTTTAGCAAAAGATACCAAAAGAATTTCTCATAAAGTTCGTTGCGAAGTTTTCCATCGTTGGGATTTTTGTGAACTATACGGTGGCGCCTCGTATGTTTTTGCAGGTAAAAATATTATGCAAGAAACGGAGGCACATCTGGGCATCGGTATTTATTGGTAAAAAAAGTATCGTTTAAAAAAAGGAAGTGATTATGGTAGATCTGGTCAAAAAAAATAGCATAAAAATCCTGGCCCCGGTTTTGTTTGTTTGTCTTGCATGGACAACACAAGTGGACACCAAAGAATTTTTTAGAATGTCTCGTCACCCAAAACGAACCCGTGCACCACGTACCGATGCACCAGAGGCTGGAGCGATTGTTACCTGTCCGTCGTCATGTGATTTGAGTGGCATAGAAGATTGTGTGTGCTCGATAAAAGAAGACATCAGAAGCACCTGGACGATGATTGAAGATTCCGGAGAAGTTGTTCCATGCACAGAACTAACCTCAATTGAAGATGTCAACAATGCGGTGTATAGCATTACCACCTGGCTGAAAACATTGTATGCGTACAACCGCGGCTGGTTCTGTTCAACTGAGTGTGAAGACTGCGATTGCTCCTATCCGTGCCCGTAGACCCCTTAAAAATCTTTTTAAAAAAAAAGCCCCGGAAATTCCGGGGCTTTTTTTTATGTTTTGAAGTGTGTTATTTATGCGTGTATGACTTTAAAATTATCGTCTCTAACGATTTCAGAGAGTCTTGGGTTTTCTAGTTCTTGTGGTTCAAACTTGTAGAATGGGGCAAAATTCCGTTGCAGCGTTTCTGTTAGATCAGGTGAAAATTGCTCTGCAACTAAAATTCCATCTTCTAGAGATTTGTTTTTTTCTGCAGATTTGCTTTGCTTACAGTATATTCTGCTCACAGCGTTGTCTATGCTTTTTCTAATGTAAGACCTGTTGCCGCATCCATTGCCTGCTGTTTTTTTATCATAAAGCTCTTTTGCATGTTCAATTTTGATTCCTAAATTCACATTTGCAGAGTTGCCGATGTAGTTTTCCAGGAAAGTGCAAAATTGTTTCTGTGTTGTACGTCGAGCATTGTTAAGTTTTCTTATGTGCCGGTCATTTGCTCGTAGAAGTATTTCGATGTGAAAATTTCTTATAATTCTTTGAGCTAAGCATGTTTTATGCTCAGTTGCACGATAGTAGTTCAATAGATTATCTGTTCTTTTGGCGCTGTTTTCTTCTTTTGCATACAAGGGCATAAGTCCGCGCATACCTTCGTTAAGGTTTGCCAGGGTCCAGTTAATGTATTCTTTTTGCCTTTCTGTATTTTCAGATGCAAAAACACTTGGACATGCAGCAGCTGCTAAAAAAGCCACCATAATTACTTTTTTCTTGTTCATAAAACACCTTTCATTTTTGGGCACATTTGCCCGATTTAACCATAAACCTTTCAGTTTGTGACAATGGCTTGGCGCCCAGAAGTTGGGCAAAAGCCTCCATTTCATGCCTTTTCATTCTATCTGAATAGTCCAAGGGCTGCAAGGGGGTGCATTGGGAGGGCTTTTTGGGCTTTTTCAGGGGTTGGAAGGTGGATTTTTGTACAAACGGGTGGATTTCTTTTATCCTGGGTGAAGCGTCTCTTTGATTTTTTTCTAGCAAAAAAAAGCTATCATTCTCTCGTTCCCTTCGTCAGGGCTCAGGGTAAACTTTCTCACTCGGCGAATTAATTCCCCTCGTTCGTGGTGAGCTTGTCGAATCCATGCGAGGGGAAAAGTTAAGATTCAAGAGAAAAACAAAAAATTATTTAGCTTTTTAACCATTCGTATGGATTCGACAAGCTCACCACGAACGAATGGTTAATCTTATTTTTTGATGACGCTTGGAAGTTGAAAGTTAGTTTTGTTTTTTTGAAAAGAGATAACTTTGAGAGATTGACATGGCTGATACCAAAAATAAATTTTATGTAACTACCCCTATTTATTATGTTACGGCAAAACCTCACTTGGGCACTTTGTACACTACCGTAATGGCCGATGTTGTACGCCGTTGGCAAAAACTGCTTGGTAAAAGAACCTTTATGCTAACCGGCACAGATGAGCACGGACAAAAAATTGCACAAGCGGCGCAAAAAGCAGGCAAAGATCCAAAAACATTTGTTGATAGTTTTGTCGGTGCGTACAAAGACACCTGGAAGTTGTACGAAATTGATTATGATTATTTTGTCCGTACAACGGATGAAGGTCATATCAAAGTTGTGCAAGACTGGATAAAAATGCTGCAAGAAAAAGGTGACATTTATAAAGACAAGTATGAAGGGTGGTACTGCACACCAGACGAAGCGTTTTTAACGGAATCAGAAGCTGACGGAAAAAAAGAGGGTGATGAACCACCTGCTTGTCCACAGTGTGGCAGAAAAACCGTGTGGCTTTCTGAAGAATGTTACTTTTTTAAACTTTCAAAATACCAAGACAAGCTGCTGCAATTTTACAAAGATCATCCAGATTTTATTACGCCAAAAGAACGTGCAAACGAAGTTATTAATTTTGTAAAATCTGGTCTAAAAGATTTAAGCATTTCTCGCACTACCATCTCTTGGGGTGTTCCGTTTCCGGGTGATGAAAAACATGTCGCCTATGTCTGGGCAGATGCGCTTAATAATTACATTACTGCAATCGGGTATGGCCAACTAGGCAAAGAGCGGGAATTTGATTTTTGGTGGCCGGCAGATCTGCACATTATTGGCAAAGATATTATTCGTTTTCATGCCGTGTATTGGCCCGCGTTTTTAATGGCTGCAGGTTTAGCGTTGCCAAAAAAACTGTTGGTACATGGGTGGATGACGGTTGATAAGCAAAAAATGTCAAAATCTTTAGGCAATGCGATCGACCCTGTTGTGCTAGAAAAAAAATATGGCGCAGATCAAGTTCGGTATCACCTGTTGCGTCAGCTTGCAGTAAACCAAGACGGTGATTTTAGTTTTAAAGATTTAGAACAACGGATTAATTCTGATTTGGCAAACGACTTAGGAAATCTTTTAAACCGCATGGTAACGTTGGCAGAAAAAAACCCTACTTCGCCCTCCGGGCTACGAAGGGCAGGTCTCTCCTTCTCCCTCCCTTGTCCAAAACAATGGTCGCCAGAGGCGGAAAAGTTGCGCGCTGCGTGTGAACAAACCGTTAAGCTATTTTCACAACAAATGGATGACTATGTGTTTCATATGGCGCTGGCAGATTTGTGGAAATTTATTAATCAAGTGAACGCGTTTTTCCATGCACAGCAGCCGTGGAAGCAGGCAAAACAAGATAAAGAAGCGTTTTTACAAACACTTTCTGCAACGGCACACAGTTTGCGCGCAATCGGTGCACTGTTGTGGCCTGTGATGCCAACTAAAATGGAGCAGCTGTTTGAAAGTTTAGGTGTTTCATTCAGTCCGGAAGAAATTTCTGTTGAACAACTTTATCATTGGGATCAAAATTTTATGTTGAAAAAAATAAAAGAACTTTTTGTGAAAATAGAGACAGACTCAAATGTTGCTCAGCTAGCGGGCGACCCGTCTTCACCTTCGGTTTCTTCGGGCAAGTCTTCTAAAGAAGACTTGAAAAAGTATATAAAAATAGACGACTTGGTAAAAATAGACCTTGCCGTTGGTACCATTGAAAAGGCAGAGGAAATTGAAGGCTCTGACAAGCTTTTAAAACTGCAAGTCAATTGTGGTGAAAATTTTGGCATGCGGCAAGTGTTGGCGGGTGTGAAAAAGTTTTACAAGCCAGAAGAACTTGTTGGCAAGCAGGGTGCGTTTGTTCTGAATTTAAAACCAAGAAAAATGATGGGCTTTGAATCGCAGGGGATGATGCTGTTTGCAGAGTCGCAAGACGGGGTGCTCCAAATGGTCACCGTCGGCGGCCCGGTGCCAAATGGAGCAAAATTACGATAGGTTTAAACTTTGTTTTAGTACGCCGCGTATGATTTTTCTTCAATCAAATTTGAGCCAAGCAGTTCATTTATTTCTCGTTTGAGTGCGCATCGTTTGTCATTGGTGATGTACACAGAGCGAGTGATTTGAATAAATTCATCATCAAACTCTTTGTTGCGTTCTTTATCGCGGCAATCATCTTCAATATCCCACAGCGCTTGGTTCACGTCGTACAGTTGTTTGGTCAATCGATTCAACGCAGGGGATGATGGAACTTTTTCATCACGAGTTTTGCATAAAACTTCTAATTCTTTGCGTACATTTTTTAACTTTGCTTCGTTGGTTATGTATTTATTCTTCAGTTGCAAGATTGTAATTTTGTCGATCAGTTCACCAACAGAAATTTCTGCAGAAACAATGTCGGCACGTGCTTTAGAAATATTCATTGCGTGTGCAACGGAATCTGCAAGTTTCTGAAATACTTGTGTCCAATCGCCAAATGTTTCTTGTCTGAACAAACGCATGGTTGGATACCATGGAGAGTCGCTTCTGTTTTTCATCCAGCGCCAGTCTGCAACTTGTGGCAAAATAACAAATACCGGAACGCCAAGTGCACCTGCCAAGTGAGCAACAGATGTATCTATGGTGATAATCAGATCAAGATTTGGCATCAGTGCTGCAGTATCGATAAATCCACCGCGAGATTCATCAAAGTCTGGACCATATTCACACACATCAAAATCAACTTCTTGTACTTGGTATGCGGCGCCACCTTTTTGCAAGCTAAATAGTTTTACATTTGGCAAATGTGCAAGAGGTGCGAATTGAGAAAGATGGAGTGCTTTTTTAGAGCGCGGGCCACGCAGGCCATCATAGTATGTGCTGCCTTCCCAGCAGATGCCAATCTTGAAGAGTGACTTGTGCGGCGCGATTTTTTGTTTCCATGCGTTGACCAACTGGTCATCAAGCTCAAAGTATGGTGTTTGTACATCCAGATCTTCTTCTTTTGTTGCGTTGAGTACATGAGGCAAACTCATAACGGGAATTTGCAAATCAAAGTCTGGTAATTCTTGACCAATCTCAACAATTTCATCAATGTATGGGTTGCAAGCAAAAAGAGCTTTCAGCGGTCTTTGCAGTTCTATAGCAACCATTGCGCCTGCATCTTTGAGTGTTTTTGCAAAGCGAACAAACTGCATCGTGTCACCCAGGCCGTACTCTGCACGAATCAAAATTGTTTTGCCTGCAATGTCTGTTTGTCCATTCCATAAGTCTTCAGAAAAATTTCGTTTGTCGCCATCTCGTTTCCAGCGCCACTCAAATTCTGCAAACCCGTTTTGTAAATCTCCTTCTCGTAGTAATGATTCTGCATAACCGTAGTGTGCGTGTGCGTTATCTGGCCAGAACTGTAAAACAGTTTCGTACAGTTGTGCTGCTTCGGCGGTATCTCCTAAATCTCGCAAAAGATGTGCTTTGTTGTTCATTGCGTCAACACATGCAGGATCGAACGAAAGAATTTCATCGTATACAACAAGGGCGTCTTCAAGCTGCGCAAGGGTGCGATAGGTGTAGGCGAGACTAAAGAGTGTTTTTTTGTCGTATGGTTTTATTTCGAGCGCTTGTGCATATGCATGTGCTGCTTGCTCCAGATCAACTTTGGTGCTCAGTTTTTCAGATTTTTTTCGATACGCTTCTGCTACGCAAAACTGTGTATCAAAATCTTTCGGTTCATGTTGCAAAATATAGTTGTAGTGTGCAACTGCTTCATCGTACCGATTTTCTTTGACCAAAAGATTTGCCAACACTCTGCGTGCGCGTGAATAGTTTGGATTTAAATCTAAAGAGCGCTCTAGTTTTTCAAATGCTCGTTTGCGTTGTCCGGAAGATTCTAAGACCAGTGCAAGATTAAAAAAGGTTTGTTGTGAGTTTGGATTAACTTCTGTTGCTTTTTGATATGTTTTGCGTGCTTTGTCAAATTGGCCGTTTGAAAAATAGTTGTTTGCCAAATGAAAGAGTGCTTCAAAGTGATCTGGGTTTACTTCTATTGCGCGTTCAAGATTGAGCAGTGCGTCATTTTGGTTTCCTTGGTTTATGTGTTTACGGGCAATATTAAAATAGGTGTTTGCAGAAAAAGGCAGGTCTTGTGCGAAAAAGATTGGACAAGAAAATAACAGTAATACCGTTGTAAAAACGTTGTTCTTCATAATGTGTATCCTTTTTTTCAGATTCGAGATTTAACCGTTTTGTTTCGCGAGTTTTTCTTGTAAGGCTCCTTCTATTTGAGTAACAACACTATTCCAATTACCAGGTTCTGTTTGCCGAAATAATCGTGCCGTTGGGTACCAGGGTGAATCATTTCTGTTTTGCATCCAGCGCCAGTCAGCTGTGTAGGGCAACATAATCCAAACAGGTACACCAAGTGCACCAGCAAGATGTGCGATTGATGTATCAACGGTTAAAACAAGATCAAGATGTTTCATGACCGCCGCAGTGTCCATAAACCGTCCATGAGTGTCGTCAAAATCCGGCCCGAAGGTTTCTATCCAATTTTTATCAGCAAGCTGATCTTCATCATTTTCTTTTTGGAGACTATAAAATTTCACTCCGGGGATTTCAGAAAGAGTTTTAAGAAGTTTTAGTGGAATATTTTTTCTGATTTTTGGATGTATCTCTTGCCCTCCACGCCCAGACCAACATACGCCGATATTAAAAGCTTGCCTGTCCGGCGAAGCTAGAGGCGAAGACGGATCGAACCATGCAAAAAAAATGGCGTCTTCTAACTTTTTTTCCCAAAACTCTACAAGTTCAGGATCTGCTTGCAAGTATGCGGCTGTTGGCAAATTTTCTAAAGACGCCTCCGCCACCTCCATTAAACTCATAAGTGGAATCTGTATGTCATGTTCTGGAAAAGCTTCACCAACAGGAAAGACCGCATCAATACACGTACAAGACTGCAAAAGTTTAACAAGCGCAGGATATGCCTGAAGGATAACCGTCGCGCCACGTTGCCGTAAACTGTCTGCGAACCGAATAAATTGAATCATGTCTCCCATGCCCCACTCGGCACGGATTAAAACTGTTTTGCCAGAAAAGTCAAAATTAGAAATAGTAACGCGTGGAAATTGTTTTATTTGCGGCGAGCGCCAAAAAAGTTCCAGCCAACCGTTTTGAAAGTCACCAAGGCTCAGATAACAAAAGCCTAAATCTAGATGGGCTAGTGCAACGCTCGGATCAAGAGCAAGAATGTTTTTGTACTGCTTGATTGCTTGCTGTGTGCACTGACCATCTTTTAGTGTGTGCGCATATTTGTATAAAAAAGAGATGTTATCTGCATAGTGCAGATAGGCAACTTCAAACTGTTCAATTGCAGCTTCCCATGCACATTCTTTTTTGAGGGCAAGAGCTTGTTGCAGCGCCTCTTGCGGTCTTTGTGCGTAAAAAGATGAGTAAAAAAGAAAAGAGAAAAAGAAGATGGTTTTTAGTTGTTTTCTCATTACTTGTCCTTCGTAGCCCTTGTTGGCCGTGGCCTTGGTAGAGGCTTATTGGCGTACCAGGGAATCCTTTTTTAGGATGATGATCGCCTGAAACTACCATCGTTGTTTTTTAAGTCAAATATTCTTTTTCAGCGTCGTTGTCATCATCATCATCATCATCACACTCTTGCTTTTTAGGCTCTCTTTTTGCCAAGCTTATTTTTGTGATGACCTGTTAACCTATCCGAAAGGGATTTTGATGAAGAAATTTGCTTCAAAAGGAAAAGTGTTCTTACTGCTTGGTGTTGGCGTTGTGCTGGTTGGAGGCTTGTACCTGCGGGGGATGCGTCCAAGCGAATTCAAAAAACTTATGGAGGAAAGTGTTCTTAAAAAATTTGAGCCGGGAACCGAGTTCTTTCTCAAGATCGATGATGAGTCATACAATATTTTACCTGAAGCTCTTGATTTGTCAGAAGTTTTAAGGACTGCTGCGGGAGTAACAGAGGCTAAAGATGGAAAAGTTGAACTTGATCTTGGTTTGTTGTTTTTCGGCCGTGCTGCTCAGGATGAAAATATTGATCCTAAAGATATTAAACAGCAGTTTGTAGATTGGGGCGAGAATGTTGCGCCTCAAGATATTAGGCAGTTTGTAGATTTGCTGCAAGCGGTAGCCAAAGCGACTTCTCCAAAAACTGTTGATTTGAGTAAGTTTCAAAAAATAAATTTAGAACAGCTTTCCAAGCTTATTATGCTTGTCGAGTTTTTTGGCGCGACAAAGACAAAGCTTTTCATCGAATTTTTTGACGAACTCATTGCTTTGTTTGCTAAAAAAATTAAACCAGATCTAACTGATAAAAATATTTCTGACTTTTTTGCTGGCGAAGAAAATATTTTGTCAAAGATTGTAGATGGTTTGCCAGAGGGGCCCTCAAGAATTCTGGTGGATAAATTGTTTGCAGGAGAACGGGTGAAGACTTTAGATGTTCCAGGTGATGTTTATGTAGTTGTTGCGCTTTCGGGTGAAAGAGTTGCTGTTAAATTTGAGAAAGAGGATGGCCTTTTGAAGTGGGGCATTTGGAATACATCTACAGGTAAAATGCTGAGATGGTTAAGTGATCTAAATGTTTTTGTAAGGGAGTTTGTTGCGCTTCCAGGAGAAAGAGTTGCTGTTAATATTGAAGACAAAAAGGTCGGCATTTGGAATACATCAACAGGCCAAATGGTGGAAATGTTAGATATTCCAACTAAGTATATGGTAGATGAGATTTTTGCGCTTCCAGAAGAAAGAGTTGTTGTTAACTTTGAGTGGCTTGGTCACAATAGGGTCGGAATTTGGAATACTTCGACAGGCCAAAAGGTGAAAATTTTAGAAGGTATTCGTCTTCTTCGGGATGTTGTTGCGCTTTCGGGAGAAAGGTTAGTAGGTAGATTTTTTGAACATGGTAGCATAGTTGGTAAAGCCGGTATTTTGAATACCTCGACAGGCAAAATGGTGGAAGCTTTAGATGTGCCGGGTGAGGTTGAGAAGCTGTTTGGGCTTTCGAAGGGAAGGGTTGCTGTTGAATTTCAAGAGGATGGTGTTTATAAGGTTGGCATTTGGAATACATCTACAGGCAAGCAGTTGCAGACTTTAGATGTTCCAGGTGATGTTTTTGAAGTTGTTGCGCTTTCGGGTGAAAGAGTTGCTGTTAACTTTAAGAAAGAGGATGGCCTTTTGAAGTGGGGCATTTGGAATACATCTACAGGCAAGCAGTTGAAGACTTTAGATGTTCCAGGTTCAGCTTCTAAGCTTGTTGTGCTTTCCAAGGGAAGGGTTGCTGTTAAATTTTGTAAAGGCAAAGACTGTAAAGAATATGGGGTTGGCATTTGGAATACATTGACAGGTAGAAGGGTGAAGATTTTAAATGTTCCAGGCAGTGTTCATGATATTATTGCGCTTGCCAAGGGAGGGGTTGCTGTTAAATTTTCTGAAGATAATGTTTATAAGATTGGCATTTTCGATCTTTTTTCTATTTACAATCTCTACAAAGATCTGAATGTTGAACAAGCGCTTTTAGTAAAATACTTAATTGATCAAAAACGGGCAGACAAAGAAGTTGTGGAGACAGATAAATTCGGAGAGATTTACGAAAGCTTGCCAATGAGAACGACGAAACTTCTTCATGAACTTGGTTTATATTTCTCAGAGTTTGAGGAGCTGATTCTTGATAAACCTGAACCATCGGAATACGAATTTATTTAGCTGGTTCTCGATTAGATTCGTCTACAATGTAACACAATAAGTTGTTTGAGCTTTTGTTTTCTTCTGACATTAAAAATAGCAGTGAGTAAAAGAGCAGGTTTTTGTCTTTTGCTCACTGTGTTTTTTGGGGATTGTATACAGAATTTTTTGGCAAGCAGATATTTTGTTTGTGGCCACAGGGCATACAAAACCAAACATTGAGCTGCTGCGAAAAAAACAAGAAGCGCTTTTTGCTTTAGAGGGTGCATAACAATTCTTTGATGGTTGCAATCAGATCGCTCCACGTCTGCTCCTTTTTTTTTCTAAATAATCGAACATTTGGATACCATGGTGTTTCTGTCTGATGTAGCTGCCAACGCCATTCGGCAACAGAAGGAAGCAATACCCATACCGGTGCGCCCAAGGCGCCGGCAAGATGAACAATGGCCGTGTCGACTGAAATAATTAAATCAAGATTTTCTATAACCGCTGCGGTGTCCATAAACCGTCCATTGGTTTTATCAAAGTCTGGACCGAATTGATGCAACCACTTGAGATTGCTGTCAGCTCGAAGAGCTGATCCTGAGTGTTCTTCGAGGCCCTTGTGCCGAGAAGAAAGTATCGAAGGGTGGAGGCTATATAGCTGCACATGTTCAAGTTGAGCGAGCGGTGCAAATCGTTCAAGGGGAATGGAGCGTCTGGTTAATGGATTATTTTCTAAAAAAATGCCTGGCTTTGCTTGCCAACACAAACCAATGCGCAGTTTTTGATTTCCATCAACTTTTTTTAACTCTTGTGCCCAGTACGCAACTAAATTAGGATCTGCTTGGAGGTACGGAATATCAGCGGGAATTGAATCGACTGTGGTCGAGCATAAAAGTGGCAAGCTCAGTGCGGGAATTTGTGTGTCGTATCCTGTTGCCGGTTCTTTGAGCGAAATTGCTTGGTCTATGTACGGGCATAGTGCAAAAAGTTGCACGAGTGGATTGAATGTATGAGCAATAATTTTTTTTACACCTGCTTCTTTTAACACTTGAGCATACCGGGGTAAAAATTGCATCATGTCACCAAAGCCCCATTCTGCTTTGAGCAAAACAGTTTTGCCTTTCAGATCTTCAAGCGTGAGATTATGAAATGGGTACTCTTGACGATATTTTTTTTGATTTGCCATGCGGTACTCAAATGCTTGCCAGCCATCAGTAAAATTTCCCGTTGCCAAATATGCTTTTGCTAAACCAAGATGCGCAGGGCCATTTTCTGGGTTAAGTGCAATCGCCCGTTCATAAAACGGAATAGCATCTGTTATGTAGCCAAGTTGCTTGAATGTGTATGCAGTGTTGTACAAAATTGTCGGGTTGTTTGGTTGTTGTTCAGCAAGTTGTAATAAAAGCTCTAGCCCTTGTTGGTACTGATGATTTTGCACGAGTGTTAGTGCTTTTTTAAAATCAGTGGTGTGTACAGTTGAAAAGTTAGAAACCGTTTGGAAAAGACAGAGAAAAATGATTGCTTTTTTCATCACAGCGGGACTCCTTTTTTGTGTGTAGTGATGCGTGAGTTTACAAAGCAATACTATAAATTTGGTTCCTTTGCAATTGTGGTGTCTATTGGTTACGATGGATTATCGTGCTGAAGGCATATTTGAGCTGGTAATTATTATATTTTTCAGGAGTTTCATGATGAATGAAGCTGCGACGGGAATTTTGCAACAAGACAAGGAAACAATTATTTCTATAATTCATGCCGTGCTGCCCAAGTGCAAGATCTATCTGTTTGGTTCTCGTGCGCAAGGCAAACAGGACGTTGGATCAGATATTGACATTGCGGTTGATACAGGTGCGTTTATTGACAGAGAAAAAATTTATTTAATAAAAGAGCGGCTTGAAGAAACAATTATTCCACAGCGGGTTGATGTGGTTGATTTACATTCAGCTTCAGATGTTTTGAAAGAACAGGTTATGACCAAGGGAATCGTATGGAAAGATTAAAAATCAAAAGAGAAAAACTCCTTTCTGCGTTAGAGCGGCTTGAAGAATCGGTTGAAGATTTTGAAAAAATACAAAAACTAACCGATGAAGATTTCAAAGAGCTTTCAGGCCGTTTTGATTTTTTAGAAAAAGAAAATATATACCGCTCAAGAAGAGATTCCATGGTTCAACGGTTTGAATTTTCTTCTGATTTGTTTTGGAAATATCTTAAACTTTTCATGACCGAATCGCTCAAACGAACTATTGAGCTCAACGCACCTAAGTCAATTATCCGGGATGCGCATAACACCAAACTTATAACAGAAGAAGATGCTCGGGAACTTATCAAGATGATCAATGATCGCAATCTTTCTTCTCATATATACAAAGAGGAAGTTGCAGATGAGGTTGCATCAAAAATTCCGACGTATTATAAAATCATGAAAAAATATGCAGAAGTTTTAGTTGCTTAGTTAAAAACTTTTCTATGGAGTTTGTATGAAAATTATAAAAGATGAAAAAATAACATTGAAAGAGCTAACAAAAATGTCGGAAAAAATGTTTGATGGTATTGTAAAGGCTGTTGTCGATATCGAGCGAGAAATCATGGTAGTGGATGCTGCTATGCACGCAGACCAGGAAAAGCTGCTTTTGGATGACGGCTCGAGCCAAAATAATCTTTGGGGAATAAATTTTCATCCAAATGATGGAGAGGAGTTTATAGAATTCGATTCGATGATCAATATCCGTCCATCATGGGGCAATAGAACGCGCGGTGTTGATAGCCCAGAAATTCAGAAAAAAATTAAAGAAGTTGTTAGCAAGTTGGTAGCGCAATGATTATGCATAAAGAGTTGGCAGGTGGCCGATGGTTTGAGTTTTCTTTAATTGAACAAATGGCGAATGTTGGTGCAGATGTTGGGCGTGCGATCAAGTGGGGGAAGAAGGGCGACATGGAAAAAAGTCGACAAGCTTTTGATCGGGCCCTTGAACTTTTAATTTTGACTGTTCGCGACCCAAAATATAAAGGCACTGGAACTCTGAAAGAACTTTGTCGAACCAAAGAGGCACTCGTTGATTTTTTTATGTGCGACAACGAATATCAAACAACTGATGAAATTTGGGAAAACTATTTTTATCATTTTTGTTATGCGGCAGCGTTGCAACGAGGGCTATAATTTTTCAATTCTCTTTTTATTTCTTGTACAACACTTAGCCAATCCCCTGGTTTTTTTTGACGAAACAATTTCATGGTCGGATACCAGGGCGAATCATCTCTATCTAACATCCACCGCCAGTCTGCAGAGTGTGGCAACAAAACCCACACAGCAACACCAAGTCCACCAGCTAAGTGAGCAACGGAAGTGTCTATGGTTATAATCAAATCAAGATTTTTCATAAGTGCAGCAGTATCCATAAACGGGCCAGAAGCTTCATCAAAATCTTTAAATGCGTATAGCGTTATATTTTCTGGCAAATTGGCCATCTGTTCGAGTCCGTCAACTTTTTGCAAACTAAATAGCTGCACGTTTGGTAGCAAGGCAAGTTGTGCAAGCAGTTCCAGCGGTATCGATTTTTTTGCAGAATCTTTTTTTACGATTTTGTCTTTTGAGTCTTTGCGAGGTTCAGCCTGCCAACAAAGTCCTATTTTCAGGACTTTGTTGCTCGACCTATCTTCAAAAAACTGTTTATATTTTTGTTCAAGATTTTTATCAGCATGTAAATACGGAACACTTTCAAGCACGGCTTCTTCGTAGCTTTGTAAAATATACGGCGTGCTCATCAACTGACACGTAAAGTCTGTTGTTGGTGTTGCAGAGCCCGCAGGAATAACTTCATCAATGTATGGCTGCAGGGACAAAAGTTTGACCAGTGGTTTTTGTGCTTGCACAACAACATAGGCACCAAGTTCTTTTAGCAACTGTGCATACCGGATAAACTGCATCGTGTCGCCTAAACCAAATTCGCATTTTAACAAAACAGACTTGTCGCCTAAATTTCCATACTGCTCTATGTAATTTTTTAAATGATCGTTATACTCCGGCGGATTTGCCCAACGGTATTCGTATGCCGGCCAGCCTTTTTGAAAGTTGCCAATGGTTAGATAAGAAAGCGCTGCACCCAACAGTGCTTTTGGATTATTTGGTTGTAACTGCAAACTTTGCTCATAACAATCGATCGCTTCATGACACCGATGCATTCTTCGCAAAATCCAACCCTGGTTACATAATGCGCCTTCATTTTGTGTGCATTGCTTGAGGCACTCAAGGGCTTCTTTGTACCGCTCTTGTCTGGAAAGTTGTATTGCCGTTTGTAAGAAATTTGTGTTTATTTGGTGGGAAAAAAATATTGAACAAAGAAAAAAAAGTGGTGAAATTTTTTTCATAAATTTTGCTCCTGTTTGGTGTATTCCTGCAAAGCTACCAACAACTCTTGTTGCACCTCGCTCCAATTCCCTTCAGCAGTTTGCCGAAACAACCGAGCGGTTGGGTACCATGGACTTTCGCTTCTCTCCATTAACCAACGCCATTCTGCAGGGTGTGGTAAAATAATCCAGACGGGAATGCCAAGGCCGCCTGCCAAGTGAGCAACAGACGTGTCTGCAGTAATGACTAAATCAAGATGTTTCATGAATGCTGCACTGTCCATAAAACTTCCATCTGCTTTATCAAAATCATCATCAAACGTGTGCAGGTTTGCATCAGGGCAAAGCTGGTCAATTTGGTCAAGTCCCGTGAATTTTTGCAGGCTATAAAAATTTACATTTTTCATGCACAGCAACGGCTCAAGTTCTTTGAGTGGCATAAATTTTGTTTGGCCGTGTGCTGCGTCACCGAACCAACAAAGTCCTACTTGTAGAACTTCGTTGCCCAACTTGTTTTTTAAAAATTTCTGCCATTTTTTGTCCAATGTTTCATCTGCATATAAATACGGAATTGTGTTTGGAATAGAATCAAGTGTGGTATCAAATACTGCGGGTAGATTCATCAGTGGAATTTGATAATCAAATGGTGGGAGTTCTGTGTTCATTGCAATGACTTGGTCAACATAGGGGCACAAAGAAATAATCGGTACCAATGGTTTTTGCACTTCTGCAATGACAAATGCACCCTGCCTCTTAAGCAGCTGTGCGTACCGAATAAAATGGAGCGTGTCGCCAAAGCCTTGTTCTGCACGCAGCAAAATTGTTTTGTTTTTTAGATTTTCACCAGACCATTCATTTTCAAATGTTTGTACAAACGTGCGTGGTGCGTGTTTTGGGCGTTGCCAGCGTGCTTTATATTCTTGCCAGCCTTCTTGCAAATTTCCTGTTGCTAAACAAGAGAGTGCATAGCAAAAATGAATTTCAGGATTGTTTGGATTCAGTGCGAGTGCTGCGCGGTAATGCGGCAGAGCTTCATGATATCTACCAAGACGTTCAGCTAACGTAAAGGCAAGGTTGTGATGCACTGCGGCATAATTTTGATTGATATCCAAAATTGTTCTAAATGTTTTAACTGCCGTTTCTCCGTCCCGGTTGCCAAAAAATTTTATGCCAAGTTGTAGCAGATCATTTGCAAGACTTCTTTTTTGTTCTTCTGTTTTACTCAGCTCCAGTGCTGCTTGGAAAAACTTCAGTGATTCATGCAGCATATTTTTTGCATACAAAATTTGTGCAACGGCAACATGTGCGTCTCTGTGTGTGTTGTCTTGTGTTATCACTGCTTTGTAGTGTTGCAGAGCTTGTGAATACTCTTTTTTTGTATGCAGTGCTTTTGCTAAAAAGAGTTGTGCTTTTGTGTGATTTGGATTGAGTAGAACAACTTTTTGCAAAATGGGGATTGCTTGGTCAAATTTATCTTGCATAAACAATGTCATGCCAAGATTAAACAGTGCTTGTATGTTGTCCGGTTGTAGTTCTGCAGCTTTTGCAAACTTACGCATTGCAGAGTCCATTTTGCCGTCACAAAACAGTTCAAAACCAAGTTGGAAGTTCGCCTCAAAATTTTTCGGGTTAACTGCAAGGGCGGCGCGGTATTTTTCTATGGCTTCTTTTTTTTGTCCCTGGTTTTTAAGTTTTTTTGCTTGGTTTACTAAGTCTGCATCTGGTCCGGAACTTGATGAGCAGCCGGAGGTAAACAGGAGAGAGATTAAAAGAAGGGGGGTGAGGATTTTTTTCTCCTCCCTTATGGATTCGACGGGGCTCACCACGAACGGGAGGAGGGATTTCAATTTGCGGGGGATAAATATTTTTTTTCTCATCGATAGGGCCTCGAGTCTAATAGTTTAATAACATGTGCAGATCACATTTAATTTTTTCTAGTAATTCTTTCCAATCAGTCGTTTTGCTATTTCTGTACAAGCGCATGTTTGGGTACCATGGCGTATCGGTCCGTTCTGTCATCCAACGCCAGTCAGATTTAAACGGCAACAGTACCCATGTTTTTACACCAAGAGCGCCGGCTAAGTGCGCAATTGATGTATCCACGGTAATGACTAAATCAAGATTTTTGATAACCGCTGCAGTATCCATAAACCGTCCGTTTGTTTTATCAAAGTCTGGGTTAAACTCGTAAAGCCAAGTTTCGTTAATACTCTCAGGGCAGAGGCTGAAAACCTGAACATTTGGAAGTTCTGCAAGTGTTGCAAATTGTTGCACGTCAATGCTGCGTTGTGCCAATGGTGGACGGTTTGCATCATTTTTTTTATCTGCTTGCCAACAGATTCCAACCCGTTCGACTCGTCCTTCGGCAGGGCTCAGGACTTGCTCAGGGCAGGTCCTAAGAACATTTTTATCAAAAACTTGTTTGTAATGTTGCACCAATGTTTCATCAGCAAATAAGTACGGTATTGTGTCTGGAATGAGTGCGTCAAAATGGTATGGCAAGCTCATAAGTGAAGTTTGTGCATCAGCAATAATATTTTGTTGTTCAAATGAAATAACTTCATCGATGTACGGACACAAAGAAAAAAGTTTTGTAAGTGGTTTGAGTGTTTGAACAATTACTTGTGCGCCGCGCTCATTGAGCAGTTGTGCATACCGAACAAACTGCATGCAGTCACCAAGTGCGCCTTCTGAGCGAAGTAAAATTGTTTTACCAGTGACATCTAACGAGTCTTCTAAGATTGGAATCGGTAAATCACTTAACTTTTTATTGTGATGCTTCCAGCGCCATTCATATTCTTTCCAACCTTTTTTGTAATTTCCTGCAGCAAGATACGCGAGTGCGGCGTTAAAATGTGCACCGGCGTGATTTGGTTTTTGTGCAAGAAATTGTTCATAAAAAGGAATTGCTTCGTGTGGTCTGTTTAACTCTGCAAGGGCAAAACCGATATTATGCAAAACTGCTGCGTTGTTGGGTGTAAGTACATCTATTTTTTTGTAAAGTTCTAGTGCTTGCTCAATATTATTTTGTCCATACAATTTGTTTGCTTGCTGAAAAAGTTTTTGGGGATTTTCTGGTTTTTGCTCACGTATTTTTTTTTGCAACGCTGTTACCACGTTTTGTATGACCGGCTGCCAGCTCATGGGTTCTTCTTGTTTAAAAATCTGCATGGTTGGATACCAAGGAGAGTCCGTTCTGCCGGTAATCCAGCGCCAATCAACGTTGTACGG
>Ga0180437_10004988_pt1 | contig 18497 bp, 9 predicted proteins | sample SS_ome_4_FD_132410 | JGI IMG/M metagenome (GOLD analysis project Ga0180437, IMG submission 132410) | Hypersaline lake sediment archaeal communities from the Salton Sea, California, USA - SS_3_D_1 metaG | ecosystem: Environmental > Aquatic > Non-marine Saline and Alkaline > Hypersaline > Sediment... | reverse complement strand
GCCATAGCTGCACCGGTTCCCCCCGAGCTCATAGTGAACCACGAGGCCAAGCAGTGTGCCGAGTTCTGGGGCGGGGACGAGTGCCTGTACTGCTCCCCTCCGGCAGGCTGGGAAGTCCTGGGTGGGCTAGGGGAGGCTGAGTGCCCCGAGGGCTATGTCACCGTGGAGATCGAGCATACCTGCGCCGCTGCCAAGACGCCGTTCTGCTGCACCGAGGGGCACAGTGGGGCGTCAGGTGACTGCGAGGACGTGGTCATCGATAGAGTAGGAGAGCGGTGTGCCTTTGTTGATGACATCAACGAGTGCCAGGGCCTTCCCGGGGGCTGGGAAAAGCACGGGACAGATTGCCCCTACTACGACTGGACGGATGATGTACAGTGTGTCACTGATGGGGATCGTGGCAGCGACGATGGTCTTGGCTTGCTGGAGAACTATCAGATTCTCATCGCCTCCCTGCTTTGCCTGCTTGCCTGTGCGGTTCCCCTGGTGGTGCTCGTCGTCGTGCTGGGGGTTTGGCTGCTGAGGAGACGAAGAGGCCCGTCAGGCTAGACAGCGGAGAGTTGAACGGGTCTGGGTTCAGATCGTTGCGCTGGGACAAGAGACGGCTCTCACAACCATTCGCCGCCCGGACGCCACCTCCGGCACACACCCAGCGGGTGTCAAGGGACACGTCTCGGGACAGGTCAGGCCGTGATTCTCCCGGTCTTCAGCGACACCCATGACTTGAAGAGTGCGGTGAAGGATGGTATGATGTTTTCCTGCATCAACCAGCGGGTCTGGAGCTAGACCAGCTGCTCTGAGGGTCATGTTTCAATCACTCACAGATCTGTTTCCAGAACTCTCCGTGCCCCAGCTGCGCGGCGAGCCTGATATGAGAGACCGCGTGCCCACGGCGCCTCTTCGCAGGCCCGCACGTGTCCCCTTTCACCCGGTGACCACAACATCTAGATGGTGGTGACGGCGTTCCGGCGCCTGAAAGTAGCCGGAAGAGGCTGCTCTTCTGTTGGAGAGGCAAGTGCGTTGTACCTATTGTGATAACAGTGTTCCGGATAGCTCGCTACTCTGTCCTGTCTGTGGATCTGGGGTAGGGAACAGGGAACAGACGGTCCGAGCGTCAGCCCGAGGTACAACGGCTGCTCCCCAAGACGGCTCGCCAGGTCTGCTGTGGTATATTGCCCTCGCTCTTCTGGGCACCGCCCTCCTGCTGGCCACGATCGGCGTCGGCCTTCTGGGTGCTGAGCAGGGGCTCGCTCTGCGCCGCGCCAGGGCGAGAGAGCTGGGGGAGGAGTACTATCGACGAGGGTTGGTTCATCTGGAAGAAGGCAACCACCTTCTGGCGCTTGCCGAGTTCGAGGAGGCGGTGCGGTTGGCCCCAGACAACCCTGAGGCTCGAGAGCAACTTGGTCTCTTGCAGGCTTTGTTGGGCGACGAAGACCCGTCGTCCTCCGAGGTTTCCGCAGACGCTCTGCTCAGTCTATATGGCGAGGCCTCAGCCCTGTACTCCGAGGGCAACTGGCCAGAGGCGATCATGACCCTGGAACGGCTTCGGCGTCTGGATCCCGATTATCGTGTTCTGGAGGTGGATGAGATGCTCTTCGACGTCTACCATCGACAGGGCATGGACCTGGTAGAGGCGGGGGAGTTGGAGGACGCGCTGGTCTTGCTCGACAGGGCTCTAGAACTGGAGCCCGACGACCCGAATGTGGCAGAACTTCGCTATTGGATCTCGCTCTATCTGGATGGTCTGTCTCATTGGGGTGTGGACTGGGAGGGTTGTGCCGCGACATTTCGAGAGTTGTACGAACTCAATCAGGGCTTTCTCGATGTGGAGCGTAGGCTGCACGACGCACTGATCAACGTGGGGGATCTGTACTACGAAGAGGGGGCCTGGTGTGTGGCCGAAAGCCGCTACACGGAGGCCGTTTCAGTGATGGTCTCGGAGGCGGCTTCGTCGAAGCGTGGCGAGGCGCGCGATCTGTGTGTGCGGGCCATTGTCGAGGCGCCGCCCACGGAGACCGCCTTGGAGGAGCCCTCTGGCGTGGTGACTGCCACGGTTACCGTTCCAACCCCCATGCCGGAGGGAAGCTTCGTTGGAGAGTTCCTCGGCTATGCAGAGGCCGACCCCACGGAGATGCGCATTAGAGTATGTGTAGTGGACGCAGCAGGACAGAGAGTTCCGGGCGCCGGGGTCGATATCGCCGCGTACGGCTGGCGGTCGGACCCGCAGATGACCGAGATCGATGGTTGCTGCGATTTCGCTGGGCTGACGCAGGAGTTGGAGTTTACTGTAGGGCTCACCGATCTGCCGTGCGAGTCGGCGCAAGCCGTGGCACGATGGGGTACAGAGGCACGGGTGGACTTCTCTGAGAGGTAGGACACTTGAGGCGCAGAATCGTCCTTCTCGTAGTCTTGTTGTCTCTGCTACTTGCCTTCCTCGTCATCTTCCTCAACCTGACTGAGACGGACGTCTTCCTCCGCCGGTTACTGCGCGTTGTCGTCCCCCAGAACGTGCAGGATGTCGTGCGGCCGCTGCGGGCGCCCATGGTCATCGGATTCTCTCCGGAATGGGAAGCCTCCGATGTGCCTTTGCGAAGCCCCGTCACCATCACCTTCCTGACGCCCATGAGCGCTTCTGCAACAGAGAGCCAGGTGACGATAGAACCAGCCGTGGCCGGTGAGTTCTCCTGGAGGGGTTCGACGCTGGTGTTTACCCCTCGCGAGGACTGGCCGATGGAATCGGAGATTGCGGTAAGCGTCAATAGGGATGCGCGCAGCTGGCTGCTGCGGCGCATGGAGCGAGGGTTCACGTTTCGCTTCACCACTCTGGGGCCGCCGGCCATCGTGAACACCGAGCCCTCCCAGGATGTAGAGTATGTCTATCTGCGCGATCGCCTCACGATAGCCTTCAACCGGGAGATGGATCACGAGTCAGTGGAGCGGCGACTATCCATCAATCCGGAGATATCCGGACGAGAACTGGCCTGGAGTGACAACGAACTGATCATCAGCGGAGTTCTGAACCCTGCGACGGAATATCGGGTGGTAGTAGGCAGTGGTGCGAGCGACGCAGCGCACGGGATGCGTATAGAAGAGGATTTCGAATGGATCTTCCTCACCACGGAAAGACCTCCGTATCTGGCGCTCACGGAAGTCAAGAGGGAGGCGCTGCTGACAGCAGAGGAGCCGGCCACGTTGAACCTCAGCCTGGTAAACGTGAGCCGGGTAGACGTTGATCTGTACTCCCTGGATGTACCAACCTACGTGACAGTGACCCATTCGCCGGGCGAGGAATGGCGTCAGTTTGTTCCAGATCACGCGCCGCTGCTCTCGTGGTCAGTAGACCCGAAGGTCACCCTGGATCGCGACGAGAAACGGCCTCTGGAGATAGAGGGGCTGGAGCCGGGCCTCTACTTCCTCGCTGCTCGAAGCCCGGAAGGGGCAGAAGATCGACAGATTCTGGTCTCCACGCGGACTGCCTTGACTCTCAAACGGGCGGCAGGGCAGGCCTTGGTGTGGGCTACCTCTCTGGAAGATGGAGAACCCGCGGAGGGATTGGAGGTGACGCTCTACGGGGACAGCAACGAGGCGCTGGCGAGTGGGCAAACCGACGAGAGCGGCGTGTTTGCCGCAAACCTACCGTACCCCTCTCGGGGGGTGCACGCGGTGGCTGAGGGGGTGGAAGACGTCAGCCTGTGCTCGGATGGTTGGTATGAAGGTATCGAGCCTTGGCGCTTCGGGGACGTGAAGTGGAGTTGGGAATCGCAAGCTGAGGCCTACAGAGTCTTCTTGTACTCCGATCGTCCCGTATACCGCCCTGGGGAAACGGTGAACTATCGCGCGATTCTGCGCCTCGACGACGACGGAGCCTATACCTTACCACAAATCGACACCAAGGTCCGGGTGACGGCCAGCAACTATCAGGGCGATGTGATCTACGACGCTGATCTAGACAGCAACCCCTTCGGTACTGTACACGGCGCCTTTGTCCTGGGTGAGGAGCTTGAACCGGGAGAGTATCTGCTGAGACTCACGCTCGGGGGGGAGGAGCACCGATCTGCCTTCCGGATTCTGGAGAACGAGAGGAAGGGATTCGTCGTAGAGGTGGGCGTAGACCGCCAGGAGTATCTGGCCGGAGACGTTATCCAGGCCACCGTGTCGGCTGAGTACAACTTCGGGGTCCCCGTGGCCGGGGCAACCGTGGAATACACGGTATCTGGCAGAGATTATGCCGCCCCCTGGGTAGAGGGCGATGTGAGCCAGGGCGTCTGCGATGGGTTTCCCTGCGGGCAATATGCACAGGAGATTGCGGCAGGGAACGGCATCACGAATGAGGAAGGCGAGTTCCAACTGAACCTCCGGGCAGACGCCGCCCGGCAGAATATCAGCCAGGTGCTCAGCCTGGAGGCCACTGTATCGGACGCTGGCGGAGAGCAGGTAACGGCTCGAGCAAGTGTGCTAGTGCACAAGGGGGAGTTCAACATCTTTCTCCTCCCTGACCATAAAGTGATCTCCAGTGGAGAGCAGGCGAATGTGGCCCTACGAACACTGGACCACCAGGGACGGCCGCTGAGAGACCTTGACCTCTACTACACGCTTCAGGTCATCGAGTGGCAGCAGGTTCCCAGAACTCTCCAGGAGGGGACCTACTGGGAGTGGCAGGAGCTTGTGTCAGAGGTGAAGAGGTCGACGGTCACTACTGATTACCAGGGCCAGGCCACCATCTCCTTCGTCCCGGGACAAGGTGGTCTGTACCGACTGGAAGTGTGGGGGAGGGATAGGGGCGGCTATCGGGTTCTAGCGGCGGCGGAATTGTGGGCCAGTGATCCCGATCGACAGGTGGGCTGGCGCTTTTCGAGGTCTGATCGCCTGGAGTTGATTCCGGACAAGGAGAGCTACGCGCCGGACGAGATCGCTAGAGTGCTGATCCAATCGCCCTATGAGCGCGCAGTGGGTCTGGTCACCATCGAGCGGGGCGGGATACTGAGCCACTTCGTCGCTGAGTTCCGAGACAGCAGCCCCTTGCTGGAGCTGCCCTTGGAGGCAAGTTACGCGCCCAATGTCTATGTATCCGTGGTGTTGGTGCCCAGGGGCGGGCACCCTGATCAGCGGACGAGTTTCAAAGTCGGTTACGCCGAGCTCGGGGTCGAATCACTCCAGAGCACTCTTCGGGTTAGCGTGACGCCAGACCAGGAGCGGTACGAGCCTGGCCAGATGGCAAGCTACACCATCGAGACGAAAGACTACTCCGGTCGCCCGGTCAGCGCCGAGGTTTCTCTCGGCGTGTTGGATGCCTCCGCGACTACTCTTACAGAGAGCACGGCGGGGGACTTTGTTGAGGCCTTCCGCGGCCAGCGCCAGCTGGCTGTGCGGACCGCTGTGTCGCTCACGATCCACGAGAGGCGCGAGCGGCTCATCGAAGACTACGCAGACGCGGCTGTGATTGGTGAGCAGGCTCCCCAAGCGGTCTTCCGCGAGGTGGCTTACTGGAACCCCGCCATCGTGACTGACGAGGGGGGCGTCGCCAGGGTGAGGTTCCCCTTGCCGGGAAGAGTCACGACGTGGAGCGCGATGGCCAGGGGAATCACCACGGAGAGCTTGGTGGGTTCGGCTGACGCTGAGGTTTCTACTCACAAGCCCTTGGCTGTAATGCCCAATGTACCGGATACTCTTTACATCGGAGATGAAGCTGTGGTCGCAGCGCTGATCGAGAATTATGCAGAAGAACCAGTGCAAGTTCGGGTCACGCTAGCCACTACGGGTGGCATTGGTGCAGCCGAGAATCCTCGCAACTTGGTCGTTGGAGCGGGCGAGCGTGTGAAGGTGGAGTGGGAGGTGGAGGCGCAGGAGGCAGGAGATACAACGTTGACCATGATCGCCGAAACTGCGCAGTTTCGAGAGATCGCTCAGAGCCGGGTGTCTGTGCAGCCTTTCGGGGAGCGCACCGTAGTACGTGATGCTGAAGTCGTGTCGGGTGAAGCGTCCCAAACGGTGACCGTGCCTGCTGATGCCCGAGCCGTCAGCCTGGTAGTGGACGTTGCGCCCACCCTGTCGGCAGCTCTGGTAGACAGTGTGCAGCACCTGAGTGATTGCCCCGAGAGCTGTGTAGAGCAGACGGTGAGCTGCTTTCTGCCCGCGCTGGAAGTCAGCCAGCTCTCGACTCGATGGGGGATCGACAGCCAGAGGCTCCTGCCCGACTTGCCTGGCCTGGTGGCGACCGGTTTGCAGCGGTTGTATCGCCTTCAGAATCGTGACGGAGGCTGGGGCTGGGTGGAGGGAGACGAGTCACGGGCTCACCACACGGCGTACGTGATGTTGGGGCTGAGTCGCGCCCGCAGTTCTGGCTACGAGATCAATGAGCGAGTGTTCGACAAGGGACTGAGCTTTCTGGAGCAGTCGCTCTTGGAGACACGGGATCTGGAGGCGAGGGCTTACATCTCCTACGTCTTGGCGGAATGTGGAGAAGGAGACCTTTCGTTGGCCCGGTCGTTGTCGGAGAGGCGGCGTCGTATGGACCGGTATGCCCAGGCGTACCTGGCACTTGCCTTGGATGCCCTTGGAGACAGCGCGTCGGCACGGCAGATAGCAGGGGACTTGGTCGAGGAAGCAGTGGAGACCGCGCACACTGCGCATTGGACCGAGGAGGAACTCGACCTGGTTGCGATGTCAAGTGATGGACGCACGACGGCCGCGGTTCTTCGCGCGGTTCTGGTTGCTGATCCAGACAACCCTCTGGTGCCCAAGGCGGTGCAATGGCTGATGTGGGCGTGGCAAGGCGGGCACTGGGGCACAACCTACGAGACAGCAGAGATAGTGGGGGCGCTCTCTGCCTACCTGGATGTGTCAGGCGAACTCAGTGGAGGGTGGGCATATCGAGTGCTAATAAACGAGGAGTTGCTGGCGAGCGAGACGGTTGACACGCAGAGCTTCGGGGAGTATCGAAAGCTGGCTGCTACTTCCCTGGCCCCGGGAGACAACCATCTCCGAGTGGCGACCGAGGGCCCTGGCGATCTGTACCTGGGAACCACCCTGCAGTACTTCGGTCAGCGAGAAACGCTGGAGCCGGCGCGCTCTCTGAACGGTCCCATCGTAAGCCGTGAGTACGAACATGCGGAGAGCGGCGAGCCGTTGGTGCGTTCTAACGTTGGTGATCTCATACGCGTGCGCTTGAGGATTGAATTCGAGGAAGATGCGTGGTACGTGGTGGTGGAAGACCCATTGCTGCCGGGCACGGAGACTGTCGGGTTTGGTTCAGGGATGGCTTGGTATGCCGCACCTGGAGGCACTCGGACAGGAGCGTCTGGAGTGTTGCAGGAAGGGCGGGCCGTATTCTACGCAGCTCAGGTGGGGGCGGGCGTGCACGAGTATGCCTACCTGGTTCGAGCCACCAATCCGGGCGCGTTCAGAGTCATGCCGACGGAGGTGTTACTGATGTATCAGCCAGGCGTTTGGGGGAGGTCTGCGAGCCGGCGGCTGTTTGTTGACAGGCTACCTTGACCAGGGACTTGACCTTGACATTTCTCGATGTGGGTGTTATAATGGTGCGAATTTGCCGCATTGGGTGTTGTTGAGATTCACGGGTTGTCTGAAGGGAGGTGGTTGAGCGGGCGATAGAAATGAGTAGGTGAACGCAACCAGGAAGTGAGCAACGTACATCCATGAGAGGAGGAAAGAGGATGTTTAGGAATTCAAGGGTGTGGAGCGCGCTTGTTGTGCTGGGCGTAGTACTTGGTTTGGCGCTGTCCTCCTGCGCTCCCGCGGCCCCCCCGGCGCCCGAAGAGATGGTCGACTTCATCTTTGCTCAGGGCGCAGATGTCACGAAGACGGACCCCACCGATGTTACCGATGGCGAATCCATTCGGGTCTGCAATCAGCTTTACGATGGGTTGGTCAGATTCGAGCCCGGTAAGACCACGGTGGAGCCAAACCTTGCGACAGAGTGGACCACATCGGACGATGGCCTGATGTGGGAGTTCAAGCTGCGCGAGGACGTGAAGTTCCACGATGGGACCGACTTCAACGCCGAGGCGGTGGTGTACAACGCCATGCGCCAGCTCGACCCAGACCACCCGGAGCACACCGGAGTCTTCGAGTACTGGGAGTACATGTTTGGTGGGTTCCTCGGCGATGTGGACGATGACGGAAACCCCACCTGCGTAGTCAAGTCGGTTGAGGCGGTCGACGAGTACACCGTCCGCTTCAACATGAACAGGCCGCTGGGTCCCTTCATCCAGGACATGGCCATGTTCTACATGTACCAGATCAGCCCGACGGCACTGAAGGAGCAGGGGGAGAACTACGGGCTGCCCGCATACACGCCGGCAGGCACCGGCCCCTTCAAGTTCGTGGAGTGGGTGGAGGGTGATCACCTCACTCTGGAGCGGTACGACGACTACCATGGTGAGGTAGCCAAGGTCAACCGGGTGATCATCAGGATCATCCCAGACAACGCGGCCCGCTATCTCGCTCTCCAGGCCGGTGATATCCACGGGATGGGTTTCCCTAACCCCGATGACGTGCCGAATTGCGAGGCCGATGAGAACTGCCAGGTGCTCCTTAGACCGCCCAATACCACGGCCTTCATCAACATCATGACCGACCGCGAGCCGTGGGACGATGTGCGCGTCAGAAAGGCCCTCTCGCTGGCTATCGACAAGCAGGCTATCGTGGATAGCCTGTATGGCGGTTTGGGCGTCGTCGCCAATCAGTTCGTGCCGCCTTCACTGTGGGGGCACGACCCCAATCAGGAGGATTTCGGCTACGATCCTGATGAGGCCAAGCGGCTGCTCCAGGAGGCTGGGGTGGAGGAAGGGTTCACCTTTGACTTCTGGTACATGCCCAACCCTCGACCCTACTACCCCGTGCCTGAGGACATCGCTGAGGCCATCGCCTCTTACTGGGCCGACGTAGGGCTTAACCCGCAGTTGAAGACGGAGGATTGGAGCACCTATCTGGACGATAGGAACGCTGGCGTGTTCGATATCTGGATGATCGGATGGACCGGCGACAACGGTGACCCGGACAACTTCTTCTGCTACTTCGTCTGCCTCCCCAAGCCCAAGGAGGGCAACTGGAACACCGAGAAAGCCCAGCAGGCGATCGATCTGCTCCTGCAGGCCCAGGCCCTCAGCTCCCAGGCCGAGCGCGAGCCACTGTATCAGCAGGCGGCTGGGCTGGTGCATGAGGACGTGCCGCGGCTGTTCATTGCCCACAACGAGACGGCGCTGCTCTTCAACGCCGACGTGCGTGGGTTTGTGCCCAGCCCTCTGGGTGAGGAGTTCTACAACAGCGTCTACTTCGAGGAATAGCACGAGTCACTTTCCAGTCAGGCTCCGGCGCCCGCCGGAGCCTGACGCTATCCTCCGGGGAGCCCTTCATGACCAGCTATATCATCCGGCGTCTCCTGTCCTTGATACCCACGCTTTTCGGGGTCTCCATCATCGTCTTCCTGTTCCTGCGGATGATCCCTGGCGATCCAGCTCTGGCCCTGGCGGGCGAGCACGCCACCGAGGAGAACGTGGAGCGCATACGTGAAGAGTTCGGCTTGAACAAGCCCTTGCCAGAGCAGTATGTAACCTACATGGCCAAGATACTGCGCGGAGACCTGGGTCGATCCATCCTGAGCAGGAGGCCCATTACCGATGAGATACGGGCTCGCTTTCCGGCCACGTTGGAGCTGAGCGTGTGTGCCCTGTTCGTGGCCCTGGTCGTCGGGTTGCCGGCAGGTATCATATCCGCCACGAAGCGAAATTCCGTCTTCGACAACACCGCCATGGTCGGGAGTCTGTTGGGCATATCAATGCCCATTTTCTGGCTGGGACTGATGCTCAACTGGTTCTTCGCCGTGCGCCTGGGCTGGTTGCCCTCTGTGACGCGGTTGGATTCCGCTATCGAATTGCAGAGGATCACCAACCTGATCATCGTGGACAGCATACTGACCGGGAACGCCGAAGCGTTGCTGAACGGCATCAAACATCTCATCCTGCCCGCTGTGGCCCTGGGGACCATTCCCATGGCCATAATTGCCCGCATGACCCGGTCGGCCATGCTGGAGGTGCTGGAACAGGACTACATCCGTACCGCGCGGGCCAAGGGCCTTGTGGAACGCGTGGTGACCGTCAGACATGCGCTGAAGAACGCACTGTTGCCGGTGATCACGATCCTGGGCCTTCAAGTGGGGGTCCTGCTCTCTGGGGCCGTTCTCACCGAGACCATCTTCGCCTGGCCTGGGATAGGGAGATGGCTTTACTTGTCGATCTTGTCGCGGGACTATCCCATAGTACAGGGAATGGCCCTGTTCATCACTTCCCTGTTTCTGATAGTCAATCTATTGGTGGATGTCTCTTATGCGCTGGTGGATCCGCGTATTCGATACGAATGACGCTATCTCTGAGCCGGAATAGCAGAGGTTGACCATGACGGCATCGCCGGAAACCATTGACGGGTTGGAGGCGCTGGCATACGCTCCACGGAGGGAGCGTGGACTGGTGAGGGATGCGCTGCGCCGGCTGTGGGGCAACCGTGGGGCCAAGGCGGGTATGGCTATTGTCCTCTTTTTCATCGTCGCGGGTTACATCGTGGCGCCCTTCTTCTTGCCCTACAATCCGCGGACTGACCGGGACCTCAGCAAGAGGCTCGGGCCACCGACGCAGACAAACCTCTTCGGCACGGATGAGCTGGGCCGAGATATCTTGACCCGGATCGCTCACGGCACGCGTATATCCTTCACCGTGGGACTGTTCGCGGTGGTTTTCGCCGTGACTGTTGGCACGGCGTTGGGGCTGACATCGGGGTACCTGGGTGGAGCTTTGGAGACTGTGGTGATGCGCTCCATGGACGTTGTGCTCGCCTTTCCAGCTTTGCTACTGGCAATCGCCATCGTGGCCATGCGAGGTCCGGGGTTGAACAACACCATGTTCGCCCTCGGTGTCACGTACATCCCGATCTACGCCCGACTGGCGCGCTCTTCGGCCATAGGCATAAAGGAACTGGACTACGTCACAGCGGCTACGGCCGTTGGCGTGCCGCGAAATCGCATCCTCGTACGCCACGTTCTGCCCAATAGCCTCTCACCACTCATTGTGCAATTCACACTCAACATCGCCACGGCCATCATCGAGACCGCGGCCCTGGGGTTCCTGGGGCTCGGAGCTCAGCCCCCATCTCCCGAGTGGGGGGCCATGCTCAGCAACGGCTACAAGTTCCTCACGGTGGGCGCTTGGTGGGCTCTGCTGTTTCCCGGTCTGGCCATCATCTTCGTGGTCATCGGGTTCAACATGGTTGGAGATGGTCTGCGCGATGCCCTCGACCCGCGCTTGAGGAGGATTGGCTAGCCGGTAGACGCTCACAGAAGCTCGGCCCAGTGCCAGTCCTCTGCAGTCCACCTGCCTCCAGCCGGGCCGTGGCCCGGGATACCCCGTTTGCGATACTCCCAAGGCTATGGTATACTATGCAGTAATACTGCGAGACTTTTGATGAGAGGACCATCGAGACTTGGCCTCGGGAGGGAATGGATGGCGCTAGGCAAGAACGAAAAGGACGCCATCATCAGTGAGTATCACGTCCACGACAAGGACACCGGCTCGCCGGAGGTGCAGATAGCGCTTCTATCGACTAGGATCGATCAACTGGTTGACCATCTGAAGGCTCACAAACACGACGAGCATTCGCGTTTGGGGCTCATCAAACTGGTTGGCCAGCGTAGGCGGCATCTGAACTACTTGAGCCAGAATCATCCATCGCGATATTCAGATATCGTGTCTCGTCTGGGTCTGCGCAGGTAAGACACCTCGCAGTCAAAGGGGGGTGATGCTATCCCGATCCACCCAGGAGAGGTACTGTCCTTGACCGGAGAGGGTGGATCGGCACGGAGCCAATCTAGATATTATATTGAACGGACCGGCTCGGGGGGCCAGGAATTGGAGAGTGTATCCCACATTTGCGCCTAGTCTCGGCAATGGCGGCTCTCGGGGAGCGCGTGAGGTACAGTCTCCAGTCCTTGACCTCCAGGCCCGGTTCGGCATGGAGGTACAGTAATGTCAACGACTTTCGAAGCAACAATTGGTAACAACCTTGTCAGCATAGAGACTGGGAAGCTCGCTGGACAAGCCGGTGGCGCTGTGACCGTCAGGAGCGGCGACACCATGGTATTGGTGACCGCTACGGCGTCTCGCGGTCCGCGAGAAGGAACAGACTTCCTACCGCTGACGGTGGACTACGAGGAACGCCTCTACGCCGCCGGCAAGATTCCAGGCGGCTTTTTCAAGCGGGAGGGCCGGCCAACCGAGCAGGCCATTCTGCTCTGCCGGCTAACCGATAGGGCGATCCGTCCTCTCTTCAATCGCGCGCTCCGTAATGATCTGCAGGTTATCATCACCGCCCTCTCCGCTGATCAGGAGCACTACTTGGACATCCTCTCTGTGATCGGGGCGTCGGCGGCTCTCTCCATTTCCGATATCCCCTTCAATGGTCCTCTGGGAGCAGTGCGAGTTGGTCGTGTGGGCGATCAGTTTGTCTTCAATCCGACGGGCTCGGAGATGGAGGACTCCTCTCTGGATCTCCGCCTGGCCGGGACCGCCGATGGTGTGGTCATGGTGGAGGCTGGTGCCCAGGAGGTGGACGAGGACCTGATCATTGATGCCATTACACAGGGCCATCAGGCCATGCAGGAGGTGATCGAGGTCCAGAGGCGGATGGCAGAGGAGATCGGCAAGCCGAAGGGCGTCTACACCTACTTCGAGGTTGAAGACGAAGTGCTAGACGCTGTCGACTCTTGGGGGAACGGGAGAGTCTTGGCGGCCTTGGACGGCGCCCAGAGCAAGGTTGAGATAGGCGACTCGCTCAATACTCTGCGCACGGAGCTGATGGAGAAGGTGGGAGAGAAGTTTCCTCCGGAGCAGCTGGAAGCTGCATTCGATTCTCTGGTCAAAGATGAAATCCGTCGAGGTGTGCTGGCAGACAACCATCGTCTCGATGGCAGAGACACCAAGACGGTGCGTCACATTGGGTGTGAAGTGGGACTGCTACCCAGAGCACATGGCTCCGGGCTGTTCAGCCGTGGAGAGACCCAGGTATTGACGATAGCCACCCTGGGTACCGCCAGCGACGAGCAGATACTGGATGGGCTGGGCACAAAAGAGTCCAAGCGCTTCATGCACCACTACAACTTTCCTCCTTATAGCACAGGGGAGACGCGTTTCCTCAGAGGTCCCAAGCGACGTGAGATCGGCCACGGCGTGCTAGCGGAGAACGCGCTAGCGGCCGTGATTCCTTCCGCGGAGGAGTTCCCCTATACCATCCGTCTGGTCTCAGAGGTGATGTCGTCCAACGGATCAACTTCCATGGCCAGCATCTGCGCCAGTTCTCTAGCGCTGATGGATGCCGGGGTCCCCATCAAGGCGCCCGTAGCAGGGATGGCGATGGGACTTATCACCGACGGTGACCGACACGTCATCCTTACTGACATCATGGGTAAGGAAGATGCTATGGGTGATATGGACTTCAAGGTGGCGGGTACCCGGCAGGGTATCACCGCGCTTCAGATGGACCTCAAGGTCCCCAAGGTCGAGGCCGGTGTTCTGAGAAGTGCGTTGGCACAGGCCAAGGAGGCTCGTTTGTATGCCCTGGACAGGATGGGCGAGACCATCAGCGAGGCGCGTTCTGATTTGTCGCCGTATGCGCCTCGTATTACGCTCATCAAGATCGACGTGTCGAAGATCGGCCTTGTGATCGGCCCGGGAGGCAAGACGATTCGCGGGATCATCGAGGAAACGGGTGTTAAGATCGACGTGGATGATGATGGCACCGTCCTAGTGGCCTCGACAGATGCCGAGGGCAGCAGAAGAGCCGTGGAGATGATCCAAGCACTGACGGAGGACCCGGAGATCGGTAGGACCTACACCGGCAAGGTGAGGCGCGTGACGGATTTTGGCGCCTTCGTCGAGATACTGCCGGGAACGGACGGTTTGGTACACATTTCTCAGTTGGCCGATTACCACGTGGCCAGCGTCGAGGATGTGGTGCGGGTGGGCGATGAGATTATGGTCATGGTCGTGGACATCGACTCAGAAAACAAGATCAGACTTTCCAGAAGGGCAGTCCTGGAGGGCTGGACCCCTGAGGAGGCCAGGGCCAGGGACAGAAAGCCCGCGCAGCGGAGGAGACCGCAGTCAGATAGACGGGATGGACGTCGCGATCGAGGGCGCAGGTAGTTGCTCAACAGGGACGCGATGTAGCTGGTTGTTCGGGCAAATGGAGAAGGCAAGACGCCATTTGTACACAGTTGTGGTTGATGGCGTCTTTTGTTGTTTGGGGAGGATTGAGTGGGCGAGTTCAAAGAGTACGCGCTTACACCAGAAGCCGTAGTTGAGCGGTTAGGCAGCAGTGCCGAGCGAGGCTTGAGCAACGGCTTTGCCGAGGAGAGGCTGGCGGAGTGCGGCCCCAACGCACTGGAAGAGGTAGGGCGTGTGTCTCCCTGGCGGCAGTTTGCCAGCCAGTTCACTGAATTCATCATATTGGTGCTGATCGCGGCCGCCGTGGTCTCTGGCATCCTTCAGGAGTGGATGGATGCTGTAGCCATTCTGGTGATCGTCGTCCTCAACGCCATTCTGAGTTTCGTCCAGGAGTATCGAGCTGAGAGAGCTCTGGAGGCGTTGAAGAAAATGGCAGCCCCACTGGCCAGGGTGCTTCGGGACGGTGAGATACGCAACATCCCGGCGGAGGAACTCGTGCCGGGAGACATCATCGCGCTGGAAATGGGCGATCTGGTGCCGGCCGACGCCAGGCTGCTGGAAGATCACCTGCTTCAGGTCGATGAGGCATCCCTTACTGGAGAATCGGTCCCGGTGAAGAAGAGGGCCGGGTTGACACTGCCCGATGATTCGCCCCTCGGTGATCGTCGAAACATGGTCTACTGGAGCACGGTGGTTACCTACGGCAAAGGAACCGCCGTGGTGACAGAAACGGGCATGGAGACCGAACTTGGGAAGATAGCCCATATGGTACAGACCATGGGCCGGGAGCAGACCCCTCTCCAGGAACAACTGGACAAGGTGGGGAAGCTGTTGGTCTACGGTTGCTTCGTGATAGTGGGTGCGGTTTTCGGCCTCGGACTTTGGCGTGGCGTTGCCCCGGTCGAGATGTTTCTCACCTCGGTGAGTCTGGCGGTCGCTGCTATTCCTGAAGGGCTACCGGCAGTGGTCACCATAGCTCTCGCCCTCGGTGTGCGCCGCATGGTGCAGCGCAACGCTCTGATCAGAAAGCTCCCTTCGGTCGAAACCCTGGGTGCTGCGACAGTGATCTGCACAGACAAGACAGGGACTCTCACTCAGAGCCAGATGACGGTGCGAAAGATCGGGCTGTTGGACCGGATCATCCATGTGACCGGGGATGGGTACAATCCTGAAGGTGAATTCCGGGTCGATGGCCAGCTGGCGGACTACAATGAGCGCGATCTACAGTTGGCGCTGCGCATTGGGGTTTTGTGCAGCAATACCAGTCTCAGGCGAGGCGACGGTGCGGGATCCAGCTGGAGCGTAGTAGGTGATCCTACAGAGGGCGCGCTCCTGGTCGCGGCGGCCAAGGCGGACTTGCGCCGTGGCGCGCTAGAGGAAGAATACAGCAACGTTGGAGAGTTGCCATTCGATTCGAATCGCAAGCGGATGACCACCATTTGGCGGGACTCCGGAGGTCAGCTGACCGCTTTCGTCAAGGGTGCACCGGATGTGGTTATAGGTTTGTGTACACACGTTCAGGACAGCGCACGTGTGCGCGCCGCGACCGACGAGGACAAGCGGCAACTGCTATCTCTGAACGACCAGTTTGCTGATGAAGCCATGCGGGTCCTGGCCGTGGCGTATCGTGGTCTGGAGGAGGAGCCCTCCGAACCGACCGTGAAAGAAGTCGAGCGGGACCTGATCTTCGCTGGCCTGATGGCCATGAAAGACCCCCCCAGGCCTGAGGCCAAGGAGGCCATTGCCACTGCGCGACGCGCGGGCCTGGAAGTGGTGATGATTACAGGCGATCATAAGAGCACGGCGGTGGCCATAGCCAAGGAGCTGGAACTGTATCGCGACGGGGATATCGCTTTCACTGGGTCAGAATTGGATCGCATTGCCGATGACCAACTCGAAGAGCTGGTTGAGCAGGTCAGAGTCTACGCGAGAGTCTCCCCAGAGCACAAGCTCCGAATCGTGAAAGCTTGGGAGAGCCGCGGGGCGATAGTAGCCATGACGGGCGATGGGGTCAACGATGCACCGGCCCTGAAAGAAGCGGATATCGGGATCGCCATGGGTATCACGGGGACCGACGTGAGCAAGGAAGCGTCCGATATGATTCTCACGGATGACAACTTCGCCTCGATAGTTGCCGCCGTCGAGGAAGGGCGAGCCATCTTCGACAACATCCGGCGCTTCATCCATTTCCTTCTCTCGTGCAACATCGGCGAGTTGCTGGCCATGTTCTTGGCCTCACTCTTGGGCATGCCTCTACCCTTGCTGCCCATACAGATTCTGTGGGTGAACCTCGCCACAGACAGTCTGCCTGCACTCGCCTTGGGGGTGGAGCCAGCGGAACCTGGAGGGATGTTAAGGGCTCCTCGGCCTCCTTCAGAGGGCGTGATCACCAGGCGTGTTGCCGGTATCATGGTCATGCAGGGGTCCGTCATTGGCCTACTGACCTTGGGTGCATTTGCTTTCGAATACTTCGTCATGGGCGGTAGTATCGAGCGGGCGAGGGTTATTGCCTTCTCCACCACCATCTTCGCGCAGAACGTCCATGCCTTCAATGTGCGTAGCAACAGGTACTCGCTATTCCAGATCGGTCTGCTCACCAACCCGTGGCTTCTGGTCGCCTTCGGTGTTGTGATTCTCAGTGAACTGGCGGTCATCTATGTGCCGTTCCTTCAGCCCATCTTCAAGACAGTGCCTCTGACCGCTCAAGACTGGGTCATCGTGGTCGGGCTGGGCGTGATGCCGCTGATCGTCGTCGAGTTCATCAAGTTGATCACCAGACTGCTGGGGCGCGCGTCGTAGTCCTGGCCAACCTCGGGGAGGAACCTGTGTCCAAACCGTGGAGCGAGTCGACCAAGCGCTGGGTTGTTGTCGGGCTGGTAGTGGCCGGCTCACTGCTACTGTACAGGGTCCGGAGCTTGTTGCCGCCCGTGATCCTGGCTTGCCTTCTGGCCTATCTTCTTACCCCGGTCGTGGATCTCTTCAAGCGGCTGCGGCTGTCGCGCACCAAGGCCACTGTGGTCACCTATCTGCTCCTGCTCCTGGTCATCGGCCTGGCAGCCTCTCTGTTGGTGCCGATGGTAGTGCAGCAGCTTTCTTCGATCCACGTCGATCTGCAGAGGATCTACAAGAGCATCCTGCGCCTCATGACCACGTACCAGACTATCACGATCCTCGACTACTCTATCGAACTCTCCGAAGTCTTTGAAGCGCTACAGGATAGTCTCATACAACTCATCACGGGTTTTGCATCCCGGTCCGCTGAAGAGATGCTAACCATTGCCTTCGGTCTGGCTTCGGGCTTCGCGTCTACCTTTGTGTGGCTGATCTTCATACTGGTAGTTTCCTTCTGGCTCCTCAAGGATGCTGACCAAATCACCCTCCTGGTTGAGGGGCTCATACCTCCTGACTATCGGGACGAGCTTGATGCTTTCGGCGCAAAGATCAGTGTGGTCTGGGACTCATTCTTCAGGGGGTTGCTGGTCCTTTCGGCGACCGTTGGGGTGATGACTGGCGTGTTGATGTGGTTCGTGGGGGTCAAGAACGCTCTGTTACTCGGCATTCTGGCAGGTGTGTTGGAGGTGGTTCCCACTTTCGGTCCCATCTTCGCCTGCATTCCCGCCGTCGCGGTGGCCTACTTCCAAGGATCTTCTCACCTGCCCATTGCGAACGGCTGGTTCGCTTTGCTGGTACTGGGCGTCTATGTGCTTATACAGCAGGTCGAGAACAACTTCCTGGCCCCGCGTATTCTGGGACAGAGCGTTAAGATCCATCCATTGGTCGTGTTGGTAGGGGCTATCGGCGGCTATGCTGTAGGGGGCATTGTGGGCGCCTTCCTGGCTACGCCCGTCATAGGAACCTTCAGAATCCTGGGGCAGTATCTCTACTTCAAACTGGTCCAGGTGGACGCGCCTTCAGAGCCAAGCGAGGGAGCCCTTCCCCCCTCAGAGGAAGTAGCCAGGACGCAGGGAGATGCCGAGGAGGATGCAGAGGTCGATGCTCAGTCCTGACGATCCGTCCTTTCGAAACTTGAAAGCTGGGGTCAGGGCCATCCTCTTCGACCTTGACGGTACGCTCATCGACACTGATGATGCTGCACTAGAGGCCCTGGCGGGTAGGCTAGAGCGGTGGCGGTGGGCGTTCCCCGGTGATGACCCACGCCCACTGTTGCGTCGCGCCCTACTTGCCGCTGAGAGGCCCGTGAACACGCTCATCTCTCTGCTGGACGTGGTGGGGTTGGATGACAATCTGCTGTCGGCCAGCGACAGGCTG
>Ga0180437_10004987_pt1 | contig 18500 bp, 14 predicted proteins | sample SS_ome_4_FD_132410 | JGI IMG/M metagenome (GOLD analysis project Ga0180437, IMG submission 132410) | Hypersaline lake sediment archaeal communities from the Salton Sea, California, USA - SS_3_D_1 metaG | ecosystem: Environmental > Aquatic > Non-marine Saline and Alkaline > Hypersaline >... | reverse complement strand
GTGCGGGAGCACGGATTGACACTCGCGGATGGGCTTGATAGACTAGCTTGCAGAGCAGGGAAAGCGAAGCTCTGTGCGTGTCATACCAAGCGTCTCCCTTAGGATAAGAGGCCTTCTCAGAACTACTGATAGCTTAGGCGATCCACTACCAAGTGTCAGCCATCAGAGCAACCCGGACGACGATCTTCAGACACGAATGCGCTCCGCTCTTGCCACAACCGAAGTGGGAAGGGATTGCTTTGTCAGGCAGGGCGAATGATGGTCGGGGAAGTGGTCTCCTCGTCTCAGCTGGGTCATCCTTCGCGACATGCGGAGCGTGATCGGCCCCCATCACCGGTGTATTCCACGGTGTCCCCTGCGCAAGAAGACCAAGTCCTCCTGTCTTCCTCTCGCCGAACAGCGCATAGGTATGCTGCGGCGTCTGGCGCTCCAGCCTTTCCAGCCGCGCGCGACCCGGTTTCTCGGGGCTAGACGGTGCTGATCGGTACAGTGGGAGGTATCGTGATGAGTGATATGAGAATTCCTCTGCAGAATGAAGGGAGCCGGCGAGCTTTCTGGCCGGCGCTCTGGCTGAGCGCTGCTCTCGTTGCGCTGAGCGCGATGCCTGCGCTGTCCGTGGGAGTGCAGCCTGGTGATCCCGGGTGGCCGCGCAGCACGGTAGATGCTGTTTACGGCTCGCCGGCGCTCGCGGACCTGGACGGGGATGGCGATCTGGAAGTCGTGGTAGGGTCGTATGACTGGAAGGTCTATGCCTGGCATCACGACGGTACGAACGTTAGTTCCGTTGGGGCGCCAGGCTGGCCTGTGGACACGCAGGGCGCAGTCTGGAGTTCACCGGCCGTCGGCGACCTGGACGGAGACGGCGATATGGAAGTGGTCGTCGGTTCGAACGACGGCAATGTATATGCCTGGCATGACGACGGCACGGCGCTGACGCCCTACGGATCACCCGGGTGGCCGCGGCATGTAGGTGCAGCCGTTTCCGGTTCTCCCTCCCTCAGCGACCTGGATAGCGACGGCGACCTGGAGGTCGTGGTCGGGTCAGAGGATGGCAGCGTGTTCGCGTGGCACCACGATGGAACGGATGTCTGGGCGGAGGCGCCGAGCACAGGGGCTAGAATCCGGAGTTCGCCGGCAGTTGGCGATCTAGACGGGGACGGGGATCCGGAAATCGTGGTCGGGTCGGAAGACGGCAACGTCTACGCCTGGCATCATGATGCTACGCCCGTGACGTATGGAGGTGCCCCAGGATGGCCGCGCAGCACGGGGGCCAGCGTATACAGCTCGCCAGCAGTGGGCGATCTGGACAGGGACGGCGATCTCGAAGTCGTGGTGGGATCGTCTGACAGCAAAGTCTACGCGTGGCATTACGACGGTACGCCCGTGACGTTTCCGGATTCCCCGGGGTGGCCGAGAAGCACAGGGGGCGAGGTGAATAGCTCGCCAGCATTGGCCGATCTGGACGGGGACGGCAACCTGGAAGTAGTGGTCGGGTCGTGGGACAGCAAGGTCTACGCCTGGCACTACGACGGCTCGCCCGTGGAGGGATGGCCGCGGAGTACCGCCTGGATCGTCGATGGCTCGCCCGCCGTGGGCGACCTCGATGGGGACGGCAGGCTGGAAGTGGTGGTCGGCTCGTGGGACGGGAAGGTCTACGCCTGGCACTACGACGGAACGCCGGCGGTAGGCTGGCCGGCGAGCACGGGCCTGGCGAGCGCAGTCCATGGGTCACCAGCCGTGGCCGATCTGGACGACGACGGCGACCTGGAGGTCGTCATCGCGTCTGACAATGGCAAGGTGTATGCCTGGACCTGCGATGTCCCCACAGGCGATCACTCTCCCTGGCCGATGTTCAGGCGCGACAGGCGACGGACGGGGAGGTACCAGGTCGCCGACTTCGATGCCAGTCCTCTAGAGGGGTTCGCGCCCCTGACCGTCACGTTCACGGACCTCTCCACAGGCAATCCGACCGCCTGGGAGTGGGACTTCGGCGACGGCGCCAGCTCCAGCGAGCGGAGCCCTGCGCACGTATATGCGAGCTCGGGCACCTTCACGGTCGTCCTGACAGCGACGAAGGCAGGCCTCTCCGACACTGTGACCAAGGCGAACTACATCACGGTGACATTACTGGCCGCTCCAGTGGCTGAATTCAGTGGGAGCCCGACCACGGGTTCCGCGCCGCTGACCGTGAGCTTCGAAGACCTGTCCACCAACTTCCCGACGTCGTGGGAGTGGGTGTTCGGTGACGGAGGCACCTCCACGGAGCAGAACCCGAGCCACGAGTATGTGGGCGGTGGCAGCTACACGGTGAGCCTGACTGCAACCAACCCCGGCGGCTCTGATATCGAAACGAAGGTTGGCTACATCACAGTGGTGGCACCGGTCGTTCCGGTAGCGGACTTCACCGGCAGTCCCACCAGCGGCCCCTTGCCGTTGACTGTCCACTTCACAGACTCGTCCGCCAACTACCCAAACGCGTGGGGGTGGGACTTCGGGGATGGCTATACCTCCGACCAGCAGAACCCACCGCACCAGTACACCATCTCCGGGGAATACACCGTGAGTCTGACGGCCGTCAATGCAGCCGGCTCGGACACGGAGACAAAGCTGAACTACGTCACCGTCCTGCCTCCGCTCCCTATAGCTGGCTTCGCCGCAACCCCTACCAGCGGGACAGTGCCGTTGACCGTGGACTTCACCGACCTATCCACGAAGGATCCGGTGTCGTGGGAGTGGACCTTCGGCGATGGTGGGACCTCCACGGGGAAAAGCCCGATGCACGAGTACCAGACGGCCGGACGGTACACGGTCTCCCTGACCGCGACCAATGCCAGCGGTTCCGACAGTGAGACGAAGACGAGGTACATCAGCGTCATGTTCACGGACATCGCGGCCGACCACTGGGCCTACGATCAGGTCATGGCATGCACCGACGCGGATGTCGTACAGGGCTACGGCGACGGGAGCTACCAGCCGACCTGGCCGGTGCCCCGAGATCAAATGGCCGCGTACGTGTCGCGTGCGGTGACAGGTGGGGATGGCAACGTCCCGCTCGGAAGTGCCTATCCAGAGCCGTCATTCGTTGACGTCGGGACCGACGACTGGGCCTACAAGTACGTCGAGTATGCCGTCGCGAGCAACGTCGTCCAGGGCTATCGCTACCCCAACCCGGATGACCCCGGCGAGACCGTCTACCTTTATGAGCCGACCTGGGTCGTCACCCGCGACCAGATGGCCGTCTATATTGCCCGCGCGATGGTTGCTCCCAGCGGCGAAGCCGCCCTCGACGACTATGTCCCCGCGGCGCCGCGGAGCTTCCCCGACGTTCCCGCCACGGGCTACGGCGATGACGGCACCGAGCCCTTCTGGGCCTACGCCCATATCGAGTACTGTGTGGAGCACGGGGTCGTCCAAGGATACGCTTTCGACGGGTGCTACCACCCGGAGTGGGATGTAACGCGGGATCAGATGGCAGTGTATATCGCGAGGGCATTCGGGCTGGAGTAGGGCGGCGGGGTCGCGAGGTGCTATTGGCTCGCGTGCTCGGCACCCCAGCGACCGAAGAAGGTGTTCGCCCAAGAGAGGAGCCAGATCTGGAGGTCGAGCCACAGGCTGCGGCGTCGGATGTACTCGAGATCGTGGACGAGCTTCTCCTCGGGCGTAGAGAGGTAGTGACCGGAGACCTGGGCGAGGCCGGTCAGGCCCGGCTTCACCTCGTAGCGGCGCCCGTAGTCGGGGATGTCACGAAGGAACTGCCGGACGAATGAGGGGCGCTCGGGGCGGGGACCGACCCAACTCATGTCTCCGCGGAAGATGCTGACGAGCTGGGGGATCTCATCGACGGCAGTCTTCCGCATGATCCGGCCGATGTGAGTGACGCGAGGGTCGTCTTTGTCCGACAGCACGGCGCCCGAGTGCCTCTCGGCATCCTTGACCATCGAGCGGAACTTGTAGAGAGTGAAGATGCGACCGCCGCGCCCGACACGGGTCTGCGAGTAGAGGCAGGGCCACCCGTCCGTCAGGAGGATGAGCGTCACGGCCCATATCCAGAAGGGCAGGGAGAGGGCGAGAGCGACGCCGCCGAGGACTATGTCAGCAAGCCTCTTGCTCGCATCGTAGGCCGCGCTCCGTCTCACCGCGACCCCAGCCAGCTCCGGTCCTCGGGCCTTGGCATGTTCGTTCTTCCCTCTGGTGTTGTGCACTGGTGGCACCTTCGGTCTGGTTGCTTCCCGCATGGTAGAGCTTCAGCGGGGCCAGCAAGGCTTCCTGCCACTCGTAGGAAGTCACGATGGCCTTGCTTCCAGCGCGTTCCAGTGCCTCCGAAGGAGTACACGAGCAGGTGCTGCTGCTTCTCGTCTCCGCTTCCTCACGGTCACTTCTCTCAAGTGCGGTCCCAGACTGTAGCATCCTGGAGTTACAGAATTGGAGCATATTGAGAGTTACGGGACACACAACTTCGGATGGTAGGAATCCATCCCATTGGCGCCGAAGAAGGCCGTTATAGCCATGAGAATAGGAGTGCGTTTCCGGCTTGCTCCAGCCCGTTAGGTCCCCGCAGCACGCGCCGTCTGACCTCAGGACCCGTTCGTAGCTCCTCAGGAGGGCTCTTCAGCGATGTACGACGTCGCAGTCGTCGGCGCAGGCCCCACTGGGTGCTACGCGGCAAGACAGCTCGCCCGTCTCGGATACGATGTGCTCGTGCTGGAAGAGCACACCGAGATCGGCGAGCCTGTTCACTGCACCGGCATCATCAGCCGCGAGGCCTGCGAGCGCTTGGAGCTCGATCCAGACTCCATCGAGGCTCATCTCTCCTGCGCCCGCTTCATCTCACCTGGCGGCCGCTCCTTCACCGTCTCCGCTGACGAGCCGCGCGCGGTCGTCGTGGATCGCTCCTCCTTCGATCGCATGCTCGCCCAGCAAGCTCTCGCCGGTGGCGCCGGCTTCCTGCTCGGCGCCCGCGCGACGAATCTCGCCGTGGAAGACGATCGCGTCCGGATCTCCGTCCGCTGCCTCGGTGAGCCCTACAGCTTTCGTGTCTCTCTTGCCATCATCGCCACCGGCGTGGATGACACCCTCCTGCGCGGCCTCTACCTCGCAAAGGCCGCCGCCCCGCCCATCTTCGGCGCGCAGCTCTTTGTCGACACCGGCGACCTTGATGAGGTCGAGGTATATCTCGGCCAGCAGGTTGCCCCCGGCGGCTTCGCTTGGGCTGTTCCCGCCAATGGGCACGGCTGCCGCGTCGGGCTGCTCTCCAGCCGGCCCCCCAGGCCGCTCCTCTCTCGCTTCGCCGATACCCTCGAAGCCCGCGGCGCCATTCGCCGCAACGGCAGCCCTGTCCGCTGCCGCGCCATCCCCTCCGGGCCCCGCACCCCCTCCTTCGCCGATAGAATCCTCGTCATCGGCGACGCCGCGGGCCAGGTCAAATGGACCACCAGCGGCGGCATCTACTACGGACTCCTCGGCGCCGAGGCCGCCGTGGCCGCCGCCGATAGAGCCTTTCGCCTCGGCGACCTGAGCTCCGCCCGCCTCTCTCGGTATGAGGGCGAGTGGACGCACCGCCTCGGCGAGGAGCAGCGCACCGGGAGCCTTCTCCGCGGATTGCAGAGCCGGCTCACCGATGGCGATCTCGACTCCCTCTTCTGGCTGGCCGCGCACACCGGACTGCCCCGTCTCCTGAGCCGCATCCAGTTCGACTGGCACACATCCGGCCTCTTGACGCTCCTCTGCCGCGACTCTGTTGGCGCCTCTGCCGAGAACGTCCCCGGGGCCGCCCTCGCGCGCCGGCCCTGAAGAGGCGCTCGACAGCCATGGGAGAGCCCTTCGGGCCACTACGTGCGTCCCTCCGTTCGCAGCCACTCCAATGCTTTCTACGTGTCTGCCGCAGTAGATTCCGGTCGCCAGCTCCATTCGTAATTCTGGCCGGCACGATGCCGGCCCAGCTCAACCGCCATGGGAGAGCCCTTCGGGCCACTACGTGCGTCCCTCCGTTCGCAGCCACCCCAATGCTTTCTACGTGTCTGCCGCAGTAGATTCCGGCCGCCAGCTCCATTCGTAATTCTAACCGGCACGATGCCGGCCCAGCTCAACCGCCCCAGCTAGCACGGCAGGAGTCCTAGGGCCGCGTGTCGTACCGGACTAGCGGAGGTCGAGGGGCGCCCGTGCGCATCGCTGGATATTGGTGCCGTTAGCTGGCCCGACTGACCCCATCCGGAACTGCTCTCTGAAGTCACGACTGACCATCCCGGGCTCTACCCGACCAGCATGTAAACGGACAGCGTGCGAAGGGACGCGGTAGGGTTTGAGGCAAGGAGGAGATTCTGTGGACCCTGTGATCACACACGGAAGCGCGGCATCGGACCTGCTGGAGAAGATACGAACTCGATCCGCTGTCGTATCAGTCATCGGCCTCGGGTACGTCGGTCTTCCACTCGCCATGCTATTCGCCGAGCGTGGTTTCCACGTTCTCGGGTTCGATACAGACGCCAAGAAAATGGCTCAGCTGAATTCGGGGCAGAGCTACATAGGGCACATCTCCAGCGACCGTGTCCAGGCGGCTTTGGCGATCGGCCGGCTCTCCTCGACAAGCCATCCTGAGCGGTTGGCCGAGGCGGATGCAATCATCATTTGCGTGCCCACACCATTGACTGCGCACCGGGAGCCCGACATGAGCTACATTGAGGGAACCGCCCGGACACTGGCAGAGATATTGAGGCGCGGTCAGCTCGTATCGCTTGAGAGCACAACCTACCCCGGGACCACGTCCGAGCTGCTCCTGCCGACCCTCGAGGCCACTGGACTGCGCTGCGGCCATGATTTCTTCCTTGCCTATTCGCCCGAACGCGAAGACCCTGGGAATCCAAACTTCTCCACGGCAACGATACCGAAGGTTGTCGGCGGCGTGACCCCCGCCTGTCTTGAGCTGGCGGACGCCCTGTATAGCGCCGTCGTCCCGAACACCGTCCGGGTCTCCTCCACCGAGGCAGCCGAGGCGGTCAAGCAGCTCGAGAACATCTTCCGAGCCGTCAACGTTGGGCTTGTCAATGAACTCAAGATCCTCTTTCAGAGGATGGGAATCCAGATCTGGGAAGTGATCGAGGCCGCCTCCACGAAGCCTTTCGGTTTCATGAAGTTCACGCCAGGGCCGGGGCTGGGCGGGCACTGCGTGCCGGTCGACCCGTTCTACCTGACGTGGAAGGCGCGGCAGTACGACGTTCCGATGCGCTTCATCGAGCTCGCAGGGGAGATCAACACATCGATGCCTACGTACGTTGTCTCCCGCGTAGCAGAAGCGCTGAACGACCACAGCAAATGCCTGAGGGGGGCTCGGATCTTGCTGCTGGGCATCGCCTACAAACCAGACGTCGATGACCTGCGGGAGTCGCCGTCACTCCGGTTGATCGAGCTACTCCGGGAGCGCGGCGCGGTCGTGTCCTACAACGATCCGCATATCCCGAAGCTCCACCGAACACGCCGGTATGACTTTGACCTGGCGTCTCAGGAACTCACGGCGGAGATGCTGGCTGCTGCGGACTGCGTCCTCATAGTCACCGATCATGCCGCCTACGACTGGACCTTCATCGTCCGCCACGCCGCGCTCATCGTGGACACGCGAAACGCCACGAGGAACGTGGCCGAGGGCCGGGACAAGATCGTCCACGCCTAGACGAGATGTACCACCGATCCGCATACGGATGTTAGGAGCAGAATGGCGCGTTATCTTGTGACTGGCGGCGCTGGCTTCATCGGTTCCCACCTCGTCGAGGAACTCGTGTCTCGCGGCGAGGGCGTCAGGGTGCTGGACAACCTGAGCACGGGAAAAATCGAGAACCTGTCGCCTTGGCTGGAACGCATCGAGTTCATGGAAGGGGACCTGCGCAATCCCGAGGCAGTGCGGCGAGCCTGCCGTGAGGTCGACTTCGTCCTTCATCAAGGCGCGCTGCCATCGGTTCCCCGATCGATCGCCGATCCCATCTCCAGCAACGACTGCAACGTCGGCGGGACGCTGAACGTCCTCTTGGCGGCGCGGGACGAAGGCGTCCGGCGGGTGGTGTACGCAGGTTCATCCTCGGTGTACGGAGACACACCGACTCTCCCGAAACGGGAGGACATGCCGGCGAACCCCTTGTCTCCATACGCCATCTCGAAGTACACGGGAGAGATGTACTGCAGAGCGTTCTTCTGGCTTTATGGGCTGGAGACCGTGGTGCTGCGCTACTTCAACGTGTTTGGCCCTCGGCAGGATCCGACCTCGCAGTACGCCGCGGTCATTCCGAGGTTCATCTTGGCCCTGCGGCACGGGGAAGCCCCGCTCATCTACGGAGACGGCGAGCAGACCCGCGATTTCACCTACGTAGGGAACGTCGTCAGCGCGAATCTGCTCGCCTGTACCGCCCCCGATGCGGTCGGCTCAGTTATCAACATCGCCTGCGGCGCACGCACGTCTCTGAACGAACTGGTGAGGCACCTCAAAGAGGTCGTTGGCTCCAGTGCCGAGCCGACCTATGCTGATCCGAGACCGGGGGACGTGAAGCATTCATTGGCTGATATCTCTCGCGCAACCGAGCTTCTCGGCTACCATGTAGAGGTGCCGCTTCACGACGGATTCCGCCGCACCGCCGCGTTCTTCACTGGAAGTAGGTAACCAGTGCGTCCAACGCGGCTCCTTGTGGCTGGACTTCAAGCTGTTCGCCGGATCATGGATGATCACCGCCAAAGCGCGCTGGGATTCCGATGCGAACGCGCGCTAGCGGCGTCGTCCTCACACCAAGCAGGGAGAAGGACGGACGCGGCGTAATGATGAATGGTCAGCCCCGGCGCGGCAGATTGACGCTAGTGCTGAGGGCTGGTACTGTACACAGCGTGACCCCGAGTCCCGGCAACTCCCGCGGGATTCAGTCTCTCCAGCGCCGCAGGTCGAGTCTGATGGGACTACCTGACTCTGAAACCGCCATACCGAGGGGATAATGGACGCTCAAGTAGCGGCAAAGGAAGCAGTTGACTCCTTGGGATCCGGAGCGCTCGCATCACCCGCTCTTAGGGTCGTCTGCATACTGGTGCTGCTGGCAGTGTTTCTCGGCGGAGCCCTCTACATGGACACGCCGGCCTATGTTTTGGCTGTCGTCGGCATCGTCGTCGCAGTCGGGGTATGGCGGCCTGAATATGGACTGGTGGTCTTGGCACTGTCGTATTCATACGCGCTGCCTCTCATACGGACACCGATCGGATGGTCGGCCTTCGTCCGACCCGACGATGTGGCGATAACGGCGGTCCTCGTGAGCTGGATCCTCGTGAGGCGGGGCCGCCTTCGCGAGTTACTGCCTGAGTCTCCGCTGACGAGGCCACTTCTCGCCTGGACCGCCCTCCTGGCAGTCTCGACGGCGATTGGATATGTCGTCCACGGCGAGACGAGAGCACTCGTGATGGGAGCGTTGGGACTCGTGCGGACGGTGGAGTTCACGCTCGTGTACCTGGTGGTGATCTCCACTGTGAAGGGCCTTCAGCAGGCGGACCGCCTGCTGAAGGCTCTCTGGGTGGGCGCGCTTGGAGTGGCAGGATTCTCCATCTTCATGTGGTCGATTGGGGCATGCATCCCGCTTGAGGGATGGGCGCGGGCGGTGGCCCCGAACACCTCGGTGCTGAGCGAGAACTACTGCCATCATGGTGTCTATATGCTCCTCGCCGTCATGCTGCTGCAGACCATGCTGCTGCGGGAACGCGGGCGGTCACTCAAGGTTCTGCTGGCGCTGAGCATCTGCTTGGGAGCTTTCTCGCTGGCCTTGAGCACGTCGCGCACGGCCTACGTTGGTCTCGCCGCCGCTTCGGCGGTGGCAGCGGTACTCTGGTCGAGAGTCGCACGCCCGAGAGTCGGTGTGCCGGTGGCCATCGTGCCGTTGGGCTTAGTTCTTGGGCTCGTTGTGCTGCTGCCCGCGCGGAAGACCGTGGACATCGCCGTATGGTGGGAGGGATTCAGAAAGCAGGCCCCAGCGGTAACTGTGGCCTCGGCGGCACCTGTTGCTCCGCCCTCCACGCCCCGTGAAGGAGTGAAGGGGCTCAAACCGGCGCACTTCAAGCTCGAGATTGCGCGCGACCAGACGGTTGTGGCCCCGCGGAACCGGGTCGCGAAGACGGGTGCCGGCCGAAGTTCGGAAGTCGATTTCGGCCGGCGTTTGCGAACTTGGAATGTCACACTGACACAGCTCATCCACAAACCGTGGAGGCTAGTCACTGGCGTTGGTTTCATGCGGTTCCGCTTCGATGACTTGGGGGCCGAGATGAGCAGTGGGCACAACAACTTTGTCCAGGTCATAGGGGAGCTGGGGCTGCCGGGGCTGGCGATACTGCTGTGGGGTGCCTGGAGCCTGATGGGCTACTTCGTCGGCGTGATCCGACGGCCAGGCGACCCCGGCCAGGTTCTTCTGGCGAGCGGACTGCTCGCCGCCTGCATCGGCCTGGGCGTCACGGCGATCGTGCAGGAAACCTTCTACCCTCAACCGGCCCTGAGCAGCTTCGGCGGCTACTTCCTGTTCGTCATGGGCGTCGGGGTGTCGGCGCTGCGCGCCAGAGGCGGGGATCTTGGGCTCCAGGCATGAGCGAACACCCTTCCGCGGGCAGTTGGCTCCGCAAATAGAGGTCGCTGCAGGCAGACCGGAGCTTGACGTGCTTCGCAGCGGTCTCAACCGGTGACAGCGCACACATGTCCCTGTCGAGAAAGACGTGTCGGCGGAGAGCGTGCCGCGGAATCGTATCCTATGTTCGCGCGCTCTGAACCACAACCGGCTGAGCAGAGCCGCCAGACATGCTCATCAAACGCGAAGAGATCGAGAGCTTCCTGCGCCGCCGCGCGGAATGTAAGAGGTTCTGGAAAAGGCTTGGCGGCGCGCCGCCCCTTGCGGGGAAAACCGTGCTCGACGTCGGCTGCGGGCGGGGTGCCTTGTGCGTCGAGATGGGGCTCGCCGGCGCCCGAAAGGTCGTCGGGCTAGACATCAGTTCCGAGCTGGTGGAATGGGCCAGGCAGAACGTTCGGCTCAACCACACTGACCTTGCCGGCGTCCTGGAGTTCGTTGACTGCGAGCTGTCAGCGTACCCGCGCACGAGATTCGACTACGTCGTCTCCAAGGACACGTTCGAGCACGTGATCGGCCTGGATGACCTCCTGAAGGAGATCAAGCTGCGGCTTCACCCCGAAGGGACGGTCTTCGCAGGCTTCGGTCCTCTCTGGAACAGCCCCTTCGGCGATCATGGACGCGCTCAGCTCCGCCTCCCCTGGGCGCATGTCGTGCTGTCGGAGTCCGCGATCATGAAGCGGCTCCAGAGCCGCGGCCGGGATGCCCACTCCCTCGCCGACCTGGGTCTCAACGGGATGTCGTTCTCCGAGTATATTGGGGCGTTTCGTCGAGCTGGCCTTTCGCCCGTCCAGATCACAATAAACGCCGGCGATCACCCGGTCTACAAGCTCGCCTCCGTCTTGAGGACTATCCCGCCTCTACGCGAGTACTTCACGTTCAATCTTTACTGCGCGTTTCGTCCATTCGAATCCTGTGAGCAGGCCTAGTCTCGTGTACAGCTCGGCAAACGCGGCTAACCCCGCACCCACCGGCATGGTTCTCAGTTCCGCTCTGCCTCAGGTCAAGTGCGCCGGAGTCCGGCATGAGTGATCGACGCTTCGAGATCATCCAAGCGAACACCCAGCACCATGCCCGTGAGGCGGTGGTATACGACAAGGCCCATAGGGCCGTGTTCAACCGGATCGAGCAGCGGCGCTTGAACAGGGTGCTCGCGGATTACACTGCGCAAGAGCTCGTGTGGCCGCCAACAAAGAACTGCCGGGCCATGGCGTGGGCAGGTGCTCAGCGGGAGCGACCCCAAGAGAACACAGCATCTCCAGATCAGGCGTCCTAGGCGACCACGAAGTAGTGCTCTGAGCGTCCCAGCCAGAACAGGGGCGTGGCGGCCCAGTCGACGTCGTAGTTTGCCGACCAGAAGCCGATCATCGGCCCCTCGTCCACGATAGTGAATCCGCACTCGCGAAACAGGGCGCGCCATCTCCGCACCGAGAACAAACGTAGCTCCTCCCAGTAGGACCTCGCTACGGCTCCATGGACGGCGAAGGTCCTCTGCCAGAGGCCGGAGAGCCGTGGGTCCATCTGGAGGAGCGAAGACAGAGGGCCGGTGAGCGCGGTCCGGACTCGACACGCGGTGGTGGGAAGAATATGAACCATCACCCCATCCTTGGCGAGGCAGCGCTTGCCTTCACGCAGTGCATCCTGCGGATTGGGGATGTGTTCGAGGACGTTGGATGAAAAGACCAGGTCCGCAGCGGCATCACGGACGGGCAGCTCCCGAGCATCCGCACAGATCGGCATGACGTGTTGAGGAACCGCTATAGGCCTGCCATCTGACCTCGCCGCTACATCGTACTCAGTCGCCAGTACCAGCTCCGAAACCTTCGCGAGCTCGGCAGCCTGAGCGAACGAACCGGCCCCGATTTCCAGCGCCACCTCAACTGGTCTGGCCAACACTTTGACGAGGACGCTCTTGGTGAGGTGTTCGAACTGCCTTCTGCGCAGCTCATCGAGCTTCCCCCGGGCCGCCTCGAATCTCCTTCTGCGCCAACGGTCGACCGCGGCAACCAGTCGGCGTCGATGCGCGAGGCCGCGGGGCGACCCGCGGCGGAGATCTCGGACAGCGTCGCCGAGCCGGTACCCCCGCCGCATCACCAGGACGTCCTCGAAGACCTCGTAGGTGTGCCCGCACTGCAGACACGATACGCCGGACCTGAGATACGCCAACTGCCCGACAGCCCCGCATTCGATGCATCTCAGCAGGGAGAGTAGTTGCGGCAGGCCGCCCGCTGCCTCGCATCCGTTCTCCATCGTCACGCTCCTGTTCTCCCTGCAGTCTGTCCTGTCGCCCACCGGGACCCCTGATCTCGGCCCATGGTTTTCCGGTTCCTCATTCGACATGCTCACAACCCCGGCCTCCTGGTGACGCGCCCCCCCTACCTCCGGAGAACGCTTCCGTGGCCACCCCACCCCGCAGATCCGCGACGCTGAGTCGCCGGCCGACGCGAGGGGGAGCGGCAGCGTCCTGTAACTGGTAACACCCTGTGGGGAGGTCTTCAGATCGCTGTCGGACCCACGACATATGGGATGCGGAGAGGTCAGGCCTAGCACACATATGGTGCCCGTCGGATCTCTCCCGCCGCTCGTTACCAGTTGCAGCATCCTCGTTGGCTTGACGCGCCAGCATCGGTAGTGGTAGGCTGCCGCACACGCGCCGACGGCACCCAGTGGCAACGACGCGCTCCCCGTGCCTTCCTACGCGCCGGAGTCTAGGATGACTGATCGACGTTCCGAGATCATCCAAGCGAACATCGCCCACCACGCACACGAGGCGGCGGTGTACGACAAGACCCATAGAGCCGTGTTCAACCGGATCGAGCAGCGGCGCTTGAACAGGGTGCTCTCGGGCCTGGCGAGGCAACTTAGGCCCGACTGTCGACGCGCGCTGGATGTCGGTGCTGGCACCGGCAATGTGACCGGCAAGCTCCTAGCGCTGGGATTCACCGTCGTCGCCGTGGATCTTTCACGGGAGATGCTGGCACAGCTCGTCCGCAAGTACCGCGACGCAATCCGGTCGGGTCGGCTGAGCCTTGTCGTAGGCGAGGCCGGACGCCTCCCCTTCGCCCCCCAGAGCTTCGATCTCGTGATCTCCTACTCGGTCCTCCACCATCTGCCGGGCTACCTGGCGGGGGCCCGGCAGATGGCTGCTGCCTTGAGAGAAGGAGGCATGCTGTACTGCGGCGCCGAACCACTTTGCTCCGTGGACAAGATGAACCGGGCCCAACGCGTCTACCGCGCCCTGGGGCAGCTCAACCGCCTAACGCCGCTGGTAGCGCTTCACCGCGTGTCGAGACGATGGTGTGCGTCAGCTCCAGCCGGACCGACTTCGGAGGAAAGTCTAGTCGACTATTGGGCCGCGAAGCACAGAGGGATTGACTGGCGCGGCCTCGCCGCCGAGTGTGAGGCGGCAGGACTTGCCGAACTACCCACGCGGCCATACCTGATGTTTCGCGGCCGGCTCAGGGATTACATCATCTACCCCTTGTTCCGGCCCTGGATCTCTGACAGCCGCTGTTTCATCGGCATCGCCTGCAGAGAGCCGGAGTAGCTGTGCCCCGATCCGGCAAAGTCTCGTTTCCACGGGGTTCGGCACCCTCCGGACATGCCCAAAGCGGTAGGAGACCCCCTCACACCGGAGAATCAACTACCGCAGTCGGTCACTAATCGTCCTGCATCCCGAGGCAGAGCTGAGCACGGCTCGGACAATGGAGCGTCAGCGTGGAGACAGGGTCTCACCCGTATCCCAACGAGAACGATTTCCGCGGACCATGTGACGAGATACACCGGAGATTCGGCCCGTACTGGAAGGTGCCTCTCCACAGCTCGATTCTCGACTTCGTCGTATCGGAGATCCCCCCCAACGCCCGAGTGCTGGATGTGGGCGCCGGCCCTCGCGGTTTCGGCGAGAAGGTGACGGCGCGGCATGGGTCTATCACCTACCGAAGCATGGACACTGACACATCCACCTTCCAGGACTATCATTGCCTAAGCGAGATCGAGGAGAAGTTCGACGTGGTGATGCTCATGGAGGTTATCGAGCATCTGCCGCGCGAGGCGGCATGGGATCTCCTGTTGTCGCTCGCGGACCTCTTGGCTCCGGGCGGGAAGTTGATCGTTTCCACTCCCAACACGCTCAACCCGGCTCGATTTCTCTGCTACGTGGGACACGTAACTCCCTTTGCCTACGACTGGCTCGCCGCGCACATCGAGCTGGTAGGACTGAAGGTGGAGAGGATCGCTCGCATTCTGGGCGGGGGGCTGACGCGCAGAATATGCGCCCATCTGTGCTATCCGATTTGGAGGACGCTGAATCTCGACCCTGCAATCCAGGTCGTGGTCGTCGCGCGGAGGCCGGATTAGGCGCATGTGCACCACCGAGGTCACATGATCTCCATCTGTCACGTCACCGTCGGGCTCGGCATAGGCGGCATCGAGCAGCTTCTCGTCGATCTCGTTTCGCGCCGCGATCGAGCCAAATTCTCGTATTCCGTCTGCTGCCTGGTGGAGGGCGGCCCGCGGGAAGAGCAGCTCAAGGAGCTCGGCGCTCCTATCCACCACGTCCACGGCACAAGCGCCTCCGATCCGAGAACGCTGTTTCGCCTGGCGCGACTTTTCCGACGGTTGCGGCCCGACATCTTGCACATTCACTGCCCTCTCTACGCCAGTTGGGTGATTCCCGCCGGCCTTCTCGGTGGTGTCGGCAAGATCGTCGCGAGTGTGCACAATACCTATTGGCACACGGGAGCGAAGCTCGCCGCCGTCCGCCTCCTCGCCGCGTTGCAGCGGCGGTGGGTCGCCAAGACGATCGCGGTCTCAGCGGCCGTCGCTGACTATGTGAGGGCTGAGGGATGCTCGAGTGCTGACCGCGTTACAGTCATACACAACGGCATAGACTTGTCTCGGTTCCACCCGGAGTCGGCCGAGCCCAGGCTTCGCCGCGAGCTTGGCCTGGATGCGAACGTGCCCATTGTCGGTGTCGTAGCCAGCTTGACAACGCAGAAAGGGCTGTCCCACCTCATCGACGCGATGGCTCTCATCAGCGCCCAATGCCCCGGCGCCCACTGTGTGCTCATTGGGGACGGACCGCTCCGCCAGGCGCTCGAATCGAGGGCTCATGCGCTGGGGCTTGCGAACTCCATTCACTTCCTGGGTCGCCGCGAACAGGTGGAGCGAGACGTGGTTGACTGCGACGTATTCGTCCTGCCTTCGCTCTGGGAGGGATTCGGCCTGGTCGTCGCCGAAGCGATGGCGCTTGGCGTCCCAGTGGTGGCGAGCGATCTGCCCACAATTGCGGAGGTCGCTGGGTCTGGTGGCAGCGCGGTGCTGGTTCCGCCTGCCCACCCACGGGCGATCGCCGAGGCGGTCCTCGACTTGCTGAGTGATCGCGAGCGACGGGACGAAATGGGTCGTCGCGGCAGACAGCGTGCCCGCGAGTTCGATGTCGGTCGTATGGTCGCGCGTGTGGAAGCTGTCTACGATGAGATCTTAGGGGCCTCTCCCGACGTCAAAGGCGATGGCCCATGAGCGCCCGTAAGTTAGCCGGGTCCGCCCTTGCCGTCGGGGCCATCACCGCCTTAACCGTGCTTCTCGGTCTTGCCCGGAATGTCGTCACCGCCGACGCCTTCGGCGCCAGCCGCGACATGGACGCCTATCTGATCGCCGCCATCATCCCGAACTTCCTGCTCTACCTCTTCGGAATAGATATCCTCCGGGGGGTGGCCACCACGCTCTTCTCGGGGTCGCTGGCCGTCGGCGACGAACATGAGCGACAGCGACTGTTCTCCTCCCTGCTCAACACCGTCCTCGTCGTCAGCGGGATCGCGAGTCTCCTAACCGCGGTCGCGATGCCCTGGATCGTCCGGGCCGTCGCTGCCGGGTTCTCGCCCGCGGATCAGCGCCTTACGGCTTACCTCGCCTATATCATGTTGCCAACCGCTGTTTTCATCGGGGTGGGTTCCTACCTAGCGGCCGTGCTGAACGCCTATCGCCGGTTCGCGCTTCCGGCTACCCTGCGCATGGGGCCGCATCTCGCGGTGATCGCCGCTATCCTCCTGCTCGCGCGCTCCTGGGGCGTCTTCAGCATCGCCGCGGGCATGGTAGTGGGTTCGGCACTCGGGGCTCTCATCCAGCTTGTGTTCTGCCTTCGGGTGGGCCTCCGCTGGCGGCTCGCGCTCGACATCCGGCATCCTCTCGTCAAGAAGGCGGCTCTGCTGGCACTCCCAGTGCTGCTGATGACGGCCATGGGCCAGTTTGGTCAGCTCCTCCAGCGCTTCCTCGGATCGTATTTGAGTGGGGGCAAGATATCGGCGCTCAACTACGCACTAATGCTCGCCAGTTTGGCGATCCGTATGGGCCTCGAGCCACTTGGGACCGTGCTCCTACCCGAACTCTCTGCCGAGGCAGCCCGCGAGCAGACAGCCAAGCTCGCCCAGTGGATCCGCCGTGGCCTCGTAGCGAATCTCCTGCTGATGCTCCCGGTCACCGTGCTCATGCTGGTGCTGGCGACTGACCTGGTGCGGATCGTGTATCAGCGGGGGAGATTCGACGCAGGCGACACGCAACTCACGGCCGCCGCCCTACGCGTCTATGTGGCGCCCCTGGTGCTCTGGGGCACATGGCTGCTGCTGGTGCGAGTGTACATAGCCGTCCACGACACCGCCCGCGCGGTGAAGCTCTCCGTTGTGGGCTATCTCATACTCTATGGGGGAAGCGCCGTTCTGGTCCGCCCCCTGGACTTCCTCGGCTTGGCCGTCGCGCAGGCGCTGCAGCACGGCGTGTTCGCTCTTATGCTCTGGTTCGATCTCAAGCGGCGCGTCGCGAGGATCGTGACGCCTGCTCTGACGAAGGCAGCCACCTGGGGCCTCGCCGCGTCGGCGGGCATGCTGGCGGCAATGCTGCCACTCAGGGGGCTTCGAACGACGGCCGGTTCGGACCTATTGCAGGCTGTGACTTACGCCGCCGTAGTTGCCGGCGCAGGTCTCGTCGCCTATGGGCTGGTGCTCGCTGTCCCCTATCGGCGCGAGGCCATTCGGCTCCTGGGCCGCCTTAGGGGCCGGCAATAGCCCTCCCGCGGCCGCTGTAGAAGGGCTCTCGGTAGGCTCACACGCGTATTTGTTGAAGTATACGAAGGGGGGCGGAAGGTGTAACCCCCCGACGAAGACGACGTGACCAACAAGGGATCCGACCAACCGTGGAATGTGAACGCACCAGCGACACCCCTCAGACCGAGCGCCCTGCCAGGGACGTTCATCTTGCGATCGTCTCCCAGAGAGTGATTGCGGAGAAGCACGGCCGGCTCTACGCCCCACCGGAGGAAGGGAGCTTTCTGAATGACATGGCGGAGCGTGTCGGTCGTCTAACTGTCTACGCGCCCCTCGGTGCCGATCCCCAGCGGGCAGTGCTGCCGCTGTCTGCCGACGTCAAGGTGCGCGCTCTGCCCGACAGGCTCCGCGAGCACGGCGCCAGCCTGCGCGGGGCTGTCGGGGCACTGCACGATTGGGCGGACCAGATATGGCTGTTTCTCAGAGGCTTCTCGCAGCACGATGCCATCTACGTCTTCCAGCCATCCTCCTACGGCTGCCTTGCCGCCTTGGCCGCCCGGCTCAGGCGACGCCCGTATGCAGTCTACCTCGGGGGGGCGATCGAAGGGCTCGCTGGCGGCTCGCGCTGGGCGCGGCTGAGGATTATCCATCGCCTGTTCGGGTGGATCTTCTCGGCGGGCATCTTCCTCACGCTTCGCGGCGCGCGGTTCATCATCGCACCCGGTCGAGTGCCGTTCAGGGAGCGCCTCCCGACCCACATCCCCATCATCCAAGCGGCCCCCCGCGTCACGATGACACCTCAGGACATCTATGAGCGGTCGGACACCTGTGAGGCGCC
>Ga0180437_10004984_pt1 | contig 18504 bp, 12 predicted proteins | sample SS_ome_4_FD_132410 | JGI IMG/M metagenome (GOLD analysis project Ga0180437, IMG submission 132410) | Hypersaline lake sediment archaeal communities from the Salton Sea, California, USA - SS_3_D_1 metaG | ecosystem: Environmental > Aquatic > Non-marine Saline and Alkaline > Hypersaline >... | reverse complement strand
TTGTATCACTCCCCAGAGACAAGTCAACAGTCGCCACTTGGGAATGGAAGACTGTGTGGGGATCTACCAGCATCCGCAAAATCCCAAATTGAGTTACAGAGTCAGCCGCCAACAGAACCATCTCATGGTCAAAGGGCCAGGATGGGGACAAAGTCTCGAGATCAAACCTGAATCAGAGACAGATTACTTCATTCGTTTTCTGGGTTGGGAATTTCACTTCTTAAAAGACGAAGAGGGCAGAGTCATTCATCTTGAGATCGTCGCTGGCCAGACATTCAGGTTAAAAAAAATAGAATAGAACAATTGCCAAAGGAGAAGTCAGATATGAATCGAAAAGAGTTCATAAAAAAAATGTTCCAGGCTGGCCTCTGCGGCTGCGGCGCCGTCATAGGTATCGGTCAGAGCTTAAGGAGTGAGGGGAAGAGCTCGACATTACAGGAGCAGCCGCCGGCAGAACAGGGATGGATCGCAACACTGGAGAAGAGGATGATAAAAGGATCCGCCACTCCTGCCTGGAGAAGAGTTGAAAAGTCTGAAAGCTGGATCAAAGATTTGATGGATAACATGGATGCTGTGCTCGATGAGGAGACAAAGATCAAACTGATGCAGGAGTGCGGACGCGCCTGCTTCACCCGTGCTTTTGGAGTTGCTCCAGAGGAAAAACCGACTCCTGAGGAAGCAGGAAGATATCTGGAAGCGCTCAAAGTCCAAGGATCTAAAATTCGAAAAGAGGGGGACAAGACTGTTATTATCTACAGCTGGGGACGAGACCATCAGAATCCTTGGGGACTTATCCTCGGAGATGGCTACTGTATGTGCCCAATAGTTGAAACAGGTCCTGAAGAATTATCCCCGACATACTGTTACTGTTCGACCGGATATGTGAGAGAGAGTTTCAACCGTGCGCTCGGCAAAGCGGTGAAGGTCGAGCTTCTCGATTCTCTTAAGAGGGGAGGAAAAGATTGCATTTTTAGGATCGAGGTTCCGAATATTTAGATTCTTTAGCTGTCACTGACTTCCATCACATTTGTGTTTAAAGGGGAGCACTCTCTTCTGAAAATTAATATAAATGAATTATTCATAAAATATGCCGACACCCTAATCACAACATCTAAATAAGGTAAAATATTCAACATATGTCGGCATCTTTTACACTTTGGGCTTTGTAAAATTGTCATCGCGAGCGAAGCGTGGCGATCTCATAGTGTATCGCTAGTTGCATGAGATTGCCGCTGTCGCTTCTCTCCTCGCAACGACGTCTGCTTTGTTGCGACCCAATCGCGGTGGACGACCACTTCCTCACGAGCGATCGAAGAGAGCGAGGTGATCTCATGCCCTTGCGCAAAGACATGGGATTGCCACATTCGCTACGCTCTTCGCAACAGAGTCTGCAGCAACCTCGACTCGTGAATAATCCACGTAAATAGATGCGTTGAAAAAAGAGAAGAAATCATCTATATTTTGGGAGGACAAAGACAGTCCCTGAAAACGCCTGACCCAATGTGCCGGGGTGGCGGAATTGGTAGACGCAAGGGACTTAAAATCCCTCGTTGGTTATCCAACGTGCCGGTTCGAGTCCGGCCCTCGGCACTCTTATAACCTCTTAAGCTTTTAAATTGAGCTAATCACCACAACTAATCCAAGCGAAGCCAAAATTGGCATAAACAGAGATATTTGGTTTTTTTGGCGTGTTTACGTCCCTGGTTTGTCCCTGGAATAATAATCACAAGGTGTTGACCATTATCAGCTTAAGGAGTTTTGGGAGCTAATGGTGGAGGGAGTATTGCTAAAAGAAATATTATTTTATTTCTTTTTCATTCATACCGAAGCGAGTCTACCGGATTGGCTGTGGCAGCCTTTACCGCAAACCACAATACCGTCAAAACAGCGATAAGTGACGAGGCGAGCCCGGAGAACAAAAAGTAATGTATACCGATATCAATTCGATAGGGATAATTTTCAAGAACTTTATGCATGATAGTGAAAACAACAGGCCACGCAATAATATTGGCTGCGGCGACAAGGATAATAAAATCTTTGATTATGAGGTTGATGATCTGAGTGATTTTGGCCCCAAGAACTTTTCTGATCCCAATCTCCTTGACTCGGTTGTGCACCGTGATTGCGGTGAGACCGAATATTCCCATACAGGCGATAATGATGGCCAGTAAAGATGTGTACTGCACGATTTCGCTCCATCTCCTTTCATTCTGATATAGAGATGCCTGGTCATCACTTAAAAAGGAATAGATGAAATCTTCTCCGGGTCTCAGTTCTTCCCAAGTCTTTTCCAAAAAGGCCAGAGTCTCCTGTGTATTACTCGAACTGATCCGGACAATCATATGCCACAGACCGTTAGAGGGATAAACATGGAGCATCGACGGATAGATCTCCTGATGGAGAGAGCGGAAATGATAGTCTTCAAGAATCCCAATTATCCTCAAATTATAAGGATTCCCACGAGAAGGGTTTCCAAGAGTCTTTCCGACGGGTGATTCAAAGCCCAATTCTTTGACAAAAGTCTGATTGACAAGGATGGCTTCTTCTGCATCAGATGCGATTTCGTTTGAAAAATCTCTCCCCTCAAGGATCTTCATCCCCATTGTCTTGATAAAATCATATCCGACCTGGCAGTAATGGAAGTGTATTTCTTTACCTTCTTTTTCCATGTTTAGGTGAGAAATTCCGACCCCAAACAATGCTTCGCAGGCTGATACGGCCAGCACTCCTGAATGCTGGATTACTTTGTTTTTATACAAGTTTACAAACCTCTCCTGATCATCCCTTCTCTGGATCCGGATGGATAGCAATCCTTCTCTCTCGTATCCCACATTTGTATTGACCAGGTGCTTTAACTGCCCTCTGAGAACCATACTGGAAATGATCAGAATAATTGAAAGGGAGAACTGAAAAATGATCAACGATTTTGAAAACATCCTTTTCCCGCTTAATTTCAGCTTTCCTTTAAGGATTCTTACAGGATTCAAGTTCGCCATCACCAGCGCGGGATACCCTCCGGAGCCGATCCCTGCTACGACGATCAGAGATATAAACACAAAGAGATTATTTATGCTGGAAAAATCTTTCAACACAAACTGACTGCCGGATAATTCGTTGAAGCTCGGAAGCAGTGCGACTGCCAGTCCAATCCCCGTAATCATCGAAAGAACAACCATTATTGTTGATTCACTCCAGAATTGCTGAATCAATTGACTTCTTTGCGCACCGATGACTTTTCGTATCCCCACTTCGGTCGAGCGGAATGAAGATGTCCCGATGGAAAGGTTCACAAAGTTGATGCAGGCAATCACCAAAATCATCAGAGCGATTCCCGAAAGGATGTAGAGAGGTCTAGTGCTGTTTCCTCCGTATACATCAGGGTTTAAATGGATATCTTTCATGGACTGCAGCGTGATTGAAAAGGGATTTTCATCGCGGTTCCACAATCTTTTCGTCCTTTCTCTTTCCGTATACCAACTGAAATGTTGCTCGTAGAAAGAATTAAATCTGTTTTCGATGTTTTTCACGTCTGTATTTTCTTTCAACAAACAGAAAATCGGCGTGTTAAAACTCCTCCAGGTTGTTAATGCAGGAGGGTAATCCCAGGTAAAGGGCATGTTGGACATATTGATCAACAAGTTGAATTGAATTGTCGAATTCTGTGGAACATCCTCTGCGACTCCAGAGACAATGAAGTCTTTTTGCGTGTTTCCGCATTCGATTGTTAAGGTTTTTCCAACGGGGTCCTCTTGCCCGAAATATCTTATGGCAGCGCTCTTGGTAACCACAGTGACATCATCTCGGATAAGGGCGGTTTGGGGATTCCCTGAAATCAGAGGAAATGTAAAGATTTGAAAAAACGGAGCATCGGCCATTCCAATAAACTCTCGAAATCTCCTATCTCTATAAGAGACAACGCCAAATCCTGTATTGTAACGCGTATGAAGTTCCATCTCCGGAAAATACTCCGAAAGTTGTTCCCGCATAACAGGAGGAAAATGCCAATACTGATTTCCCACACTTCCATCCGGCTCATAATGTATTTTTTTCATCCTGTATATAGAATTTATGTTGGAATGAAAGGTGTCGTATGTCACTTCATTCACGACATAAAGAGATATCCAGATGCAGCAAGCCAGACTTATAGCTAATCCAAAAATATTGATAGCTGAATAGAGTCTCTGCCTTATGATATTCCGGGATGCGATTTTGAAATAATTTTTAAACATGATTATCCTCCAATAAAATGACTCCAATAGATATTCGGGGGCTGTATGAATCAACTGTGCCCAATACCAGAGCGAAGCCGATAAAGCGCTCTTCTCCTCCAGCTTTCTCTGAAAAGATTCTTCGTAATCCCCCAATAAGTACTCCTGGTCCCTGGGTGGAAGGATCCATCTGAGGATGGAAGCGGCTATTCTAGGAGGCTTTTTTGGCATGTTTATGTCCCGATTTCGTCCCGTGCGTGGATCAATTTTATCTCTGATAGTTGCCAGCTGTTGTCAGCAAAAAAGGAATCATTTGAGTTAAAAAGGAGTGGATATTTTCTCTAAGCGGAAAACATAATTTCAATTTCATTATTATTCATACCTCAGCGAATCGACCGGATTACAGGTGGCCGCTTTGATAGTATGGAAACCGACTGTTAATAGAGCGATGCACACAGCGGCCAGGCCAGAGAGAATGAAAATCTTGATTCCCAGGTCTACCCGGTAGGAAAAATTCTGAAGCCATGTGTGCATGGCATAATAGGCAATAGGCCAGCTTATAAAATTTGCTACGATAATCCACCTTGTATAGCCTTTTGAAAGCAGTATTATTATTCCTGGTACAGAAGCGCCTAATACTTTTCGAATTCCGATTTCTTTTCTCCGGCTTTCTGCTGCATAAGCAGCTAAACCGAAAATTCCAAGACAGGCAATGAATATTGCCAGGGAAGAGAAGTAATAAAATACCGTGCTAAGTACTTGTTCTGCTCTGTAAAACTGTTCAATGTGGTCATCAAAAAAAGAATATTCGAATCGGAAGTGTGGATTAAATTTTGAATGTGTTTTTTTTACAAATTCGATTGTTCCAAAAAGGTTTTCGGATTTGAGCTTGATAATGATAAACCGATACCACCAGGGCTCTATGTGCAGGATCAAGGGTTCAATTTTTTCATGGAGAGATTGATAATGAAAATCTTTGACAACCCCCACGATTTGGCCCTCTTTTCCCCTCATGTTAAAATTTTTTCCTATCGGCGATTGAATATCCATCGCTTTTATCGCAGCTTCGTTTAATACAAAATTGGATCTATCAGAAGCATATTCTTTTGAAAAAAATCTCCCTTCGGACATTTCCAGGTTAAAAGTTTTCAGATATTCGTAATCGACTGAATATCCATACAAATTAATGCGATCATCGGATTTTTTCCCCTCCCAATCCAGGTGGCCACCGATTGGATACGCCATTGGCGGTCCGGAAGAAACAGACATTGGAATGCCAGAGCAAGTTGATACATTCAGAATATTTGAGTTTTTCTTTAATTCATTGTTAAAAGACTCATATTGCTCAGGTAATGTTCCTCTCATCATATAATAAATTATGTGCTCTTTATCAGTACCTAATTGTTTCTTCTGAATATATTGAAGTTGCTTGTAAACAAATAGAGTGCAGATGATCAAGGCAATTGAAACGGTGAATTGAAGCGTAACTAGAATGTTCCCAAAGACACCGAATCTTTTTAAACTGATATTCTGATAACTTTTCAATACTTTTACAGGATTGAAAGAAGAAAGGCGCAAGGCAGGATAACTTCCTGAAACTGCCGTCACAATTATAATGAGGACGAAGATACCTAATGCTAAAATACCGGGATTTAGTTGCCTGAGATCAATCTCCCGGTTTATCAAGGAATTGAATTCAGGGAGAAATAACATTACTAATAGGATTGAAGCGATTAAAGAAATGAATGAAAATAAAAACGATTCACATATGATCTGCCTTATGAGATCCTTCTTCTCCGCGCCAATGATCTTTCTTATCCCGATTTCTTTCGAGCGTTTTTCATAGCGAGCGATTGACAGATTGATATAGTTAAAACAGGCAATAAACAACATAAAAACAGCAATTGTAGAAAACAAAAATATGTATCTACTTGTTGTGTTTGTCTCAATCTCAGCTGCATAATTGCCTCCGAGATGAATGCTTGTTAACGGCTGAAGATGGATTCTCTCGCCTTGTACATGGGTTTGATACAAGGCAGTAAATTTTTTTTCTAATTTCTTTAAATCAATGTCATTTTTTAAATGGACGTATGTTGCGAACCAGTCGTTACTTTTCCAACTAAATGCGTTTTCGCCCAATGCACTGATAAAAGTATTAAGCGAAGCAAGGAAATCGAAAGTGAAGTGAGAATTTTTCGGTATGTTCTTCAAAACGCCTGTAATCTTCAGATCGTATTCTCTTCCTCCTTCTTTAAAACTGAATGTGTGACCCGTTGGATTTTCTCTGCCAAAATATTTTTCGGCCATCTCCTGGGATATCACCACAGAAAAAGGCTCCTCTAGGGCGGATTTAGAATCACCGGTGATGAGAGGAAAGGAAAACATCTCTAAGAATTCCGGGTTCGTGAAGAAAAAATCGTTTTCTGAAATGAATCTGCCCTTTTGATTTGCATAACCGGATATTCTCATGATTCTTGCCGCATTGATTACCTCAGGAAAGTTATCTTTCAGTGCGTCTGCAAGGGGATAGTAATTACTATTGGATAATTCTGTCCCTTGTCCTCCACGTGCTGGATGCTCTTCCAATATCCTGTAAATGTATTTGGCGTTTTTATGGTACTTATCGTAACTCAATTCATATTGGATATAAAAAAATGTTAGAATGCAGCATACAAAACCTATCATCAATCCTATTATGTTTATAAACGAATAAAGCTTCGCTCTATGCATGTTTCTGAATGCGATTTTTAGATAGTTTTTAAACATGATGAGTCTCCAATAGAATGACTCCAATAGATATTCGGGGGCTGTATGAATCAACTGCCCCCAATACCAAAGCGAAGCCGATACAGCGCTCTTCTCCTTAAGCTTTCTCTGAAAAGATTCTTCGTAGTCTCCCAATAGATAATCTCGGTCCTTTGGTGGGAGAACCCATCTGAGGATGGAAGCGGCTATTCTGGGAGTTTTTTTTGGCATTGTTGTGTTTAAGACCTCTCAGGTTTCTCTACTAACCCTTTAACACCACTCCACATGGTCTCGTTGATGGCTTCGAGTTCAGCCAGAGCTTTGAGGCCACTCTTTGTCGCTTGATAGAACTTAATGGCCTTTCCTCCGCGCTTCTCAGTCACTTCGCCAATGGCTGTCTTTAAATAACCTTTTTTTTCTAACCGGCTTAAGGGGATGTAAACCGAACTGATCGACCAATCCTTACCTGTGAAACGATTGAGATGGTCTTGGATAGAGATAAGATAAGCGTTTTCCTTCAAACGGAAAACTGAAAGAAGAACAAGTTCTTCCTGCCGTGTGAGGTATTTCATGGTATACTCTCCATTTCCTTCAATTATTGAAAGTTATCAATAGTAATATATGTCTATTTCCTTCAAAAGTCAAAGGAAATTTAAATTTTTTTTTAAAAAAACCTCTTGTTCATCTAATAATCGAGAGTTTTCTCGGACTCTTTAAAAGCAACTTCAATAGTTTTCAACTCAATACAGGTTGGTGGAGTGACGTAATTCAACCAGTACCGAGGACAACACGCGGACTTAGACAGTTTTGGTCTGTTTTGGCCAGTGGCATATTGTTCGCTAAGATTGACCGGCTCATTTTCAGTATGATAGGCTTATTTACCGTTAAAAGATATGTGTGAGAAATTCGTAAGGCCTTCAGACCTCAAAGGGAATTTCGGATAGATTTATAAAAATAGGATTAAAAAATGAAAAAAATTGAAGAAAAATTCCATGAAATCAGGAGATTTTGCGAAAAAAACGCAAACCCGGATATCGTAAAAAAGTATTCCCGCTATTTTACTGAAGGATATGACGCCTACGGCCTTGACCAGAAAACTTTTGAATCTCAACGGGATAAATGGCTGGAACAATGGAAAAAAGATTTCACGTTTGCCGATTTTTTGCTTTTAGGGGATAAGTTGATTTCTACCGGAAAATATGAGGAAGCCAGTTTTGCATTAAGTTTTATTTACTCCAATATAGATGAGCTGACTGCCGATACATTCAACAAATTGGGCCGCTGGTTAGAAAAGGGGATCATAAATTGGGCGCACACGGATGTTCTTTGCGGCAAAGCTCTGTCCCATTTTTTCACTTATCAAATCCTTGAATTAGAATCTTTAAAAAAATGGACTGAATCTGCGTCGAAATGGAAAAGACGCGCTGTGCCGGTGATATTGATTGATGTATTGAAAACGGATGTCCCGCTTAAAAAATTATTCAGTCTCATTGAGCCTCTGATGCCAGATACAGAAAAATTTGTGCAAAAAGGTCTGGGATGGTTTCTGAGAGAAGCATGGAAAATCTATCCTGAGGAAACAGAAGATTTTCTGCTGAAATGGAAAGACACATGCGGCCGGATAATCGTTCAATACGCCACGGAGAAGATGGATAAGGAGAATAGAGAGAGGTTTAGAAGAGTCAAGAAAAAATGATGTCTCCCAATCATCTTTTATTCCGCTCTATTTTTTTTGATACAAAATCCCTCTTAAGTTAGCATGTATGCCGGATTGAATCCGACCCCGGCACTCTTTTTTCACCTGACTTCCACACTGCTTCATTGGCCATTTGGGATTCAGAAAAGGCTCCGATACATTCTCCTTGCTATTCATAGCGGAGCGAGTCCGTCGGATTCGCCAGTGCTGCCCGTATCGCCTGCATACTTACAGTCCCAAGGGCGATGATCAGTGCCAGTCCACCGGAAAGGACAAAAATCCACCAGCCTATATCGATGCGATAGGCGAAGTTTTGCAGGATTTCGTGCATAGCCAGGTAAGCAAGCGGGGAGGCGAGAACGAAAGCAATCAAGACGAGCCATACGATTTCGCCCGAGAGCAACCTGAAAATCTGTAAAACGCTTGCACCGAGCACCTTGCGGATGCCGATTTCTTTTGTTCGGCGGTCTGCGGCAAAGGCGGCCAGGCCAAACAGTCCGAGACAGGCAATAAAAATGGCCAACGCGGCTGCATAGCCGAAAATACGGATGAATTGCTCAACTCGCCGAAACAGTGCGTCAAACGTCTCATCCAAAAAGCTGTATTGAAACGGGTGATTCGGGTCGAGAGCTTCCCATTTTTTGCGAATGAAAGCCATCGTGGCGGTGATGTCTGTAGGATCGATACGAATGGCAAGATAGCGGTAATACTCTGGCTCGATGTGCAGAATAAGCGGCTCTATTTTCTGCTCGAGTGATTGAAAGTGGAAGTCCTCGACGACGCCGATGATCTGGCCCTGTTTTTCGCCATCCCAGTTCACGGCTTTGCCGATGGCGTTTTCCCAGCCGAATTGAGCAATAGCGCTGGCATTCATCAAAAATGCTTGCTGGACATCAGTGGCCTGCTCGTGCGCAAATCCCCGCCCTTCAAGCACATTGATTTCGAGCGTTTCGAGATAATCCGCATCGACAAAATAGGTCGCGCAATTGACCCAATCGCTTGAGCCTTCAAGCTTGTAGCCATACACACCCAACCCTTTCCCTGGCACGTTCGAAGCTGCTGAAACCTGCAGGATTTTCGTATGTTGGCGCAATTCATTTTTAATTATTTCGACATTTTCCCGCATTTGCCGATCCTCCATGCGCAAAACCACTACCTGCTCCTGGTTGAAGCCGAGTTCTTTTTGCTGTAAAAATTTGAGCTGGTAAAAAATTGTCAGGGTACCGATAATCAGCACAATGGAGATTGCGAATTGTGCCACAACGAGAATACGCCGGAATCCCTCGCCGCGTATTGAAGACGTAACCTCCCCTTTCAAAACCGAAGCTGGCTGAAAACGTGACAGAACGAATGCTGGATAGCTGCCTGCCACAAGTCCGGTCGCCAGCACGATGCCGCACAAAAGAGCGACCAACCACCCAGGCGATCCAAGCAGGCTCAGCTCCTTTTGCGCCAGGGCGTTGAAAGTTGGCAACGCGATTTCGGCCAGTAGAAGCGCAACGGCCAATCCTAAAAATGACAGGAGCAGAGATTCGCCGAGAAACTGGTGAATCAACTGCTTGCGAATCGAGCCGAGGACTTTCCGTATGCCCACTTCCCGGGCACGGCGTGTGGCGTACGCCGTGGCGAGATTCATGTAGTTTACACAAGCGATCAGCAGGACAAAAATTGCCAGAGCAGTGAAAATGGTGAGATTCGCTATGCTGCCCCCCGGTCCTAGTTCACCGTTAAGAGTGGCGCTCAAATGTAAATCCTTGAGCCAGTGCGCCAAAAAGCGCTCATTCTTATTTCCCTCGGCGATTTGATGGCGTTCCACGAGCGGGAGCAGGCTGGCTTCGAATTTTCGAAGGTCCGTCTGTTCAGCCAAGAGTAGATACGTTGAAGTGACGAAATTATCCCAGTTGTTGAAAGAACGGCTATCCTGCAATGCCAATGTCTGGTACGAAGTCAGGAAATCGAACCGGAAGTGCGAATTTCGTGGCACGTTTTCGACGACGCCGGTAATGTTGAACTGGCCTAATCCGATGACTTCCAGCGTTTCGCCCAGCGGATTCCTGTCTCCAAAATAACGCTGTGCGGTTTCCTGTGTGAGAACCAATGCACGGGGTGATGAAAGAGCGTTTTGCGGATTTCCGGCGATCAAAGGAAAAGTAAAGACTGTAAAAATGCTAGGATCGGAATAGTAGAATCGATCTTCATAAAACTTTTTATCGCCCAGCAAAACCACAGGTCGCTCCAATGCCTTGATGCGTACGGCATTTTCAACTTCCGGGTAAGACTGCAACAGGGTTGGCGCGAGGATATGCGGCGTGCGCGCTGTTCGGCCGAATTCTCCTTCATACCCGATCCGAACGATACGCTCGGCGTTCTCGTGAAACCGGTCGAAGCTCAATTCGTCATGCACATAAAGAAACATGAGAATGCAACATGCGAGACCGATGGCCAACCCGAAAATGTTGATCCCAGAATAGGTTTTCTGTTTTTGCGCATTGCGCAAGGCGATTTTGAGATAATTTTTAAACATCATTCACTCCGTTCCAGTATTCAATTTGTAGGAATTTCCTTTTTGGGTTTGCCCAAAATCCTTTACTGTTTTCTGCAATTTACACCTGTTGACAACCGGATATGAGCCTATCACAGTCCTAACGATGCGGTCAACGACAGGAAAAAACACAAATCAACCCAAGCCGCCAAATCATCAAGTTTTTGCACAAAAAGGCCTGGGATGGTTTTTGCGAGAAGCATGGAAAATCTATCCTGAGGAAACAGAAGATTTTCTGCCGAAATGGAAAGACAGATGCAGCCGGATAATCATTCAGTACGCCACTGAGAAGATGGATAAGGAGAACAGAGAGAGGTTTAGAAGAGTCAAGAAAAAATAAAGCAGATAGTGATAGTGAAACTGTCGCAAAAGACTAAATCATTCCTCCCAATGTCTGAATAGCAGTAAATATAGCCTCGATTGATGTCAACCCTTGTTTTATATATAATACATCATCGACTGTCTTGATTTTCCTGCCAGTCAAGAGGGAAGATTTGAATGCGAACTATACAGCAACTGGTGGAAAAAAGTAGAAGTCGCATTTCTGATTCTATGCGTAAGAGAATAATCCCCAAGTTACAAATTTGCCTCACTATCTTGATCTGTACTCTAGGTGTGTTGTCGTTTCACTCCTGCTCCTCACAGAGAAGCAAGACCGATTTGAGGACGGTTCGAGTCATAAAACAGACATTTTCTCCCGCTGTTACTGCTCTCGGTACAGTCAAGCCTCAGGTGGGGGCTGAGGTGCGTCTGGGTGCTCGCATACCGGGCAAGGTAGAACATCTTCGTGCAAACATCGGAGACTTTGTCGAGAAGGGACAGATCATTGCAGAGCTGGAAAAGGATGAGCTAAAGGGGACTGTTGAAAAGCGGAAAGCCGAACTCGATAGGGCCTTCGTTAATCTTTCTGCGACCAAGGCTCTTAGCCCTATCGAGGTTCAAAAGGCCGAAGCCGAGTGTGGAAGGCTGAAAGCAATCCATGACCTTGAAGCCGCAGAGTTTGAAAGGCAAGAAGCTCTTTTCAAGGATGACCTCACGTCCAAGCAGATTCTTGACCAAGCAAGGGAGGAACTTTTAGTGGCCAGGAAGGATTTAGAGGCAAGTTTAAAGACACTGGAACTGACAAAGAAAAAGTTCAATGAAGACTTGAAACGGCTCGATGCGGAAGTTGAAAGTGCGAAGGCTGCTTTAAAAATTGCAGAGGTGGAATTGTCATACGCAACCTTACTGGCTCCTATATCAGGAATCATCGCTTCCGTCTCGACACAAGAAGGAGAAACCGTTGCTGTGGGTTTGAGTGCGCCCACATTTGTGACAATTATAGATCTTGATCGACTTCAGGTCGAAACGTATGTTGATGAGGTCGATATCGGGAAGGTCAGGGTTGGCCAGAAAGCCGCTTTTTCAGTAGAGGCTTTCCCTTCGATTGAAATAGAAGGAGAGGTTGTGGGGATTTTTCCAAAAGCCATTCTCAGAGAAAATGTTGTTTTTTATAGCGTCGTGGTCAAGAGCCTGAAGTCTCCTTCAGTCACTCTTCGACCGGAAATGACGGCTAATGTCTCGATTTTCCTTGAATCCCGTAAGGATGTTCTTCTGGTACCGGTGAAATCTGTGAAAAAGTCCGAGGGCTCCAACTTTGTTTATTTGCTCGAGAAAGGAAAGCCAGTGAGGCGCGAGGTGCGAGTCGGATGGAAACAGGGGCAATTCATTGAGATCATAAAGGGTCTCAAAGAAGGGGATGAAGTGCTCGAATATCACGGCGATTGGGAAGAGGAGGAGTGATGAACAGAATAATTCGGATTGCTAAAGAATCAATGCGGATGATGGGAAGCAACAAGTTCCGTGTATTCATCATGATGCTCGGCATAGCCGTTGGAGTGGCTTCTCTCACCATGGTGATTTGTGTAAGCAAGGGAGCTTATGAGGAAGTCATGGATACAGTCAACAGACAGGGCCCGGACTTGTTGCAGGTCCGGCCAGGGACCGATAAACATACCGGGCTTCCTTCCGGAAGCCGTGAAGTTGTGTCTCTTATTGAAGAAGACGCGGATGCCATTTTTCAGCATGTTGGAAATATCCGTGCGGTAAGTCCGGTTAAGGATCGCAAAGAGATTGAAGTGAAATATGAGGATAAGTTCACTCTAACCAGAGTATTCGGGGTCAATCCAGTTTGGTCTGAGATTCGCGATTTTGGACCACTGAGGGGAGAATTTATCTCCGACGAGGATGTGTCCTTTTCAGCCAGAGTGTGCCTCATTGGCCAGACTGTCAAGAGAAACCTGTTTGCTGACAAGGATCCAATCGGAGAAACGATTCGAATCAAAGACGTTCCCTTCACTGTCAAGGGTGAACTTCAGTGGAAGGGGATATCTGCCGAGGGCCGGGATCGAGATGACCGGATCATTACTCCCTTCACAACCTATACAAGGAGGCTGTTTAGAGATATTCATTTGACACAGATTGTGATCACTGTCGAGGATCCTGACAAAATGAGCAAGACCGTAGAGGACGTGCGCACTCTTCTCCGTGAACGCCACAAAATAGCTCCGGGTGAGCCGGACGATTTTGCCATGAGAACTCCTCAGGACCTGATAAGCTTAGCGTCTGAGGCCTCAAGGTCTCTGATAAACCTTCTCACCGGAATCGCTGCCGTTTCACTGCTGGTCGCAGGAATCGTGATCACAAACATAATGCTCGCTTCCATTTCATCGAGAAAGAACGAAATAGGGATTCGGAGGGCATTTGGTGCAAAGAAAGGCGATATTCTCAACCATTTCGTGATGGAATGCTTTCTCATCGCAATAATGGGGGGAATTTTTGGAACGATCCTGGGATACGGCGGCTCGATCACTCTTTCGGTCTTGAAAGTGGCTGCCAGCAAAATCACTCTTTTGGCTCTTGCGGCATCAATCGTGTCCTGCGCTGTGATTGCTCTTGTCTTCGGTATCTATCCTGCCAAAAAAGCAGCGAACCAGAATCCAGTGGATGCTCTGAGAGCATAGAGGAAAAGAGAAAGGTGTAAGATCATGATTAAAACTAAGAATATTGAAAAAACGTATAAAAAAGGGGCTGTTTCAACTCAGGTGTTGCGGAACATTACACTTTCGATTGACCGGGGAGAATATGTCGCAGTCATGGGCACATCTGGAACCGGCAAGACCACATTGATGAATATTCTTGGATGCCTGGATAAGCCGACGAGTGGAAAGCTTGAACTGGATGGCGTGGATGTCTACACACTGGACGACGATGCTCTTTCTGCGCTGAGGAACAAAAAAATTGGATTCGTTTTCCAGCAGTTTTTCCTTCTAGAACGAACCACCGCGCTCGATAACGTGCTTTTGCCGTTTATTTACGCGGATAGCTACCCGGCAGATGCGATAGATCGTGCCAAGAAAGCACTCGCTCGTGTCGGACTCGAAGATCGGATAGAATACCTTGCCAGTGAGTTATCAGGGGGTCAGCAGCAGAGGGTGGCTATCGCTCGAGCCCTGATCAATGATCCTGATGTTATTCTCGCGGATGAGCCGACTGGCAATTTAGATTCTAAGAGCACAGATGAAATCCTGGAAATATTTAGCCGTCTCAACGAAGAAGGGAGAACGATAGTTGTCGTTACACACGACCGGGCAGTGGCTAAATACGCTCAACGGATCCTGGAGCTCAAAGACGGTCAGATAAAAGAAAGCGCATAGCGGTTCGTCAAAAGTAAGGATTATCTTGAAACTGACAAAAACCGTCGCCCTGTCATTTAAAATTCTGACAGCTCATAGATTGCGCACTTTTCTGTGTATAACCAGCATGGCTGTTGGAGTTGCCGCTGTAGTTGTTATGGTGTCTATGGGACGGGGAGTTCAAAAGCGCATAATGGACATGATTCACGATATGGGCACTAACTTGATTGTTGTCAATGCAGGCCATATTACCCTTGTGGGAGGCAGAGAAAGGCAATCAGCGATTGTGACGACTCTGCGGCCCGGAGACGCTGATGCCATAATGGACCACTGCGCTTCTGTTGGAGCAGTCGCTCCTGAGACCAACCGCAAAATGAACGCTCGATGGGAATCGGAGAATTTGATGACGAATATCATCGGAGTCACACCCTCTGCTTTTCGGATCCGAAATATTGAAATCGAAATGGGCCGCTACTTCGATTCGGTCGAAAACGATACTGCGGGGAGAGTAGCTATTGTGGGCTCGGTGATTGTTGAAAAGCTCTTTGACGGTGAGGACCCTGTCGGTCATCAAATCCGAATTGGTCTGGCTCCCTTTGAAATCGTGGGAGTCATGAAGGCAAAAGGAGTGGATGCGAACGGAGTGGATCGAGACGACAGAATTCTCATTCCCTTAAATACGGCAATGCGTCGATTGATGCGAATCAACTACATCCAGAAAATCCATATTCTGGTTGCCAATTCCGAGCAATTGCAACGGGCGGAAACAGAAATCAGACAGCTATTGCGGGAGAGACACAGATTGCGGGACAAGCCTGACGATTTCACCATCCAAAACCAGGCCACTCTGATCCAAACAGAAAAGGAATCTGCTCGGACCTTGACTCTTCTTGTAGGAAGCGTTGCGGCCATATCGCTTCTTGTCGGAGGTATCGGGATACTCGCCGTCATGCTGACTGCCTGCCGGGAGAGAAGAAAGGAAATCGGATTACGCCGGGCTATAGGCGCACGCCGTCGTGATATTCGAACTCAATTCCTGCTGGAGTCTCTGATTATTGCCATTCTTGGCGGAGTTTCTGGTGCGGTCCTTGGAGTATTTTTCTCTTTTCTTGCTTCTGTGATCGGTGGCTGGACGGTAGTCGAGTCGTGGGATGCGATCGTTAGTGGATTGATGTTGTCGACGGCAGTAGGGTTGATTTTTGGGATATTCCCCGCTTCGAAAGCCTCGGCTCTAGAGCCTATCGAAGCACTCAGAGCCGAGTGAGACCTGATATAATCAGCAAAAAATTCCGATTGACTCGAAGAGTCTGAGATCTTAATTTCTTGAGAATCAGGAGGGAAAAACAAGAATTTAAAATCTCTTCTTGGCAATCCAACGGGCCGGTTTGAGTGCGGCATCCGGTACTTTTTACATCCGATTTTCCCAGATTTTCTTTCGAGTTTTTCTGTTTTCCGCTTAGACCTCCTTACCGTTTCTCACTCTGAACTGAAAATGAAGGAAGAGCGGTCGACATCAGATCAGAATGTCGGGGAATCGAATCTATCCGGCCAGTCGATGTAGTCATTCGTGCTCTTTAGAAATTCACTGTGAAAATCCAGCGGGAAGATGGACGCTTTTTTAAAGTTGTTGACAACCAGAGACTTTCAACCTATTTTTATAATTGTCAAACAGCAGGGGGGAGTAAAACCTTAACAAACTTTTAACAAACTCTTTACATCTTCCTAACAACTTGGAGGCTTAAAATCTCTATTTTATTAGCAGAAAGAGGATAAAAGGAAATTTCGACATGGAATTTGTCACCAAAAGGGATAAAAGCAGGCGAGTGCATGTCATCATCAATCCAGTCTCGTCTGGAGGAAAAACCGGAGCGAGACAATGGGAAATCCTCAGTGCTATCGAGAGAAAGCTGGGAAGTGAATATTCTCTCTGCGTGACAGGAGAGCCCTTAGAAGCCAGTTTTTCTGCGAGACAAGCGATCCTGGATGGGAGTAGATTGATTATATCTGTCGGCGGGGATGGGACGATACAGGAGACAGTCAATGGATTTTTTTCTAACGGGAATGTAATCAATCCTTCCTGTCAACTCGGCATCATTGACAGCGGCACGGGTCACGGGTTTGCTCAGAGTCTGGGTCTGCCAACAGGATTAGAAGAACAGCTTGAAGTGATTCAAAGAGGGCAAACACAGTCCATCGATCTTGGGAAGGTTGTCTTCTCGGATGAGATTGGACAGCCTAGCGAGCACTACTTCATAAACGAATGTCAGGCTGGAATTGGGGGAGAAGTCGTTAAACGTGTCCAGTCTAAACATAAAAGACTGGGTGGGTTTATCGCCTTTGGCGCGATTACGCTTTTGACAGCCCTCCGTTATCCCAATCGCTCTATGACAGTTCAAATAGACGAAATGACCGAAATTACTGACCGTTTTATCGGCGTTGTGATAGGGAACGGGAACTACATGGCCGGAGGAATGAACCTTATCCCCCATGCCCAGGTGGATGACGGTATGTTTGATATCCTCTTAATTCATGAGCAGTCCATTTGTCAACGGCTGTGGAACTTCCCGAAGATTTATTCCGGACGGCATTTAACCTCCCCTAAATTCACTCTACATCGAGGGAAAAAAATCACTCTGTCTTCCAGCGAGAGAGTCACCTTCGAGGCTGACGGTGAATTTCTAGGCAGCCTGCCGTGTTCAATTGAAATTTTGCCTTCTGCCCTGCAGGTCAGGCTTAATATTCCTGGGAAAAAATAAGTCATGAAAAGCCTGAACATGAAAATCAAAAAAATCGAGTTTGAAATACGCATTTTTATCTCATTCAGCATCGTCATTCTCATCTGTGCCCTTTCCTTTTCGGTTTTTTCTGAATACCCGGAAAATGCGGTTGTTGTTGGTAAATTAGCCGGTCTTTCCGGGGAGGCATCATTATCTTTAGGATTCTGGATGGCGGCTCTGATTACGGCTGTTGCCTCTGTTCTCAGGATGTGGTCCGGGAGTGTTTTGACATCGAAACGCATGATGGCTTTCCCCGTGCAGGACGACTCTCTTCTTGTCATCGGACCATATCTTCTCGTCCGGAATCCGATTTACCTCGCAGACCTCATCGCTTTTTCAGGATTTGTGCTCTGCCTGCCCTTCATCGGAGTTCTTCTGCCTGTACTCCTTTACCTCCATTACACTCAACTCATCAAATATGAGGAAATTTCTCTGGAAAAGCAGTTTAAAGAACAATACGCGAGTTATAAGACGCATGTTCCTCGCTTGATCCCGAATCATAAGAGTCTTGGCTCAGTGAAATCCGTCTTCAAGGAGTTCGAGATCAACCGTGATGGATTCAGGCATAACGCCGTCTATCTGCTTCTCATTCCGGGTTTCATCGTGGCTGCCTTCACTCATGAACTCCTTCATGCGATATTGATCGGATCGCCCGCCATCATCGATTGGGCCGTCATACACACTATAATCGGAACAGCGAAAAATCCAAAGAGCAATGAAACCCAGAAGACCGAACAGAAGAGAATCCGTCCGGACAAAAAAGTATTCAGAGACATCCTGTATGCACAGTGCTGGGAAGATCCGCGTATTGACCGGGAAGCGTTTCACATGACATCGGATGATGTGGTCTTTTCCATCACTT
>Ga0180437_10004983_pt1 | contig 18505 bp, 11 predicted proteins | sample SS_ome_4_FD_132410 | JGI IMG/M metagenome (GOLD analysis project Ga0180437, IMG submission 132410) | Hypersaline lake sediment archaeal communities from the Salton Sea, California, USA - SS_3_D_1 metaG | ecosystem: Environmental > Aquatic > Non-marine Saline and Alkaline > Hypersaline >... | reverse complement strand
GTAGCCCATGTCGTCGACCAGGATCAGAATTATGTTCGGTCGTTTATCGCTTTCGTGAGCAGGCGTATGTGTCATTCCCGTACACCCCCGAGTGATCATAGCTGCCGCGCCAGCACCCGTTCCCCTGAGAAACTCGCGGCGTGTGTGCTTCCGCATTACCATCTGTCACACCTGAGAACAGCGCAACCTTTCTGAATGCTCTCCAATCACGAATGAACGTGACTAGTCTGCACCCGTTTTTACAGGCTCAACTCAAGTTGAAGCACTGACTCCCTCTCATATGAAATGCTTGGCACTACCTCAACAGAAGCTTTCTCCACGGGGCCAGCCTCGTCGGCGCATATTAGGAGAGCACCGTATGAATATCGGGCCCTATTATAGCACGTTGGTGGCGCGAGACAAGGGCTCGATCTTGGTTATGTTGACACGCGGGTGGGTTTTGCCCATACTTTAGAGCAATTGCGCGGGCAGTCAAGCCTAAGCTTCTGGAAGTGAACTAGGTTGAACGTGGTGCGAGGTTCTAGCAATGCTGTACTCAGACGGGGTCTTGGTCTTGGAACCGACCCGGATTCGTGACGCACTCGGCGTCATTGACCTGACCGATCTGCCCGATGTCCAACCTCGGCACCCGGCACGTGCCACAAACTCGACCCCGCTCATCGAACGTCTATGGAGAATCGCGCTGAGCGATGTGGAGAGGAATATAGTGGAGCTGCCGGACGGAGCGTACTTCGATTCGGGAGCAAGTTTCAGCCACATCGTCTTCACTCGCGACATTGCTTATTCCGGCGTGCTCGGCCTCAACCGGCTCTTCCCAGACATCATGCTGCTCTCTCTCCGTCACACCCGCAAACTCCGGCTTGAGCTGGGGTATCTGCTCAGCCGCGGTCACGAGCTACAGGGGTTCGGCATTGACTACGAAGTTGAGGATATACCGTACCCCGAGTTTCTAAAGAAGTACGGCACGAACTGTTATACCAGGCGTACCGACGACGTTGTCTGGCTCTGGGCAGGTGAAGATCTACTGAGGTACTCTGGAACGGGTGAGCAGTGGCGATGGCTCTACGAGATGGGTAAGCACTGCTTTGAGAAGTTCTACGAGCCGTTTTACGACCCACAAGACGGTCTTTTTAAAGGACAGGCGACGTTTATTGACATAAATTTTCCAGATCGAAAGGCAACGGGTTACCCGCAGGATTGGTCGGTCGCTGATTGCATTCGGGTTAAGCCCACCTCGACCAACTGCCTGTACTATCGTGGCACGCAGGCGATGGCGCAAGCAGCGGCGGAGGCAGGTTTGCGTGAAGAAGCAGATGGCTGGCGTAGGCGGGCGAAAGAGTTGAAGAACGCCATCCGAAGCGAGCTCAGAAACGAGGATGGTACGTTTGCGTACTTCAAGCTTCCGGATGGAAGTCTGGAGCCAAGGCGTGAAGCGCTAGGCACGGCGTTGTCAGTGTTGTTCGGCGTCGTCGAAGGGGAGGAAGCTGCCCGCGCCCTTAAGGACTATCCCGTCACCGACGCCGGCGTTCCGATCTTGCATCCGTTCTACCCGCACGACGGATGTTATCACAACAACAGTTCGTGGCCTTTCGCGGATGCGTTTTTTCTCATGGCATTGGAGAAGGCCGACGCGGTGGACCGCACCGGCCAGATATGCGCACTCGTGGCACGAACGTGCCGTCCTGATGGAAGGTTCCACGAGCTTGTAGATTTTCGCGATAAGAGTATCAGAGGTTCCACGAGCCAGCTCTGGACTGCGGCGGCGTTTTTAGGAACGTGCATGCGAGCGGGGTTAGTGTAAGTCGAGCCCCGGAGTGCATCCTCGCGAATAGACTCTGATAGCCTGAACCAGTCTAGACGAGGAAGACATCAATGTCCGATTCATCGGACGGGACACCGTGATTGATTAGCACGTCGAAGTACGGTTCACGCGTCTGCGCGAGCATCTTGAGCAGAAGCTCTTTCATGCTATTTCTCTGGTGCAGTTTGTCGCGGACCAGATTATCCATTTCATACGGGTCGTTTCCCAGATCAAAGAGGAGTTCGTCGCCCGTCTCGTAGAACGCATATTTCCAACCTTCTGTCACCACCCCGCGCCAGTCCAGAAGACCAAGATCCCAATGCGGGTTGCCCACCATCTCGAGGAGAACGGCCTCTGGGCTTTCAAAGGGCTCGCCGCGAACTGCCGGGGAAAAATCGGTGCCCTGATTGTGCGGCGGAATGTCGATTCCGATGAGACCAAGTGTTGTCGCCAAAAGGTCGACCAGACTGAACAGTCCAGGGATGCGACCTCGTTCCGGGATGTGTCCGGGCCAGTGGAAGATGGCAGGAATACGGACGGACTCCTCGTGCGGACGCTCTTTGGCACAATGAAGCCCGTGGCTACCCATGAACTCGCCGTGATCGGAAAAGTAAACCGTCAGCGTATTGGCGAATCGCGGCAGCTGTCGCATTGCTTCCATCAAACGGCCAACGTTCCAATCCAAATTCTCGATCATTGCGTAATATTTGGCGAGGCTGGCCCGCATCTCCGGTTTATCCGTGAAGTTCGGGGCGACCCGCAGTTCTTCTGGATTGAAGCGAAGCCATCGTGCCGGCACCTCAAGAGGGAAATGCGGAGGATTAATGCTGAGTACCAGGAAAAGCGGCATCTCGCGCTCATAGCCTTTTAGATAGTCGATAACTAGGTCGGTCAGCCCGTCCGCCTCATAGCCTGGAATCTTAGTCGGGTTGATGTCGCGGTCCTTGTAGTAGAAGCTGGCAAAATGTTGGTTGATGCACTCCATAGCGCGCCAGTCCTGAAAGCCTGCTCTGTGTCGTTCAGGGGTCCGCATGTTGTCCCCCTTATACTCGTCCGGATGCGCTCGTACGAGCGGCGGCTTCTGGTTCCGAACAACCCCGCAATGCCACTTCCCAAAGTAGGCGGTATGATACCCCGTCTCGCGGAGAATCGTAGACGTACTGGGAGCTGAAGCTTTGTAGTTGTCAAAGAAACCGGCGACTGGCCCGGCGTGAGCATGTCGCCCTGAAAAGATAGTGCCACGAGCCGGAGTGCATATTGGGCAGTTCGCATAGGCGCGTTTGAAGCTGGCGCCTTCCATCGCTAACCGGTCCATTGCTGGCGTGTGGAGGTTCGGCTCGGCCATGTGTGACATGGCTTGGCCGCGATGTTCGTCCGAAAGTATATATATAACGTGCGGTTTCTGGGTCGACACACTTCCCCTCCTAGTCTGGCGTCTGGCGGCGCCGTAAGAGGCCCTCAAGTTCTCAACGATATGCATCGTAGCACCTGCTCGCTTGTGTGTGCAATACTCGAGAGGCGAAAAGGAGGGGCATCGATGTGAGATTATACGATGCGATACCGCCGCCCTATGCTATTCCAAACGCCTCACGCGGCCCAAGCGGCCCTTCGCCATCACCATACTTCTCCCAACCCTAACTGCCATCAAAGTGCTCGCACGTACACGCCAAATGACCTCCAAGCTCTGTTTTCGAGGCCAAAAAAGTGCTTGACAAACCCAAGTAGCTTGTGCTATTCTGTACTGGCTAGCCAGTACTATGAGGGAGGGGGTGCTATTACGGAACACATTGCAATCGAACGAAATCCCGACGCAAAGAAGCTCCGCATTATGGAGGCTGCTACCGAACTCTTCGTTGACCAAGGGTACTTTCCGACGACCTTCGACCACATTGCAGCGGAGGCCGGTGTGGCACGAGGCTCGATCACCCGCCATTTTGGAACCAAATCGAATCTTGCCCTTGAGATATTGTTGTCTCTTCGAATTGAGTTAGCAGAGCACCTGAAGCAAGTGCAAGAAGGTCTCTCATCCTCTGAGGAGATAGTTCTCGTTCGCACTCGTGAGTTTATCCGATGGTGCGTGGCGAACAAGCACAAGGCGACGTATGTTTTTGCGTTGCGCCACTCGGAGTTTCTCGATGACCGGGCGCACGGCAGGCCGGACGACGCCATGATCGGAACCGGTAAGCGGTGGATCGCACTGGGAAAATCCTGGGTCGGTGAGGGCCAAGAGCGGGGAGAAGTGCGCTCCGGCAGGCCGTATCTGCTTGGCCTGGCTGCCGCCAGCCCTGCGGTATACCTGGCACAGCTTGTTCTTGAAGGCGAAGTGGACTTCAATTTGCTTGACATAGCCGACGAACTGGCCAGACTGACGTGGGATATGCTCCGCGCCCGTGATGGCTCCTCGCCGAGCCTCGCAGAACCAGGTGCAAAGGAGCGGCACACGCAGCCAAAGCGGTCGCGGCGGCGTTCCGCCGCGAACTCAAAAGATCGAATTGCCGAAACAGCGATGTCGCTTTTTGTGGAACAAGGGTACTTCCCAACGACTCTCGATCAGATCGCTTCGATCGCCCGGGTATCGAAGCAAGCTATCGCAGAACATTTCAACAGGAAGGCCGACCTCGCGCGCGATGTGCTGTTCATGCTCCGTACCGAGATGGGAGCGGCACTGCGACCAGTGTATGGCCAGGTCGAATCCGGCGAGAGGACGATGCGCGACGCTGTCGCGGCATTCCTGGATTGGTGTTCCCGGCACCCAACGAAAGCACGGTACCTGTTCGCCCTTCGTCACAAGGAGTTTCTGGATGACGCGCCGGGGACAAGGTCGGACGAGCTTGTTCAGATCGAGCGCCAGGGCTTGGTCGCAGCGCAACGGAGGGGAGAGGTTCGTGCAGGCGGGCCCGATCTGCTGATGTACGCTCAGTTTGGTGTCGCCGTGGTCATTTGCCGGCTGATACTTGAGGGTTGGCTCGACTATGAACTGGAGGATGTCAAGGACGACCTCGCGCAACTCTCGTGGGATATGGTTCGCTGCAGATAGGGTGCAGCCACCGTGGCACGGCCGGAACGCGGTAAGCGCAGGGGAGCGAGCGACAAGAAGACGCATGAGACGCGATCGCGCAATGGACCCAGCGTACGCTCACAGAAGGGGGTGATGAACGTGGCTGAATAGAGAACCGTTGCTCAAGGTAGCGAACGAGGCAGTTGACAGGAGGATCATGAAATGAGAAAAAAAGCGGGGTTTACACTGATTGAGCTGCTCGTGGTGATAGCGATCATCGGCATCCTAGCAGCTATTCTGTTGCCGGCGCTCGCTCGCGCCCGCGAGGCGGCACGACGCGCATCGTGCGCCAACAACCTGAAACAAATGGGTCTTGTGTTCAAGATGTACGCGAACGAATGGCAGGGTCGATTCCCGCCGCTCGATTATGTCCGTTTCGGCAGCGGCTATGCAACGCACCGGCTGGGCACCTTCCAGTTCGAGTCGGTCTACCCTGAGTACCTCAGCGACATCTGGGTTCTTCGCTGTCCGTCGGACGCGGGCAACAGTACGTTCTCAAACGCAGTGACGGCCGTGGAGAGTGGCGGCACGTACTATTACGATGACAATTATCCTGCCGTACAGGATATTCCGACTTTGATGGAGGCGTTCGGCACGGAGGGTTCATATTTCTACACCTGCTGGACCGGCACGAGCGTGGAGGAGTTTTACGCGACTTGGTTGCACTTGGTTGCCTATGTCAACTCCCTGAGTGGCGAAGCGAAGATCGCCGAGGTTGATCGTGACAAAACCTTGAGTGATGGCATGATAGGGGTTCCTCTTCCCAACGATCCCACGAAGTTTTCACGGGGCAATGGCGGTGGCAACATGATCTACCGTCTCCGGGAGGGAATCGAGCGGTTCTTCATTACTGACATCAACAATCCAGCCGGAAGCGCCGAGGCACAGAGCAGCATTCCCGTGATGTTTGACGAGCTCGCCGCATATTCCTCCACCTCCGGCAGGGGTACGGTGAAGTATAATCATATACCGGGCGGCTGCAACGTGCTTTACATGGATGGGCACGTCGAGTTCATCAAGTACCCGGGTGAGTTTCCCGTCGCCGAGTTAGTCGCATCGCGATTAGGAAGCATGGGTATTGGCGAGGACTAGCGACTGACCCGGGGAATCTGCATTCGAGTTCCCAGGCGAATTTGTCGCGTCGCGTTCGGCAGAAAGAGCGATGCCAGGATGCGAAAGAGACTGAAGTTGACCTGGGCGCGCACCATGTATGAGCGCCCAGGTCACAACAAAGGAGGCAGATGAAGCGGCGGGATTTCCTGAGGACTGCCGGGATGGTCGCTTCGCTCGGCCTGCTCCCTCGACCTCACACGCTTGCCAACTCCGCGAGCCGCTGGCCCAATATCGTATGGCTGATCGCAGACGACATGAGCCTGGACGCTGGCTGCTACGGTCGTAAGCATATTCGCACGCCCAACATTGATCGGCTGGCACGGGAAGGGGTCCGTCTTACGAACATGTTTGTCAACGCATCGTCTTGCAGTCCCAGCAGGGCAAGCTTCTTCAGCGGCAGATACCCCGGGTCAATGGACGCAGCCGAGCTCAAGATGCCCCTGGATGAAGGTATTGAACTGCTCCCAACGATGCTCAGGCGTGTGGGATACCACACCTTTAATGCCGGTAAGTTCCATATCGGCGGATACGAGTCGAAAAAACCACGACCAGGCTTCCCGCTACACTGTCCGGAGAACGCGCGGCCGCAGTTTGATGCCGTGAGTGAAGTCGGTGACGTGGATGCCTGGGACGACATGCTTGATGCTCGACCCAAGGACAAACCTTTCTTCATGGCAGTGGGTTTCCACGACCCTCATCGCCCATTCTCCGAGCGCGCGCGGACTCAATTTCCCTACGATATCTCAGATGTCTTTGTGCCGCCGTTTCTCACGGATGTGGCGGAGGTAAGAAGGGATATCTGTGGGTACTACAGTGAGATCTCCAACCTTGACAGAGATGTGGGACACATTTTGGATCACCTCGGCTCGGAAGATCTTGCCGAAGATACCATCGTCGTTTTCTTCGGTGACAACGGTATGCCATTCTCTCGGTGCAAGACTCAGGTCTATGACAGCGGCACGAGGATACCGTTCATTGTACGTTGGCCGAGGCACATCAAGCCCGGCACTGTTCATCATGGTTTGGAGGAGTTGGTCGATCTAACGCCAACGATGTGCGAGGCGGCAGGTGTCATACCGAGCGACGGCATGCACGGCAAGAGCTTTCTGAAAGTGCTGCTACAGCCGGATTCTCCGGGGAAAAAGTACGTATATCTTGAGCGCAACTGGCATGATATCGACGATCATGTTCGAGCTGTGCGTAGTGAGCGTTTCAAGTACATCGTCAACGCGTATCCGGACGAGCCGATGGCTAACGCGCTCGATCTGATAAAGAGCCCTACGCATCGGGCAATGAGAAGACTGTATCAGAAAGGTGCCTTGCCCGCGCACCAGTCGGTGATGTTCAGAAACTCACGTCCCGCGGAAGAACTGTACGATGTTCAGAAGGACCCCTTTGAACTCACGAACCTGGCGTCCGATCCGAAGTGCGCCGGTATAAGAAAGACACTGGAAAGGGAACTTGAACACTACACGAAGGACATAGCCAATGCGTTCACGCCCGCGCGACGGTATGAGGACTGCTGTGACAGCATGACGGGGGAAATCATCGGCCCTCTGTTCCCGACCTTGCGAACGGGCTCAGCCGGTCCTGCAATCGCGCGGCCTGATTCACCCCGTGTTCCGGCTGAAAAGGATTAGAACGGGTTCAGATCGATGCGGTAGCTCTTGTAACCGTCGCGCTGACTGATGCTCACGTCGAACACCACAGCCCCATCCTCAACCCTGACTGGAACGTTCTCATCGTCGATCCAGCAGCGCACATTCCCTTGCTTGACCGCGACCGGCGGACGAACGATGATGCGACCGCCCTGACGGCCGGCGATTCGTCCATTGATGGTCCCATTACGGAGCACGGCGCTGACGCCGAAATCGCCGCCGACCCGCCGGATCTCGAAACCCTCGAGTTGCAGTAGCTCCCCCTCAAACAGCGCAAGTTGTCGAGGTCGCGCATACCCGACTTTCCCTTTGAACGCCGCAGTCTCGCCTCTATATTCGCGCTGCTCGTCCGAAACGAACACGTACTCGCCACTGACTAGCGCACCGAACGGCATAGCAGTGGCGGCAACTGGTTCTGGGGCGACTACGGTGAGAAAATCACCTTGACCGCGGTAGCGCCATATCGTGACGGGTTTGCCAAGGCCGAACTGCTTTCTTTGTTCCGGGCGTGAGTCATCATGCCTCACTTGCTCCTCGCGCGTCGCCCCGGGTTTGAGCTGGTATACTTGCGGCATCTCGTATATGTTGACCCAGGCGAACTGCCCCTCGACGTTTCCCTCGACATCATCGTATATCACTGCGTAGTCGTCACGCAGCAACATCATGACGCGCGAGCGGTAGCCGGTTTCCTGTGCCGTTTCGGCCTGAGCGACAGCGCGGTAGAACTGAGCGAAGTCGAAATCATACAACGGTTGGTCAGTGGAGTTGCGCCCAAGCCCTTTTCCTGCGACCGAGAACGCCGTTATGCGGTTCACATTGAAATTATCCCCATTGTCCTCTCGCAGATTGTAACTCCAGATTTTATTGCGGGCACCGTAGTATAGTGTGCCGGAGCCAGCACCCCAACGGTAGTTAAGTGGGCCGCCGATCTGCATGAAGTGCAGGTAGGACTCGTGTCGCCCGCCAAAATCGTAACGCAGTACTGGACCGTGGTCGCGGATCAGCACCGACCGCAGGTCCGGACATTGCCCCTCTTTCCCGCTGGTCAAAACCCAGCGGAGATGCGAGCTCAGTTCCGGCGCGCTTTTGCTGATCCGCCGACTCAGCTCGAATAGGATGTCCCGCCGCGCCAAGTCCCGCCGCTCAGGTTTGTCTGGGTGAAACGCATCTGCGTGCGCTCCTTCCGGGGGGACAAGACGTACCCCGTCGTGCGGGCTCATCATACTGAGGAGATACCACTTCAGCCAGGCGCCCACCCGCGGATGGTCGAGCAGGTCCGTTCCATCATACACGGACATCGCCTCTGCGGACAGGAGCAGCCCAGCGAGCGACTGACCACTGTAACATGCGATGTTCTCTGTCCACCGGCCGCCAACTGCGTTGTGTTCTGGATCCGGCTCGCGTTGATACACGTCGAGCCACTCTTCGAAGTATTCCATGAATGATTCGCGCCAGCCTCTGGCATCAGGATGATTCGGGAAGACAGCGCAGGCAATCGGTAACGTTTGTTTCACATCGCTGATGAAGTTTGGATGCCCACCGAGCATGCTGTGGTGTGGCACGTTCTCGTCGCCCTCACAGGAATTGGCCATCCAAACGAGGATCGACCGCACATGGCGCCGTTCATCCTCGGTCCACTCTGGCCGACTGGCGTCGTAATCGCCGTACCACAACGGTACCTGGCGAAAGGCAACCGGTCCCGTTTCGGCAGACACGTCCCAGAAGTAGTTCACAACGCCGGTCAGCAGACGGTTATCTGGAACTCCATATCGCGCGATCCAGTCACTGTAGCTCAGTTTGCTGGCGATACCCAGCTTCGCCAGATGCGTTGACGATGTCTCCGACCAGTCGAACGTGAGGTTCTTCACTCGGTTAAGACTGAACCCGGAAAGCTTCTGCCATAATCGCACTTCGGCACCGACCACAGGCGGTCGACCCCTCCGCTGCCTGCCAGGGATCTGAACCGGCACCATGAGCTGTTCACGAGGAACTACACCGATCGCCCAGTGACGCTCGCGTCCCTCCAGTCGTGTCTCCAGGTATTTCTCAGTGCCGCGTTGAAAGAACCAGAAGTTTCCTGGTTCGCCCAAGGCGCGCCAGACCAGCCGCTTTGCGGTCTTCCAGTCCCGCGACCGGTACACGGAGAGCAGTAGAGCATCAGCCCGAGCCTCGCTCCAAAACGCACACGCTCGCATCACGCCGAGCGAGTTGGGCGTGTAGAGGCCCAACTCAAAAGGCAGCCGTCCATCCGCGCCGACCTTTTTTTCATACTCGCCGGTGAAGCTGAAGCCAACGGTACGATGCGGCGAATCGTAGCCGCCGTTTGACATGACCTGCCGCTTGGTGGGGTAGAGGCCGGGCACAAGATCAAGATGAAGATATGCCTCGTCCTCCGGACGAAAGCCTTCCAGATACTCATCGACCTTGACGTAGTGCTCATCTTGCTGCAAAGTCAAGACGACTGTGTAGCGCCGTCCACCTGCAACAGTATACACGACACGGTACCTCCCGAAGAGGGGCCCGTCTTCGATCAGTTCGCCTTTCACCGTCTCGACCTTCAACTGAGTTTCGCACCGAAACGCGCCCCGGCCTATCCAATCAACTGACGAAGCCGGCCGCGCGACAGCCAGGATCGGCGCGAGGACTTCTTCTAACAGTAGTCGCGATTCGGCCGTATCATACGTCTGTGAGCCGAACGGCACCTTCACCATCAACTGATTTGCTCCAACGACCACCGTTGCGCCATCCCTTTCCATGATCCCGACGCTCGTGTCGGCCACAGGGGTACGCCCCTCCGTCTGGTGTGCCAGGCGAAATCGTCTGGTTGCTCCTTTCGGCAAGTCCGTCCGGAAGAAGATGGTTGCACCGGTCAAGAAGCCGTCTCGTTCCACGACATCCGAAAGCTGAAATGGGACCGCATCAGAGCGATCGCCGTCCATGCGAACGAGTGACAGACTATCGCGCCGGACGGTTCCGGGCGGAAAATCGACGCTATAATTGACAAGTTCCTCCGGAAAGTCGTAAATCCGCATCGACTCCCGCAAGTCGAAATCCTTGCTCCATGTTCCCGGTGTAGCGGGCGCGACTGCTGTCACGTCACAATGGAGCGTGGCGGGCGCAACAACTCCGAGAGTGCCCATTAAGGCCAGAAGCGACAACGCCGCTCGGTAGTGCGTTGTCACTCTGGAACGAACCAAGGTCAGCGGTCCGACGCGCCGGGTCGGGACATCTCTGTAGCAGCTTTCGTGTTTCACCTGTTCGTACCCTCCCCTCAGTCCCACGCTACAGTTGGGTGTTCTAGCTATTCATTGATGTACGGTCAGCAAGCGCAATTGTACTGGCCAGCCAGTACAATGGCGCGCCCCAGTGTATAACAGACCTGCAGTGTGGGTCAAGCCGGCTTTTCCCAGAGCGCCCGGATCGACTCCGGCGTCATGCGCCTATGAGTACTTTGGTACGCATTGCTAGATTATTTATCGTTCACGATCCTGAGGAGAGCACGCGGTGTTGATGGGCAGAGTTCCTGCGCCCTACCGAGGGCATCAGGCGCGTCATTTAGTGCTTGACAAGAGGGCGCCTGCCGTAGTATACTGTACTGGCCAGCCAGTACTGCTATCGGCTGGAAGTTGCGACCATCAAACGCTCAGGTGGGGAGATTATAGATGCGTACACATCCAGTTCTAGTGAGGGCCTTCCACAGTCGTACCGCACCGCCGAACGAAACCGACGCACGCGGTTGTGTGATAGCCGGCTGTGCCAAGACGAGCGAGCGTGCAACATAGCAAGAGGGAGGGAGCGATGATGAAACGTACAGGCGGTTTTACTCTCATTGAACTGCTGGTGGTGATCGCGATCATCGGTATACTGGCCGCGATCCTGCTGCCGGCACTAGCGCGTGCTCGTGAGGCGGCACGACGGGCATCATGCGCGAACAATCTCAAACAGTTCGGGGTCATCTTCAAAATGTACGCCAACGAACACAACGGTTGTTTTCCCCCACGCAACGGCCTCCGGAGCCAGGACATTGCGTGGGACACGGTTTATCCGGAGTACATGACGGACCCGGCCATCATCCTATGTCCGTCGGACACTCAGGCGTCAGGCGATATCATCGACACGATACACGAGATCTGCCGGGACCATGGATGCTATTATCCGTTGGACCATCGGTACGCAGGCGAGTACGTGATGTCGGATGTGTCTTACTGGTACCTTGGCTATGTTCTGACCAGTCTAGCGGACGATGATGAGGGTCTCGTGGTCCTGCCGGACGGTACAGTCGATTACGCCAGCACGAACAGTAGTCTGAGCGCCGCTCATAACCAGTCGCGGAAGGACTATGTTGCGAGTCATCCTTGGCTGCAGGACCCCAGTAGCGCGCTGACTGGTTTGCCGGGGCTACCGCCACATGCGACGTGGACAGGGTACTGGAATTCTCATGGGATCCATGCGAACGTAGCAACCAGAGAAGGTGATGGTACCGGACAATCCGGTACGTACCATGCGCTTCGTGAAGGGGTGGAGCGATTTGCTATTCGCGATATCAATGATCCGGCGGCTTCCGCAGTAAGCCAGAGCAGTATACCTGTGCTCTACGACAAGGTCCACCTGAGGTTTAGACAGGGCACGTTCGACAGCCTGGTCCAGACAAACCACCTTCCGGGCGGAGCAAACGTGCTGTATATGGATGGACACGTTGAGTTCGAGAAATATTCAGAGAAAGGTGATTGGCCGATTACCGGTATGAATCCATGGCTCATTGACTCGAAATGAGAGTCCTGTGAACTGGAAGCCGGGTGGGACGCTGATTAGGAGCGAGGTTCTGATTGTGTGCAGGGAGTTTCTGCCAGCTGCAAGAGGAGCGACTCGCTGTTGGGCCAGATCAACGAGCGTTTCAGAAGTCGAAGATAGCCACCTCCGGGTGAACGAATCGGTTTGCTATTGCGGGATTTCTGGGGCATGTCGTGATGTCGTGCGCGAGGCGTCCACCCTGACTACCCAGCTTTAGTTACATTTTGGTTGCGCAGGCAATCGCGATAGAGGAGGGAAGAATCTTATGCTGTCAAGCGCCAAACAGAAGCGATTCGGACGATGCTTGCTCCTTGTGCTTGCAGCACTAGTTGCGGTGTCTCTTGTGGGGGGACGCCCTGTGGTTGCTGGAGCGTCAAAGAATGGCGGCAAGCTTCAGAAACGGTTGAGCCAGCACCCAGAGGCGGACGCCGACGGAGACGGCGTCCTCACGGCGGAGGAAGCGGAGGCGTTTCGGGAGAAGAGCGAGGCCGAACAGCAGCGTCGGCTTGGGCGCGGCGGAGGACCCAAGCTGAGAATGCCCGATTTCCAGAACGTCAGTTATGGTCCCAATGAGCGGCACGTGCTCGATTTCTGGAAAGCGGAATCAGACAGTCCGACTCCAGTCGTGTTATGGTTCCACGGTGGGGGCTTCGAGACCGGCGGCAAGGAGACTGTTCGAAATCGCACTCTCATACCGAAGCTCCTTGACCGTCGCGTATCGTTCGCGTCGGCAAACTACCGACTGCGAAACACGACTCCCATCCAGGACATTCTGCGCGACGGCGCGCGAGCGGTCCAGTTCCTGCGCTACAAGTCGGACGATTGGAACATCGACGAGCAACGTATTGCGGCGTGGGGCGGGTCAGCCGGGGCTGGCATGGCGGTCTGGATAGGCGTTCACGACGACCTGGCCGATCCGGCTAGGAGCGACCCGGTCCTGCGCGAATCCAGCCGTGTCGCGGCCATCGTTGGGTTTGGCGCACAGTGTTCGTACGATATGGCGGTCTGGGCACGACTTGTCTACCCTCCAGAAGATAACAGTCCCAAGAGAACCATGATCCACCGGTTCTACGGTTTCGCGAAACCGGAGCAGATCGATACACCCGAAGGGCGCAAGATCCGTGCGGACGTCGATGCATACGGACTGCTCACCAAAGACGATCCACCAATGCTGCTGTTCAGCGCAGCCAAGGACGTTCCGCCCGGCAACCCGGAATACAGTGGCAACCACCACCCGCGGCATGCAGTAGCGCTAAAGAAGAAGGCCGACACGCTCGGGGTCGAATGTGAGACGTGGTTCTTGCACGATGAGCCGCGTCTACCGGAGAACGCGACGACCGATGATGTGGTGCTACCATTTCTCATGAAGCATCTCAGCAGTGACAAGGCCTTTCGGTAGAGCAGGTGTGCATCAGTCCTCTCAGTAGACGAGCGCGTCAGCGCAGCGGCCTTTCAATACACGATGCGAGCTTCGAGAGAAGAATTGTCGCAAGACAGGTCGTTCCTACCCAGGTTTAAGCTAGTTTCATGCCCGGTCAAAACTGTGTCATAATATCGCGGGACTCGTTTCCGGCTGAGGGATGTCCATGCGTAGCTTGAAAGCATATTTCGGTGTGCTTATCGCGCTGGCTGGCTGTCAGGCACAGCAAACGGCCGACCCGGACCTGTCTCACTATCCGCGGGGGTTGGAGGCCCGCGAAGCGCCTACACTTGCCAAGCTCGTGGACGAAGGAAAGTTGCCCCCGCTCGAGATGCGGCTCCCCGAGAACCCGTTGGTTGCCCGGCACGATTACGATGGGTACGAGGGGGCTGGAGTGTACGGGGGTACATGGCACCACATCCACGCTGCGGCCGACTTGGGAATATGGAAGAATGTGGGCGGGTATACAGCTCTAATCCGTTGGAACCGCGAGTGCAACGGCCTCGAATCAGGGTTGGCTGAATCGTGGGAATACAACGAGGACGGGACGATCCTCACGCTGCGTTTGCGGAAAGGTCTCAAGTGGTCCGACGGCCATCCGTACACCTCCGAGGATTTCGCGTTCTATTACGAACTGTGTCTTGACGAGCGCCACCAATACAACCCGCCGGTCTGGTGCCTGGTGGACGGCACACCGATGACAGTTGAGACTCCGGATGCTCACACGATCGTGATGCGATTCGCCGGACCAAACTGGCTCGTGCCATTGTGGTTGGCCACTAACGTTGCGAACAGCTGCGATATTTACAACATTCCGAAGCACTATATGATACAGTTCCACCCGGACTACAATCCTGAGTACAAAGACTTCGATGAGTTCGAACGGCGGTGGAACAAAACGCACCTAAATCCTGAGCGTCCGTCTTTATGGCCATGGTGCCTGGCCCGAATCGAGGGTGCGGGGTACAGAGTGGTACTCGAACGCAACCCGTACTACTACGTTGTTGATGATCTTGGCCGCCAGCTCCCGTACATTGACCGAGTCGTAACGCAGCTCGTTCCTGACCATCAAGTGCGACTCCTAAAAATCCTGGCAGGGGAGGTTGATTGTCAGTTCCGACTTCCGAAGTCGCGCGATTTGTCGCTCTACCTGAAGGGACAGAAGAAAGGTGGGTACACCGTGCGCCGGTGGACCGACGGGTCAGGTGGCGACCCGTCCGTGGTGCTGAACTGGTCCGCACCTGATCCGGTACTCCGCGAACTTATTAGAGAACAGCGGTTCCGCAAGGCGCTGGCGTTCGCGATCGATCGTGACAAGTGTAACGCTATCGCCTGGCAGGGTTTGCTCCAGCCGCAGGCAGCGACCATTAGCGAAGAGAGCTGGCATTTCGACGACGAGGAAGGGCGAGTTCTGTTCGAAGAGTGGAAACGCACATACAGCGAGTATAACCGGGAACTTGCCGACAGACTCCTGGATGATATCGGTCTGGACGAACGTGACGGGGAGCAGTATAGGATCAGGCCCGACGGGCGGAGGCTTTCAATAGTCATGGATGTCCCGGCGGCGAACGAGCATCAAGAGCAGAACGATGTAAGCCTTATCATTGCGGAGAACTGGCGCGCTTTGGGCATTGAAGTGTTGATAAACGCCCAACAGGGTGCGGAACGCTATCTCAGTATGCGCCTTGGCCGCCACACTGTCAGTCTGACACACGAGGCGGAGATGGACTTGTTCACGTATCCGGACTGGGTCTTTCCCACCAGCCCGAGGTCGTGGCATCCGAAAGTTGGCGAGTGGTATAAGTGGGGCGGACAGCGCGGCGAGCCGCCAACGGGACCGCTCAAGGGCTTGCTTGACATATATGACGCTATGAAGAAGGAGAAGGATATCCAGAAGCGGCACGAATACGTGCGACAAGCCGTACGGATCCACATTGACCAAGGACCTTTCGTCATTGGAACCGTGGCGCGCAGACCCGCACTGGTCATTGTGACAGACCACTTCCACAACGTCCCGCAAAAGGGAATTCTGGGAACGTGGGCGGTCGTCCAACCGGCGACAAGTTACCCGGAGCAATACTACATCCAGTACGGGGAGAGTAAATGACGAGCTACGTTATTCGACGGATAATCCTGGGTGTTCCCACGCTGGCGGCAATATCCGTTATCAGCTTCTTCATCATTCAACTGCCCGAAGGCGATTTCCTCGACAGAAAGATCGCTCAACTTGAACAGGAATTTGGCGACAGAAGCTCACTCGAACGCGTCGAAGCGTTGCGCGTTCGATACGGTTTGGACAGGCCCCTGTGGAACAGGTATATCAACTGGGTCGCTGGATTCGCGCGAGGTGATTTCGGCGAGTCGTTCGAGTACGAACGCGAGGTAAAGGAGGTTATATGGGAGAGACTTGGTTTCACTGTTCTAATCTCCCTTGGTTCATTGGTTCTGACATACATGGTTGCAATTCCGCTTGGCATCTACTCGGCAACTCACCAACACAAGTGGTCGGACAATCTTCTGACCATGGTCAGCTTCATTGGTATGTCGATTCCCGGCTTTCTGCTGGCGCTGGGACTCATGGTCTTCGCGTTCGAAGCATTTGGAGTACCGTTGTGCGGCCTCTTCTCACTGGAATACGAAGGTGCACCGTGGTCGTGGGGGAAGTTTGAGGACCTGCTGAAGCACTTGTGGATTCCTCTGATCGTGGTGGGCATCAACGGAACCGCAGAACTGATGCGGATCATGCGTGGCAACCTCCTTGACGTGCTCGGTCAACCCTTCATCAACACAGCGCGGGCAAAGGGTGTCAAAGAGTGGGTAGCGATCACAAAGCACGCGGTCCGCATCGCCATCAACCCCCTCATCAGCCACATGGGCATGAGCCTGCCGCGGCTTTTCTCAGGCGCGGCACTCGTCTCCATAGTGCTTGGGCTGCCGACCGTCGGCCCATTGCTCCTGCGAAGCCTGCTCAATGAGGATATCTATCTCTCCGGCACCATCCTGATGATGTACAGCCTCTTGTTGCTGATTGGAAACCTGCTTGCCGATATCGGCCTCGCTTGTGCCGACCCGAGGATTCGTTATGAGTGACAGCCAGCGGAAAAGAGCGTGGTCGTATGCCGATAAGATCGGGAAAAAGACTTTCATGAAGATCAAACGCGGATATGAAACAACGACCGCGGCTCCTGGTATCCCAACCCGACGTCAACTCGTCTGGCGGCGCCTTCGCAGGAGCCGGTTTGGCATGTTCGGAGCAGCGATACTCCTGCTCGCTTATATCGTGGCACTCGGGGCCGGCTTCTTCGCCCCCTATCATTACGCTGAGGATAACAGGGACTTCAGATACGTGCCGCCTCAGAGGCTCCATTTTTCATGGAGAAAAGGCGTTCATGTGTACGGGCTCAAATCTGTGCCCAATGAGTTGACCGGTCTCCTCGAGTTCGCACCGGATCCTGCGCAAGTGATCCCAGTACGTTTCCTGAGCCGAGACCATCGCGGCACACTTCACCTGTTCACCTGTGAAGGTCCCATGTTCCTGCTCGGCACGGATGGCCATGGCCGAGATCTTCTGTCCCGGATCATCTACGGCGCCCGGGTTTCACTGACAGTGGGACTGGCCGGAGTGTTTCTTAGTCTCGTTCTGGGTTCGCTTCTGGGGACTATCTCGGGTTATTGCGGCCGCTGGGTGGACCAGACGGTCCAGCGGATCATCGAAGTGCTCACGGCATTCCCCCCAATCCCGTTGTGGATGGCACTCGCCGCCGCCATGCCTCCCGGGTGGTCGTCTGTCAAAACCTACTTCGGCATCACCATTATCCTGTCACTGCTGAGCTGGGGCCGAATGGCCAGACAGATCCGTGGCAAGGTTCTCGCGTACCGCGAACAGGATTTCGTCGCCTCAGCGCGAGCCATAGGCGCTGGCCACTGGCGCATTATCACACGCTACCTCCTCCCCGGTTGTTACAGCCATATCATCGTCATTTCCACCCTGGCCATCCCAGCGATGATTCTTGGTGAGACGGCGCTAAGCTTCCTCGGCCTGGGCATCCGCCCACCCATGACGAGCTGGGGAGTGCTTCTTGAGGAGGCACAGCGCGTGACGGTCTTGCTCGAATACCCATGGCTGCTGTTTCCCGCGGTCCCCGTGCTTGTCGTCGTGATCGCCTTCAACTTCGTTGGAGACACCCTACGCGACATCGCCGACCCTTACGCTACTTAGCAGGTGCTGCCGATCAATCCGAACCGTTGGCACAGCAATCACAGATGCTGGGTACCCTGAGGCCGAAGCTCCTGGCACACCACTGCCATACGGCCGAATCATATTGATGCGGTGCGTTTCAGTTGTCGCTGCGATCATGAACGGCCATGTCCTTCCACGGGAGCTGGAACCGTTTCCGTTTCATGCTACTTCGTGCCACGGTGGACGTACCGGACGTGATGATGCTGGTAACCAAGCTGCGTACCTGTTGCCCACACACAATCGCAGTGTAGAGTAGCGCAGTACAAGATAATGCAGTACAGGATAATTATGTTGTCGTGACGGCGGGAGTTACATCCCAGACCTATTGTCTCCCAGATAAGGGGCCCTAATTAGTGATGTGATGCTCAGCGAGCACCTGCTAAACAGGCAGTTGCTCGGACTCTTGTAAGATATTGTGGCTCAG
>Ga0180437_10004982_pt1 | contig 18507 bp, 19 predicted proteins | sample SS_ome_4_FD_132410 | JGI IMG/M metagenome (GOLD analysis project Ga0180437, IMG submission 132410) | Hypersaline lake sediment archaeal communities from the Salton Sea, California, USA - SS_3_D_1 metaG | ecosystem: Environmental > Aquatic > Non-marine Saline and Alkaline > Hypersaline >... | reverse complement strand
GGAGTCGTTGCCGACGAGCAGGTCCAACTGAGACACGGCAGCCTTAAGCGTGTCGATGGTCGGTTGTCCGCGGTCGCACTCGATGAGGCGTGTCCGCGCCGCGGCTTGAACGGCCTCGCGCGTGTTCTCTTCGCCGGGTCCTGTCAAGAGCACGCATCGGGCGCCCGCGCGTTCGGCGAGTATATCGGCCAGACGAGCGTAGTATTCGGCAGGCCATCGTTTGCTCGGGCCGAATGCGGCCCCGGCCGCGATCCCCACAACGGGGCCGCCGTCGCCGAGATGTGCGCGGGCCGCAGCCACGGCCTCCGGGGCTGCTCGCAGTTCGAGCCCTTCGCCGTCGTCTTCACACCCGAGACGCCGCACGAGGTCGAGGTATTCCTTGGCCATGTATATGGGGCGGATCGCGCCGTGCTCGCGATGCGGCGGGACGGCATCGGTCAGCAACAGCGCGCGGCGGTCGCGGTCGTAGCCTAGGCGCCGCGCTGCCCCGCTGAGCCTGGCCAACAACGCCGCGCGGAATCCATGCGGAAGAACCACGGCAAGATCGCGGCTGTGCGGCCGCAGACGGCGGCCCAACTGTACGAGTTTTAGCAGATTCGGCCTGGCCGGCAGCGCGACGAACCCGTGAAGCCAAGGGAGACCCGCCAACAACGCACAGGCCGAGGCACGCCCGGCCACGGTTATGTGCGCCGCCGCGAACCGTTTGTGGAGGGCCCTCAGGGCGGGCGTGGACATGGCCGCGTCGCCGAGCCAGTTCGGCACAAGCACGAGAATCTTCTGAATTGGATCAGCCATGCGGATAAGCGCCCCGGTGCGCGTGCTATCGGCGTTTTAAGCCGGGTGGGCTATTTCTTCTCCTTTTCCGCAAGGCGCTCGCCCAGCTTTTTCACGAAGGTCTCTTCGCCTACCGTTTCGCGAAACGTACGCTCGTATTCCGCAAAGTGTCGGCGCCAGATATCGAAGCAGTCCAAAATGGCCCGAAAGACTACGGCAAAGAAGAACACGAACATCAAGGTAAGAAACAAGGCGAACTGCTTCGGATTCTCGCGGACGCGCACCACCTGCACGCCGAGCAGCGCGACAATGAAGATCGCTATCAGCAAGTAAAAACTAAATGGCCGCCGGGCATTTGCGCGTCGCCACGCCGTACAGAAATGAGCCCACAAGGTCTTGGGCGGATCGGGCTTTTTCGGCGGGTTCTCCATGAGGATGGTCTCCCGGCGCAATTGTGCGGACGCAGCGCCACTTCGTGCGTAACGGCCGCCTACTGAAAAGGACAGGAGCCGGCCTGGCAACACGGTGCGTTGCAGCTCGGTGCAGGTCCGCTCGTCGCCGCAGCGCCTGCCAAAGGCGCAAACGCGCTGGCCTGCTTGAGAAGCTGAGCCGAACCACATTGTGGGCACACCGGGCTATCGCCGCCGCGAACCAGCAACTCGGCCCGCTCACCGCACTCCTTACAGACGTATTCGAACAGGGGCATATGCTTTCCTCTAGCGTTCCCTAACCAACTACGTTGAATTGTAACAGAACGCGAGCCCCGCTGCCAGGACCCGAATTGCCTCTATCGGTTGCGGCTGGCACGGCGTCGGGCGCCATGGCCGGGATGTGGCTTCTGGTTCCCGGACTCCTCTTCTCTGACGGGGCCGGCCCATTCGGGCGCGAGGGGCGGCCTTTTTTCGGTACTTCTTGGAAGGCCTATTCGACAATGACGACATCTTCAATTGCATACACGGCGGAGACGGAATCGGCGTAATCGAGCCGGAGCAACTCAATGGCCACGCGCCGGTTAGGGCGTACGGCGCGGACAGTTGCCGTGGCACTGTCGAGCATCGTCACCTCAGCATTGTCGATAGCGCCGTCGGGTGTAACGGCGTATGCGACGAGCTTTTGGCCTGCGCGCCGCGCTTTAGGCAGGCGGACGGAGATGGATTCGTCGCGGCGTACGGCGCGTATCGCCCCTGGCACAACCCGCAGCACCGCCGCGCGCATCGGCTGAATGTCGAGCGACGCCCTGCCGTTACCGGTCAGGACGTTTCGCAGGGCAATCAGCTCGACCACCCGCTCCTGATCCGTCATATCGAGTGCGATGGCCGGGCCGGCAAACGGTTCATGGGTCCAATTCATAAGGGTGATCACTCGGGGCGCTTGCGGGTCTGTGGATGCGGCAAATCGGTTCGCATATATCCCTACGTTCAAGGTAGGGATCTCCGGCAACGGGTTCTCGCCTTCAAAGCAGTCCGTATTCTCCCGCATGACGCGGTGGAACGTTTCTATCAACGGCACATACTGCGGGGCGCGGCACCAACCATGCATCCCGACGCCGTTGAACATCATCTGATGGATGGTCGCGACGTATATGTCTTCTCCCTCCGGCCACCGGCGTCCCTCGCCCACCACGTTCGTCATCGGAGCCGAGGGCGAACCGTCGTAGGGCGGCTCCGGGTTGATCTCGAAAAACTTGAAGTCTGGGAACACGAACCGGATATACGACACGGGTGACGGGTACACCTCCTTGGGCACCCATAGCGCGTCCCAAATGTTGTAGCAGAGGGCATAATCGCTCAGATTCATCATGAGGTCCGTGCCCAGATTCTCGGTGCCCAACGTGGCATCCGGAGCGACTAGGTCCATCGCGTCGCGCACGTGCGCAACCGTGGCGACGGACGGCGCCACCTGGCTGTGGTGTCGGGTCGGCGGCGTTTGCACCCGCGGATTGGCCCCATTTCCGCCGTCCGCCATTGTAAAACCGATGCAGTCCAGCCGGATACCGTCCGCGCTGACAGTCGATAGAATATCCGTGGTCACTGTGCCCAGCCAGGCGCGCCACTCAGGCACGTGCAGGTTCATCCAATGGAGTCCGTGCGGCGAACCGGTTCCCGGCGGCCCGCCCCGTGCTTCGCCGACCGGTGGCGTCGCCAATCCCCAATCGTAGGCGTGCGCCTTGGCGGCCTCGTCTTCCGGACTTATGGCCTTGCCGTGAACATATACGGAAGCGCGCACCCCTTTGCTGCGCCATCCCTCGACGATCCGGTATATGCCTTCTGGATTATCCAAACCGACGAGCGAATAGTCGAGGTAGCGCGACAGGTTGAATGGTTTGGCAAGATGAAACTCGACTTGATCGTGAAATGGTAGAACCCAGCCGATATGCTCCTCAATGGAATCGGCGCAATACGGGTGCTCCGCGCAATGAACATAGGCATGACGCACCCATTCCCTCGTCTTTGGGCGCCACCATGTCCGCAGGTACTCCTGGTAATGGCGGTAGATGCCCCGCCAGTCGCCGTCTTTACGAATCCGAACCGCCACTGGACCGTAACAGGCCTTCTCGCCGATATCCGCGACCCAGTCGTACCAGACGATTGCCTGGGTGACGCCCGAGCGGTTGAGTAAGTCCTCATGGAGGGGCGCGTTATATGAAAAGTCGACCACACGGTTGGCACCGGACTTTTGGGTGATGTAGAGCTTGGGTTGGGCTTGGCGCTCAAGCGGCACTAACGACAGTGTCAGCCCCGTATCCGCTCCGTAACTGCCCATGCACTGCATCCAGACGTACTGTCCATAAAACGAGGCGAGCCGGCACGGGTGGGCGCTCAGAATGCCGCGGCCGCGAGGGAAAAAGTACCAGACGTCGTCGCCCAAGTGCATTTCCTCGAGAATGGGGGCGCGCAAGGAGGTTCTTAGATACCGCTCGCGCGACATACTCGCTACCGCGAACGAGAACGCCACGTCGCCGGAGTCGTCGCCGCTCACGCGCACCGTCCCTGCCAGGTCTCCGGCTGAGGACGGTGCCTCGAGTTCGAAGAACGCGGTGTCGCCGCCTTCGGAGCGCGAGACCGTCGTGCGGAGCACCCGCCAAAGGGCGGGATCGATTCGTCCCGGCCCCTTTTCCCAATCATACCCGCCGGAAGCGTTCATGGCCGCGCCGACCGGCAGTGTTCCCGTTACCGACAAATCAAACAGGGGCCGTCCTGTTTCATGGCGGAAGAGCGTGTGCGCGTTCTCACCGGCTGTGTATTCGATGCCCAGCAGGTGCAGTCCCGCGTGCGTGTCAAATCGCCACACGACCTTGCCGGAACGAACGCTCACGGCGGTACCGTCCTGAGCCGACGCGGCGAAAGACAGCATCGTTGCCGTCACGAGAACATGTACCAGCGATGTCGGGCTTCGCATTTCAATTCCTCCCATTCCCGTATGGCCAAAGCCACCGATAACGCAATGGTAAGACATGGCCTGCAATTAGTAAACCCGGGCTGCTCTGTGCACGAGCGCGCACGCAAGCGGGTGTTGCTGCGCATACGGCGATTCTGCAAGAATGGCCCTGCGGAGAGACGGATGCGCGATAGGGCGGCCGGCAACGGGGCAGCAAGCGATCGTTGCGTTGGGCGGAAACGGCTCATGCTTGCCCAGCCGCGCGCCGTGAGGAGACGCCAATGAAAATCGTATGTGACTCGGAGGTGAAAGCCGTCGCGGTTGAGATGGAAGGGGCAGCCGATGTGACGATGCGCATACTTATCGGCCCGGACGACGGCTCGAACAAGATCGTCATGAGGCTCTTCACCGTATCTGGCGGCGGGCACAACCCCATACCATACCCACGACTACGAACACCTTGTCCAGGTCAAGGGCGGCAGAGGCGTAGTCGTGGATGAACGCGGCGAAAGACATGAACTGGCGGCTGGCTACAGCGTTTTCGTCGCGCCAAACGAGAAACACCGGTTCGCAAACCCGTTTTCGGAACCGTTTGTGTTCGCGTGTGCGATTCCGAATCCGAACATATCGTGCGCACAATCTCAGGAACCATAGGAGGCGAACCGATGTATACGTCCAAGACGCTGTACTTCGAGAAGGGGGGCCGCGAGCACTCGCAGGCGGCGCTGAGCGCCATGAAAGAGCGCGCCGAGGCAATGGACCCGGCCCCGGAAGCGATTGTGGTCACTTCGACGACCGGCGACACCGCGCTCAAAGCGGCGCAGGCCTTCAAAGGCACGGGGCGGCGCATTATTGCCGTTCCGTTTCAGAAACATCTTTGGGCCGCCTATGCGGGCCTGAATCCCGAGCATCGGGCGGCCTGCGCTGAGTTGGGCGTTGAATTTCTTCCAGACGAACCGCGGGTCCCGTTGGTCGACGAGGAACGTCCGGACATCGTCAATGCGTGGCGGGTGGTGAGCCAAGGGTTCAAAGTGGCGCTTCAGGCGGCGTCCATGTGCGTCGATACCGGCCTCGTCGAAGATGGCGCCGTGGTCATGGCTGCCGGAGGCACAAGCTCGGGCGCCGACACGGCCATCGTTGTCCAGACGCGAGGGCATGCCGACATCTTGAGGTCTAACGTCCTCGAGATTATCGCGATGCCCAAGAGATGAGGCGAGGTCATATCCAGAGACTAACCGTCTGTCGTCTCTCAAAGTGGCACCGCCTGCGCCAGGACTTTTTCGCGAATGTACCAATGCAACGCGTCTTCCGTTACGACGTCCACCTTCCGGCCCAGAAGCTCCTCCAGTTCGAGCATCAATCCCACGGGAAACCAAGGGGACGTCGAATCGGAGGCCTTCACCAGAAAATCGATGTCGCTGTCGGCATGTGCATGGCCGGAGACTACGGAGCCGAATACGCGGACCTCGCTGACACCGTGCCGCGACGCGGTTTCCAGTATCTGCGCCCGCCTTATGCGGCGCATTTTCCTGGCGTCCATGTTCTCGTTCCTGTCAAAGTGCTAGAGCCGAAAGCGGTCAGATCGACCGCGCCGCGGAACAACAAGGCGCCAAAGCAAATTGTATTCCATTTTGCCCAATCGATGCCGGCCGCCAAGAGTCGTGTGCAATAGGACCCTCGAGGAAGCCCCGCGCAATTGGCGCGGGAAGTCTCGCGGCCATCGCCTGGTCTGGATCTGGCAACGTCATGGCCCGTATTGGGCGCAAGTCGTTGCCGGGACTTGGGATTCATCCGTCGGCGGGGGGCCGGCCGTCTGCATCGAGTCCGTTATGGCGGCGCTTGCGCAAACGTCGGATCTGCAGAAGCACGGCGGCGGCAAGTACGGCCGCGAGGATCGCCCAGGGGGCGCGATCGCCTACGGTTTGCGAGAACGCGCGCATTCGCTCGAACAAGAGAATCCAGGCGCCTACCGCGAGGAAATTGCCGAGGATCACCGAGGCAAACGTTACCCAAGTCCGCAGACCGATAAGGTAGCCCACGACGCCGCCCGCGAGCGGGCCGGTGGTCCAGAACGGGAAGAACACGAACAACGCCAAACCCGCTGCCCCGAAGGGTTCGATCTTGCTCTTGCTTCGCTCGGCAGCGGCGCGGATGTTGGCGATGGCGGGGCCGACGACACGCATCTCGACGGCTCGACGGTAGCCCGCGACGAGCAACGGATAGAGCAGCAGCAAAATGATGATATCCTGCAGCGCACACTGGAAGAAAAGGAAAAGCTGAGGGAAGCCGCCGTTGAGTCCCGCGCTGATGCTCAACGCTCGGCCGCCCACCATCTGCGCAAGGACCAGTTGCCACGCCTGGGAATAGGGGTCCGGCCATAGGATGCCCAGTATAACAAGCACTGTCACCCATGCCGTCAGACAGATCTGCCCCGTACGTTCGATGAAGCGAAGCCGCGGACCATACGCCCGCACTCTCTCCACGTGAGGGTCGGACATGAACCACCTCGGCCCGTTGATGTGGATTCTGCGCCGCAACTACGGTGTGCGTCTTGAGACGCTTTCAGCAAGCCGGAAAACGCGCTCCGTCGCCAGGCGGCAACATGCGCTTCCCGGCCAAAGAGAAACCGGTTCCGCCGGGCCGCCGACGTTGGGCGGCCTTCCTTGACTGCATTATAGCACAAGAGACATGGCGAGGTCGCGGCGCCGCCACACGGTTTCGAGAACCGCGGCCATGCAAGTACAGAACACGGTTTGTCGCGGCCGCAGATGTGCTATCATAGTCGCGTAACGCCAAGGGTACGGCTCCGACCGCGGCGCTTTGCCGCTTCCGGGCGCACTTGAGAGGCCGCGATGCATTATCTTAATGAAGACCACGTGCTGCTCTTCCTTATTCAAGTGCTCGTTCTCCTGGTTTTTGCCAAGATACTCGGGGGCCTGTGCCAGCGGCGGGGGATTCCTGCGTTGGCAGGGGAGATCCTTGCGGGCATTCTGCTCGGCCCCACAGTTTTCGGCCGGATCTTGCCGTCTTTTCAGCGGGCCATTTTCCCCCCGGATGTCACGCAGGTGACCATGCTCGAGACCGTTTCCTGGTTCGGGGTGTTGTTCTTGCTGCTGGCGACCGGCTTCGAGGTGGATATCTCGACGGTGTGGAAACAAGGGAAATCCGCCCTCTTGATTGGCATTGTTGGGGTTTTGGTGCCTCTTGGGATCGGGGCGTTGGTGTTTCCTTTTGTTTCGGCGATCTTCTGGGGTTCGCAGGCAACTCGGCTGAGTTTCACGCTTTTTCTTGCCACCGCGGCTTCGATAACGGCCATTTCCGTCGTAGCGCGGGTGATATATGATCTCGATATCACCAAAAGCGACGTTGGCCTTGTATCCCTTTCTTCATGCGCCGTGAACGATCTTTTTGGGTGGCTGGTGTTTACGATTGTCCTTGCCCTGGCCGCCAGCGCCGAGCAACAGGCGGAACAACCGTTCAATCCGGGGCAACTGCTGCTCGTGTTGTCTGAGATTGTCCTTTTTGGGGCGGTGTGTCTGACGGTTGGCAGCAAAGTGTTCGGGGCTCTTACGACGAGGCTAAAGGGTTCCGCGTTGCCCCAGCCGGCAACGACGCTTACGCTTATTGCGTGTCTCGGGCTGTCTTGCGGCGCGATTACCCATGGGATCGGCATCCATTCCGTTCTGGGCTTCTTTATCGCCGGCATCATGGCCGGCAACACCAAGGCCATCTCTGAGCAAACCCGCGAAATGATCTCGCAGACGATTCATGCCATATTTGTGCCGGTCTTCTTCGCGACTATCGGGATCAAGGTCGACTTTCTGCAGGGCATAGACGTCTGGCTGGTTTTGCTGTTTACTGCCGTGGCGATGGGGGGCAAGTTCATTGGGGCCTGGATCGGCGCTCGCATGGCGCGATTTTCAAGACCCGACGCCATCTCGATTGGCATCATCTTTGTGCCTGGGGGGGCCATGGAAATCATCGTCGGCATTCTTGCCCTCGAAATGAGACTGATCCCGGAAAGCGTATTCGTTGCCATCGTGTTTGCCGCGCTCTTCTCGTCGATAGCGGTGGGCCCGCTCTTGGCGTGGTCCATCCGTCGTCGGGAAGAAGTCGACGTGGGTGGGTTGCTGGTACGTGACGCGATCTGCCTCGATTTGGCGGGCAAAAGCCGCTGGGAGGTTATCCCGGAACTGTGCGGGAAGGTTGCTCAGGTGGTCAGCGCGCTCGATGCACAGACGCTTGCACAGGCGGTGCGGGAGCGAGAAGAAATCATGGGTACGGGGATCGAGAAGGGCGTAGCCGTGCCGCACGCCCGGCTCAAACAACTCGGGGCGCCGCTCGTGGCCTTCGGCCGCTCGAAGACGGGCATCGATTGGGACGCCCGCGACGGCTTGGCGACGCATTTCGTGTTTCTCATTCTTACCCCGCAAGAGGAAGAAGGGTTACAGGTGCAGATCCTGGCCTCGATTGCGCGGGTCATGACTCAAACCGATATCCCCGGCAAGATTATGGATGCCGAGTCAAGAGAGGATGTTTTCGGAACGTTGAATCAGGCGCTTCGTATTGAACAACCGCCCTCGCGCCGCGACCCGCACCGCCGTGTGACGAACGTCTAACCCGGGCCGCTCAGCGGCGTTGTGATGGAACCGCGTGGATTGCGTCAGCACCAGTTCTGGTAGCGGCGCGTCGGACGAGAGCGTGCTGGAACCCGTCGCGATCGAAGCGCAAGACAACGTCTCAGGATGGCGTAAGATACGCGATTCCAGCGGACGGCTTGTGAGCTCCCCGGGCTAATGCCTGGACCTGCGGATGGGCGCCCATTGCGACGGCGTACTTGCCGACAAAAGGAGTTTCGGGATTCGATGGTGTCCGCTCAAACGCCCACTCATAGGCGTCAAGGGTTCTCGTCCGACGACATCTCGATGTGTGCGCGTAACGGCAAAAGCGGGGCGTCTTTATCCTCGGTAGCGACTTCCTCGCATAACGTAACCCATTCCTTGTCGGTCATGCCGTCGCATGCACCCGATTCGAGGGCGGCGATGCAGAGCGCCTGCTCGCGTCGCGTGCCTAAGGATTTCTGTCGGCCTATTGGCGGGTTGCATCTATTATGTTTCATGATGTTATACGCGGCGTCAACGCGTAGACGAACACCTTTCCGTCAAGTTCTGCGGTCGGCGTGCCGTGCCGCCGGGGGACGTTCTCCGAACGTCGCCGATAAGCTCGGCCCGGACGGCAACGCCTGCCACCCCGCGACGAAACGATCGCGCCGAGTGACCCACAACCGCCTGACCCGCGGCCCGAGTCATATCGAAAACCACACGGTATTCAGATCGGCCGCACGTTCTTTGCTTCCGGCCCCTTGCGCCCCTCGCCGGCCTCATATTCTACGCGCTGATTATCGAGGAGAGTCTGGTCGCGCGTTTGGATATTCGAACGATGGACAAACAAGTCCCCCTCGCCGTCGTCCGGCTGTATGAAACCATATCCTCTCTGGTCATTGAAAAACTTAACTGTACCTGTAGCCAAGAGAACTTCCTCCTTCCCAAGCACCTGGCGTTGCCTGAGCGAAACGACTCCCCGCTCCGAGTTTGGACACGCTGCGCGACGTTCAAAGGAAAATGGCTTGCGAGGAGGGTAAGGCAAATCCCTTCGACCGCTGGCTACAGCGTATCATTATTAGCAGCAGAGATCAAGAGGGAAACGCGGTCATGACCCTGTCGGGGCGCGGCCGGGCCGCCCTTTGCCGAGCGATAGACCCTTGCGCCTGGACAACGGTGGTCAGCGGCAGAAAGGGCTCCCAAAACGCGGGCGTCCCGGGGAAGTCCGACGGGACGCGGCCTTCCCCCGACAATGAATTTTCGTTAGAACAACGTCCTTGAAAATCCAGCGATAAAGTATTACTATTATTTGAAAAATATTACGTCGAAAGTGTCGTTCTGACGGAAAAGGGAGGAGGAAGCGACTGATGTTGAGAAAAGCGTTTGTGGGAGTATTGATGGTGGTTTTGGCCTTCTCGGCGCCCGCCTTCGCGGAATTGGAGAACGTCGAGCTCGGCGGGTCGATCGAGGTCTATGCGGCGTACTACACGGAGTTTTTCGAGTCCACGCCGACCGCCCGCATTCCGGCGAGTTGGTTGCCGTTGCGTCCTATCGGGCCGGGCGGCACGGTATCGGCCGTTCGCGCCGACGACAACGACCACGGAATGGCGTTCGTCGAACAGCGGACGCGGCTCAATTTCAAGGCGGATTTTGCCGAGCGCGTAACGGCCTTCATTGAACTTGACTCGATCGACGCGGTATGGGGCGAGGATTTCCGATCGAACTACGTCACCGGCGGGGATATGCGGGCGGCGTCGGTGGACGACGTCGAGGTGTATCAGGCTTACATCGAGGCCGACGCAATGTGCGGCGCGCCCGTTCGGTTGCGCGTCGGCCGGCAAGAGATCGCGTTTGGGTCGGGTTGGCTTGTGGGTGCGAATCCGGACGCCGACCCGTTCACCGGGCTGTCGTTCGACGCCGTGCGGCTGACTTACAGCGGCGCGGCCTATACGGTCGACGCGTGGTGGAGCAAGCTGGCCGAAATGTCGCCCATCGAGGAGGACGGCGACATCGACTTCTACGGCATCTACGCGACATGCACCGCCATCGAGGATATCGAGTTCGACGCGTACTGGATGTGCGTTCGCGACGCCGTCAGCGTCCAGAACACACGCGTGGGCCTAATCGAGGAATGGCTCGAGGACGCGCTCGGGCTCGATGACTACGACGTGACGGAACTGCACACGGTCGGGCTGCGCAGCGCGGGTGCCCGGGGCGCGTGGGACTGGGAAGTCGAGGGGGCGTATCAGTGCGGCGAGGCCGACGCGGTCGGTTGGCTGTTTGTGCCGGTGGGCCGGATTTTCGGCGACGATGGCGCGTCGTTTGACAACTGGGCGGGGCACTGCGAAGTGGGTTACACGTTCGACGCGGCGTGGCAGCCGCGCGCGTACCTTGGCGCCCAATACTACGAAGGCGAAGACCGCCGGGATCTTAGCTTCTGGGAGTGGTTGAACCCGTTCGATCGGCCCGAGGCGAGCGTGTCGTTCAACCGGTTGTTCTCGGACCACGAGGTCGACTGTTTCCTGTGCGGTTCGGCCTTGACCAATTTCTGGGGACTGTCGGCCGGAGCGTCCCGCACGCCGACTGAAAAACTCGAGCTATCTTTCGCCCTGACGTATCAGGAAGTGGTCGAGGCCTTTGACTGGCCGGTGTATGTCTCCGTGGGCCGGTGGCGGTTGCCCGTGGCGCCCTTCCTGTCGTTCTGGACCACCGAAGACGACGACGACCTGGGCTGGCAGGCGACGCTTACGGTCAGCTACGACTATACCGAAGACTTGAATTTCGAGGTCGGCTGGACCCACTTCTTTGTAGGCGAAGGGCTTGAGGACGGCGCGTTTATCGACAACAACGCGCTCACCTTCATCGGGGGGCGCGACGACGAAGACGCCGACCTCGTCTATTTCCTCGCCGCAATCGCGTTTTAGTCGAGGAACAAGACCACGCATGAAAAGGCGCGGCTCATCCAGCCGCGCCTTTTCCTTTAGAACTCGTCTGAAGGGTGGCTCATGGCTTGCCACGTCAGCAGCACGGCCGGGGCGTCGTGTCTTCGGATAATCAGCTCATCCCCGGCCGACACCTGGAGGTACTCGGGCGCATTGTCATAGGCCAGGACCGCGGGGCCGCGCGTCATCCGTGCGCGAATCACCGCGTCTTCGGGAAGAACCAGGTGGTTCGTGTGTTCGGCAGTATATTTGAAGGCAACGCCTAAGCCGCGGTAGAACAGGCCGCGTGTGATCTGGTTGAAATAGGCCGTGCTGCCGAAAGGGGTGCACACGACAAACCCGTCGCCGACGATCTCTTTCCCCGCGTCATACGGTTCGTCGTCGATCCACAGGTTGAAGCGGACCGCCACGTTGATGTGCCCCATGTGCACGTTTACCTCATTCATGGCGGTGAGGCAACAGACCGAACTTGCATCCGATGGGCGGCACAGGGCGCATTCAAGCTTTGCATACTCGCAACGAACCAAGTCGTTCTTCGCCAGCCGTTCCAGTACGCGGTCGGGCGGATGAGGAATGCAGCGCTGCCCGCGTCGACTGTTCCGGATCGGCACCTTGGGTATGCCGGGCCACTTCAACTCGGCGGCCAACAATGTGCCGTCGCCCCCGTAGCACACCACAACCTCCGGGTCGGACTCGACGACCTTCAACGCCCGGAAACGTGCCGCGTACTTCTCGATATCGCCGGCTTCCGCACCAAAAAGTAGAATATTCATCGAAAGGGTCTTTCTGTCTGCGGGCTGCAAATCAGACGTTTTTGAGGGAACGCATCTCGCGGCGGCTTCGGCACGAACGTCACATTTCCGTGTCGGTGGCGTCCGCCTCGGCCAAGTCGAGCTCGACGAATTCCTTGATCGCCTGATGGTCCTCTTCGGTCATCTTGGTGTAGAGTATGGCCACCTTGAAATGGTCATCGCCTTGCTCGTGCGGGTCACAGCGTACGACAATGCCTTCACACTCGATGCGACGGTTGACGGGCTTGGGGATCTCGAGGGCAATACTGAGCTTCGTCATCAGTGGGATCGGCTTGACGGTATGACACAATACGCCGTTCGCACTGATGTTGTCGACATGGTTGAGGACGCCGGGTCCGCCAGCGTCCGACACGACGGGCAACCGGCGTCGACTTCGCGGATACCGCCGCCGCTCTTCTCCTCCTTGCAGCATGAACGCCTCCTATGGAAGGATTCCCCTTTGCCAATTATAGTAACGCACATGCCCGCAAAATTTCAATGCCGACTTGCGTGCGCGGCCACCGGATGCGTACTATTTGTCGGGGTGCGCCCCCATTTGTGGGCCGTATTATCAGGAGGAACCGATATGTTGCGGGATCTGGTACTGTGCAATAGAAGCTATCGCCGGTTTGACGAGGACGTATCGATTGATGCCGGCACGTTGCGGGAACTGGTCGACTTGGCGCGGTTGACGCCGTCGGCCGCGAACCTCCAACCGCTCAAGTATGCCCTCAGCCACACGCCGGACAAGAATGCCCAGGTATTCGCGCAATTGGCCTGGGCTGGCTATCTCGAGGACTGGCCGGGACCCGCGCCCGGCGAACGCCCGACGGCGTATATTGTAATTCTGGGCGACAAGGAGGTGTCGAAAGGATTCGGCTGCGACTACGGTATTGCCGCCCAGACAATGCTCCTGGGCGCGGCCGAAAAGGGCATCGGCGGTTGCATGTTCGGCAGCATAAACCGGGCGCGGCTCCTCGAAGTCCTGAACTTGCCGCCGGAACGCTATGAGGTGCTTTTGGTGGTGGCGCTCGGGAAACCCGTCGAGACCGTCGTGCTCGACGAGGTCACCGAGGCAAGCGGCATCAAGTATTGGCGCGACGCCGACGGCGTCCACCATGTGCCGAAGCGCGCGCTGGACGACCTCATTGTGGGCTGATCAAACGAGGCGGCCCTGATTCAGAATATGGGGGAAACGCCATGCAAACGACGCGTGAAATCCGCGCCCTGGCGCTGGACAGTCCGCGCATTGATACCCATCTCCATTATCCCGGAGAAATCCCCGACCTGCGCGATCTGGTGAATACGTTCGGGGCGTTTACGGAAACGCCCAACATGATAGAGAGTCGTGTGAACGCCATCGGCTGTAAGATGCTCTACGGAATCGATCCAGGGTTGTTTCTTCGACCCGACGCGCCGGAAGCCTTGTTCGGGACGGCGGCCGACGTCGCGGCCGTCCAGCATTACGCGTTCCGTCACGCCCTAGCGGCTTGTATTCGCAATGAACTGCCCGTTGTGATCCACACCGGATTCCAGATCTGGGGCCACGCCGACCTCCGTCAATCCAATCCGATGCACGTCCACAATCTACTCATCGACAAACGGTACAAAGACCTCACGTTCGTTTTGCTCCACGGCGGCAACCCCTACGTCGGCGAGACGACCTATCTCGCACGCATGTTCCCCAACGTCATCATCGATTTCACGTGGATCGCATGGATGACGCGGGGCCGGTTCCGCGCGGCCTTGGCCGAATGGCTCGAGATCGTCCCGCACGGAAAGTTCTGTTGGGGTTCAGACAGCAATTTCCCGGAAGACGTCGTAGGAAAAGGTCAGATAACCCGCGAAGAAATCGCCAACGTGCTCGAAGACCTTATCGCCCGCCGCATCATCGACGAACCCACCGCAATCGACTTCCTCGAACACACCTACCAAAAAACCCCAAAACGTATCTTCGACCTGTGAGCCTACGCAACCTTCCCCGGACGCTGTAAGCGCAATAGTCAACTATCTATACAATCATTTCTGCGAGCTTCAGACCGCGTGCGGCGGCGATGCAAGCCAGGAAGTCTTCTCACTGAGGTGGCACGGGCTTCCAGCCCGTGGTCCATGGGCAAGATGCCCATGCCACTTCCCTACAGCTCCCTGCAATTTGTCTGGGCTGGCACGGCGGGCTCCGCGAGTGACCAAGCAATCGCCCCGCCTGGTCCGTCTCCTCGCGCCTACAAGGCGGGTGGAAACGACGACGAGCCCGCCAGTGGGGTTGAATGGATTGGTCACAACACAACCGCCGTTAAATAGGTGGCACGGGCTTCCAGCCCGTGGGGTTTAAATGGGGGGGAAATGGGGGGGGACACTTCCCGTTTATTTGTCTTCCGCCATCCCTTTTGGCGGCCGCTCCCCGTAAGCCTCCAAAACGGATGCTGGAAGAAGAAAGACGACAAATAGACGGGAAGTGCCTCCGTTTGGGCCCCGTTCGATTACTGGCCGAGGAAACACAAATAGATCGCGACTGTGGCCCATATCTATGAAGCTTCGTATTAAGGCTACCCATTCGTGTAAAAACGGTTTTGAAGTTCGTCCATGGCAATGTACCGGGCTGCTTGCCGGATGATGGCGCGCAACGTCCCGGTGTCGAGTTCTGGATGATTCGGGATCGTCAGCGTCTGCCGCTCGCCAGTCGGCCCGAGCCGCCGCAACTTTACGTGACTTCCCTTTTGAGATTGCACTTCGAACCCGAATGACTGGAAAACCGCCAGCACCGATCGCCCGGACATCCGGCGAAGACTAGGCCTGCACGGTCTCCAACTCCATCGTGATGACAATCGTCGGGTTGGCGGCCAAGCCCATCTCCGTCAGATCTGCACCCTCGAGGTGGAGTTGGGCGGCCTCACGTAGATTTGCCACGGTGTCATCGAGCGTGGAACCTTGCGTGACAACGGGTATCTCGACGCACTCCGCCACGTAGCCCGATTGCTCCCCGGGTCGGATCACCGCCGTGATTGTATGTTGCAAGCGCATTGCCCAATCCCCTGTGTGTTTGCCGGAACCATTCTATTACCGTAATCGTGGCACCTGCAAGGATCAGCCCGACCGTCCGCAGCCTCCGGCCTCCTCGGAACACAGCAGCGACTGGGACCACTTCGCCCCATTTGGCGACTTAGCTCGGCTGCCAAACATCACAGACTGACAAGCAGGCGAAGCCAAGCGAATTCACAGTGACACGGATAGCTGACCAAGACCAGGCCCGGCCGTTCGGGCCGGGTGTTCGAAGCACCGCAGGCGGGCCCCACACAAGACTCCAGGCGCGGGCCCGTTCGGCGGATGTCTGCGGTCGTATTGATGCCGGCCCTAACCGGACGCTTGAGGCCGGGTCGGTTCCGGCCTTAAGCGGCAAGGTTCAGGGCTTTGTTCTCTCATCGTTTTCTTGTTTGACCCGTGTCCAGGGGATGCCTTGGCCGGCCCTGACACTGGCCCGTGACTCCTCGATCTTCTTCAGGAAGCGAGGATCGTTTTCCAATTGGAAGTCGAACCAATCGTCATCGGTCGCGAAGCCCGTGTGAACGCCGGCAGGCTTACCGTGCTTTGTGACGACATTCTGCTCTTCTGCCTCCGGCGGGCTATCAAGACCCGAACCAACTGGTGTTCTCGTCAACGGGTTAGAGACGTCCCGATTCCACAACTGCGTACACAGCGGCTTAGATAACGCTTCACCCCGATTCACGCGTGTCTTCGGGCTAAACACACCCCAAAGCGATTTCTTCCTAAGCAACCGGGAGTACCCCGATCCCGATTGCCGCAATCCGGCCCGGCAACAGGAAACATGCCCAGTTCCTAGGCAGAGCCGTTGTTTCTGACCACACCCAAAGGACGGGACATGCCCGATTGCCGTCAATCGCATCCCGAACCGTTGTTCGGCGGTAGCCTCAGAGACCGTGGCACGCGCCGCGCTTCAGGGGACGCAATGCTCTCACGTTCAGTTCTGGCAGCGTTATGGCGCTGATCGCGCCGGAACCCAAAGCCATTTCTTAAGAGAACGTCATGCCTGACCACGCGGCGGCAGACGGGTCCGCGCCGTGTCAGCCGTAGGGTCGAGCCGATTGTTGGCTGTGGACATATTTCAATCCCCTGCCACAAAGCCTTTCAGGATCTCGATTGCTCGTTTGTCTCCCTTAGCGGTCAGCCGAAGACGCCGCCCATTCTTGTAGGCATTCTTGTCCAAGTAACCTGAGTTACGCAAGTTCGTCATCAACATGGACAAAGGAGTTCCGGATTTGACGTTCTGCCCCTCGAAAAGGCCCTTGAACGATTCGTAGCCGATCTCCTGATTCCGGAGGCCCGTTTCGACGGAGTGAAGAAGAAGCAGCGCAGCCTCGGTGACGGTGTCGAATGCGCTGGGGCGCAGGAGCTGAGGCACGTCCTCTTTGAAGGCAAGAATATTCTTCTTCGCAAGGGTGCCGATAGGGATCCCAGCATTCACTTCTACTCTTGAATCCGGCGTCTCGGCAGTCTCCGCTCCGGGCTGTGCCAGTTCTTGGCCTGTAGGATCTTGCTCCCGAGGAACAGGCTTCAAGTCCTTGCTCTTGAGATCAGCGAGCAGAACCGAGATCGAGTCGATTGACGCAACGTCAGCAATCAGAGTGACGCCGGGCTGGACCTGCACGCGCACTTCTCGTAATGTGTATTTGTCAGTCATCGGGCTCTCCTTTGACAAGCTGGTCAAACCTGAATCTTCCAAGTCCTGACAGTTCCCATCTCTTAAGGTCTCTGTCGTAGAAATAGAACTTCTTCGTGCCGCTGTTCGCCGCGACGATTGCCCTGAACTCCTTGGCCTTCAATCTCAGTCCATCTCCAGCGCGGCGGAAATACTCGTTCACCTCGTTGCTGGATGATGGGTTCAGCTCGCCTACTGCAAGCAACACCTTGTCGCGCTTGTCGCTGAGTTGGTGCAGAGGAACAGTTGGGCTGTTCTCTGTCGAAGTTGGAGACGCTTGCTGTTCTCTCTGCGCTTTAAATTCGGCCCGGACCATCTGACCAATCTGTACGCCGAATGCCTGATCAATCACGAATTCAACTGTTTCTTGATAGTCGAGCAGATCAACATCTGACAAAGTTTTCCCGGCAGACTCGTGATAGAAATCGCAGCGTATGTCGCTGTAGTAGTAGTCAATCGTGTTCCAGACCTCTTGATCAATGGCGGCGAGATTCGACCGAACCGTCTTCACGAGAGTTGCTCTGCGCTCGTGATTCTTGTCCATCTTGATGCGCTTCCTATGCTTGAGATAAGCTCGGCATGCCGTCTCAAACGCAGTGTCAACAAGGATAACGACCAGTCGATTCTTGGTTGGGATGGTGGACTCTCGAATCAGCGAGGCCCCAACAAGAGTGTCAACGATACCGCGCAGCCACGGACTGGTCCTTTGCTCTGCCATGTTTATGTTCCTCGGTTCTCTGGTCAGCAAGGGAGTGAATCCTCGAGATCTTCACGTCCTTACAATCGAGGATATGATGCTCGCGTCAAGCTATAGCATTATAGCACATCGGCGATGGCTTGGCAGAGGTAGTCCATGTTGTGTTGGGTCATGCCGGCGACGTTTATGCGGCCGGAGCCGACGATGTAGATGGCGTATTTGTCGCGCAAGGTGGCGACTTGTTGTTTGTTGAGGCCTGAGAATGAGAACATGCCGCGCTGCCGGGTGATGAATGAGAAGTCTTGGGCGACGCCTTTGGCTTTGAGGGTCTCGACGAACAACTTGCGCATGCCGTTGATGCGGTCGCGCATGGTCTTAACCTCGATCTCCCATTTGGCGCGGAGATCGGGGTCGTTGAGGATGGTGGTGACAATTGCGGCGCCGTGTGCGGGCGGGTTCGAGTAGTTGGCGCGGATGCATTTCTTGATTTGGCTCATAGCTTTTTGCGCGGCGTCTTCGGAGGCGGCGACAACAGTGAGAGCGCCGACGCGTTCGCGGTAGAGTCCGAAGTTTTTCGAGAACGAGCTGGTCACCAGCAGTTCCCGGCCCG
>Ga0180437_10004979_pt1 | contig 18512 bp, 12 predicted proteins | sample SS_ome_4_FD_132410 | JGI IMG/M metagenome (GOLD analysis project Ga0180437, IMG submission 132410) | Hypersaline lake sediment archaeal communities from the Salton Sea, California, USA - SS_3_D_1 metaG | ecosystem: Environmental > Aquatic > Non-marine Saline and Alkaline > Hypersaline >... | reverse complement strand
GCCGACGTCCGCAGCGACATCTACTCGCTGGGCTGCACGTTTTTCTACATGTTGGCCGGGCGCCCGCCGTTCCCGGAAGGCACCTGGCTGCAGAAGCTCCTGCAACACCAGGCCGACCAACCGCCCGACGTGCGAGAGTTCCGCCCCGAGTTGCCCGACAACGCGGCCCGGGTGTTGCGGAAGATGTTGGCCAAGGACCCTCGCCGCCGATATCGCACGCCGGGCGAATTGGTGGCCGATCTGTTGCTGCTGGCCGAAGCGGTCGGTCTGCAGCCGCTGGGGCCCGGAGGGCGGATCCTGGTCGTCCCGCGGCAACCCCAACTGGCGGCCCTCCAGCGGCACCTCCCCTGGATCGGGCCGATCGCCGCGCTGTTCATTATCGTGGCCATGCTGAACCTCTTCTGGTCGCCCTCCGGAGGCGAACTGCCGCCGTCGTCGCTGGGCATGAGGAACACAATCAACGGCCAGTCGCACCCGGCAGAAGACGGGCCGGGTACGCCGTCTTATGGGCGGGTCGACCCGCCGCAGGACGATCCGAACAATGGTTCAGCAACACCGGGGCAATCGGACAATGACCATACATCTTCGCAGGGACCCGGCAAGCAGACAGTGGAGGAGCCGAACGGAGCCGAGGCCGCCGCAACGCCAGACACGGCTAACGGAAACGGCGGATCTCAGCAGCAGCCCTTGCCTTCGGAAACGGGTCCATCCGAGAGGCCGATCGATCCGGGTGGGCTGGGCAGCCCTTGGGACCAGTTTCTCGGAGGAGCTTCACCCCAAGCCTCGGGAAGTTACTTCCCCGGCAGTGGGATTTCCGTCGCCGACGAAATGCCTTCCGCACTGAGCGTCGTCCCGGATCGTGAGGCCGTCTGGGGCCAGTTGACCGGAGCGGGCGGCACGGTCCAAACGTCGAACGATCTGGGCACGGCCCCGACTCCGGTGGCTGACGCGACCCGCACCGGCCTGTTGATCGTCAACGGGGAGAGCGACGGCCAGAACTGCTTTCCCACGCTCAGCGCCGCTTGCAGTGCGGCGGCCGACAACGACGTCATCGAGTTGCGCTACGACGGCCGGCGCGAGGAGCGGCCGATCAGCATGGCCAACCTGAGAGTAACGATTCGGGCAGGCAAAGACTACCAACCGGTGGTTGTTTTTCGCCCGAACGAAATGGACCCCGTCAAGTATCCCCGCAGCATGTTTACGCTAACGGCCGGCCGTCTGCAACTGGTCAACCTGGCGCTGGAGTTGCAGGTTCCTCGCGGACTTCCCGCCGACAATTGGACCCTGTTCGAGACCCGAGGAGGTCAGACCGTGGGATTGGAGCGATGTTTGCTGACGATCCAGAACGCCTCGGACCAGCGGACGGCCTATTACCGGGACGTTGCCTTCTTCCGTGTTAAACCGATCCCGGGAACCGAGGCGATCCTGGTCGAGGCACGTACGGCAGCGGCCCCCGAAGCGATGATTGATCTGACGGATTGCGTGGCCCGAGGCGAAGCCGTGTTCCTCCGAGCAATCGACGTGCAGCCGATCCACTTGGTCTGGCGGAATGGGTTGCTGGTCACTACGGAGCAGCTCCTGCTGACCAGCGGCGGACTGGCGGCTCCGCAGCCCGGTGAGATGCTGCAAATCGACCTACGACACGTCACGGCGGTGACCTACAGTGGGCTGTGCCGGATGACCAACAGCGAACTGGCCCCTTATCAGTTGGCGGTTCAGTTCTATAGCGTCAACAACATCTTGATGGCGTCGCCGGGCATTCCCTTGCTGGAACAGGTGGGAATCGACATGGCGGACGATTTTCGCCAGCAGATCACTTGGGAAGGCGACCGGAACTCGTACGAGGCGCTCGACGTCTTCTGGGCGATCACCGACCCGGTAGGGGAGCCTCTTGCGCCCCCGAGCGCTTTTGAGGCCTGGACGTCGTACTGGAGTATGGAGCACGAGACGTTGAACCAGATCCGCTGGCGGCAGTTGCCCGATTCCGACCGTCCGTTGCACGCGCACGTCGCGGGCGACTACGCCTTGGATGATACGGCAGAAGACAATCCCGAGGCCAGCGACGGCGGCAACGTCGGTTTCCAGGCCGAGCGGCTGCCGGCGCTCCCGCCGTCGGCACCAGCCGAAGGGCCGGACGGCGCCGCGGCCTCGCTCTGATTGAACTTCTCGTATGATCGTGTACAATCCGTGGAGGGTTGCGCACTGAGATGGTACACGAACAGTGATTTCAACGCAAAGGAAGGTGCTTTGAGCGGCAAGTTCGTTCCCGCGGCGAAAGCGGTCCGTCAGCAGCATGATTGGGGTTCGCTGGGTTGGTGCAGCCGACCCGCCGACACCAGCGCAAACCAGTTGGTGGTGATCGAGGTCACCTTGGCCCCCGGCGGCGGCCACGTTTTCCACAAACACCCTCAACGGGAAGAGGTGATTTACGTGATCGAGGGCGAGGTGGAACAGTGGCGGGAGGGCGAGAAACGGCAGATGACGCCGGGTGATTCGGTTTTTCTGCCCGCCGGTACGGTCCACGCTTCGTTCAACACGGGTCAGAGCAACGCGAAACTGCTGGCCGTCCTGGCCCCCGGCGTCGGGGACGGCGACGGCTACGAAGTGGTCGAAGTGGCCGACGAGGCGCCCTGGAACGCTCTCCGCTGAAGCGGCACCAGGGCTCCATTGACCATTGACAGCCGAGTGGGCTCGCCGGTAGGATAAGAGGGGCTTGGGCGATTAGCTCAGTTGGCTAGAGCACCACGTTTACACCGTGGAAGTCGGCGGTTCGAGCCCGTCATCGCCCACTGATCCGAGCCGTTGTCAGCCTTTGACAGCGGCTCTCTTCTTTTGCTTTGCTTGAGTTTTCACGCGAGGTGTTTCCCTGGTGATTGGCTTCCCGGAAACGGCTGCTTGGTCTTCTTTGCAGATTCGTGGGCCGTCGGCTACTTCCCGGAGACGAACTGATCGCGTTGAATGGCACCTTGGCCGATGCCGCCGCCGCTAGATCGACGCCGAGCGGCTTCGATACGCCTTGATCGACAGTGATTATTGTGGTGCCGAGTTGGCCGGGCAGACACCGGCCAATCATTTCGGTATCCCACATGTCCATACGCCCCACTCGATCGGCGTCTGGAAACGCGACAACATGGACGGCGACCCGGAAGAGTTGGATCGCATCTACAACTTCCGTCACCGCATTCGCGAGGAGATCGTAGGCCACGGATTGCAGCCTGGGCACCTCGGGCGCCTGTGGTGCTGCAATTTCCCACCACTGATCTATGGTCTTATCCTTGACATGCTTCGAAGCGCGAGGACCACCCTCGCGCCGTCAAGGACACCGTTACCTCAAGCGGCGAGCAGGCTTCAAGCGCTGTGCGGGGAGGGATCTGGGAAGAAGGCGGGGGGCTTTTGACGCTTGGGTAGAAGAAGAATGAGATGGGCGAGACGGCTTCCAGCGGCTGCGTAAATCGTCACCGAGTGCCGGACGCCGGACTGGAGAAAGATCACGCTGCCGGCGAACAAGTTACCCGTGCGATACGGCCCGTAGTCCTGATTGGCCGTTTCGTAGTGCACCCGGCGCATCGCCACCGCCTCGCGCTGATTTCCCGTCACAGCCCAGCGAGCACGGTAACCTGTACATGGTGCGTGGGCAGAGGCATGGCTTGGGTTGCGCCACACCACCATCTTACAGGAGTCAATGGTTGCGTCCAGAGTGTTCTGGGCAAACAGGACACTGCCGTCCAAGCGGTCCAAGAAGCGGCTTTGTAACCCGACCCCGCACGCGCGCATCTAGACTATTGTAGCCCCAAAAAACTGTCCAAGAGGAGATCCTACCATGAACTGGCTCAAACAGCCACGCTGGTCACCCTACGTTGTGGGCGCCGGCATCGGCGTGCTCAGTTGGATCACTTTCGGCCTGATGGGCAAGGCCCTCGGAACCAGCACCACACTGGTCCGGTGGTCCGGCTTGCTCGAGTCGGTCGTAGCCAAGGAGCACGTCGTCTCCAACGAGTACTACGCCAAATACTTGGTCGACAAGCCCGCCGTTGACTGGCAGATGATGCTGGTGATCGCCCTGCCGGTCGGCGCCTTGATCTCAGCCCTTCTGAGCCGTTCCTTTCAGGTGGAGCGCGTGCCGGACATATGGAGTCGGCGGTTCGGACCGAGCCTATGGAAGCGATACGGCGCCGCGTTCCTGGGAGGCGGGTTGCTGCTCTTCGGTGCCCGGTTGGCCGGCGGATGCACGTCCGGTCACGGCATCAGCGGCGGGCTGCAACTAAGTGTGGGCAGTTGGATTTTCTTCGCCACCTTCTTCGCCGCGGGCATCGCTGCGGCATTTCTGCTGTTCGGAAAGGAGGGACGCAACCATGTTTAACATCGCCCCCATAGACCAACTCGTGGTTGGAGTGGTCACCGGCCTGGTGTTCGGGTTCCTGCTGCACCGTGGCGGCGTCACCCACTACCGGGTGATCGTCGGCCAGTTCCTGATGAAAGACCACACAGTGCTGCGCACCATGCTGACGGCCGTGGTCGTTGGCGCGGTGGGCATCTACGCGATGCAGTCCGCGTGGTTTACCGAGGCCGTCGGCCCGGTCAAGATGCATGTCAAGGGCGCCGTGGTGCTGGCCAATGTCCTTGGTGGGCTCATCTTCGGCGTCGGCATGGCGCTGCTGGGATACTGCCCCGGGACGGGCATCGCCGCCATCGGCGCCGGCTCGCGACATGTTATTCCGGGCGTGCTGGGCATGCTGTTTGGCGCGGCCATCTACGCGGAGGTCCACTCCCACGTGTACGCCCAGATCAAGTCCGTCGGGGACCTGGGCAAGGTCACGCTGCCCGAAGTGACCGGCCTGTCTCCCTGGCTCTTCGTCGGGGTACTCATTGTCGTTGCCGTCGGCTTGTTCACCGTGCTGCGAAGCAAGACGCCGTCCTCAACGGCCGGCGCCTGACAGGAGCCGTCGTTGGGGCTTGGATTCGTAGACCAACATGAATAGCCTCGATAGGGGCGCGCTTGGCAGATCTGCATCCGGGCGGCCACGCTGCCAAACCCGAGTCTGTGAAACGCTTTTGTCATTAGTGGGGTGTTTTGACCGTACGGGCCCGGCATGCTGCCGAGATTGACCGTGACGGAGTCCACGTCCTCAACGAAGAAGACGAAGTGCTTCTTGTCGTCCGTCGCCAGGCAGTATCCCTTACGTGCCCGCGGTTTGCGCGTCGGGGCATTGCTCCCGAACCAACTGCGTAGCGGAGACTACACGAAACGTAAACTTCACTCGGCAAGGCGTTCGTACATGCTCATGGCAACGGCTTGCTCCTGCTGGCCTCGCACGAAGCCGATTTTCAGGGGGTGACAGATCATGGGCTAACGCATCACCGCCTTACGGCCCAAGTCAGGGAGTGCCTTTCAATTTCGGCCGAGCTTTTTGGCAATGGCCGCCGCGATTCGTGTCGCGTCGTCCCTCAACGCGGGATCCTTCTTCGCCTCTAACGCCACTTCGAGCATTTCAGGGCTCGCGTATTTTTCGAGTCCGATCACTTCGTTTAGAACGAGCTTCTTCTCGGCGGTACGCTCGGCAGTCCGAAGCGCCTTGCCGCACATCTCGGCCCTTTGCGCGGCCGGCATGTTGAACTGGCGCACCAGACGGATGTAGCCTCGAATCGCACGGATTCTGTACTTCTCGATGGGAGCGTTTTTCGCGAGGTCCAGCAGCACGGGTCCCGCATCGATACTCAGCCATTCGCCGAGCAACCGCGTGGCGGCGTCCTGGAGTTCCGAACTGGCGTCCTTCCCGGCCACGGCGATCGCCTCAAGCGCCTCGGGGCCACCCATCGCACCGAGAATCTCCAGGAGGATGCACTTTGTTGCGATCGGGCTACGCGACATCGCGTCGACGAGCTTGCCTGCACACGCTGCGCCGTCCGGCATACGAATACACGCGGCGCGGAGTGCCTTGACGGCAGTCGCCGTGTCTTCGGCCTTCTTCGGAGAAGTAACCTGTGAGATCAAGACGTCAAGCTCTTCCAGCTCAATCGTCTCGCCCAGGGCCGCCATCGCGGTCTGCCGGACCTTCGCATCGGCGTCATCTAGGGCCTTGATCAAAGCCGGCGTGGCCGCGATGCGCCGCTGACCGACAATTTCCATCAGCGTCACGAACATCTGGCCTTTGGCCGCGGGCAGTTGGGCGGCGATGCTGGCGTCGATGTCCTTGTTGGAGAATTCCGCCAGCGCCGTTTTGGCCGCGCCGGCAATTTCGGCATCGTCTTCGGCGGCAATCGCCAGCAATGTCGGCGCGCACGAAGCGCTGCCCGAGTTCTGAAGAGCGCGGATCGCTGCGATTCGCATCGTCTTCGGGCCGCTCTTGGCGATGTCCGCGATGGCGGGCGACGCCGTCGCATCGCCTCGCTCGGCCAGCACGTGCAGCAGCAACGTGCCACGCTCGGGCGTCGCCTTGACCATCTCGGCCGCCACGGCATCGGCTACGGCTTTGCCGGGAAGCTCGCGAGCCGTCATCACCCCGATCTGCAACATCCTCCTGTCGTCCGAGCGAAGCTGCTCGACCAACAGCGGGATGCCATCGGAACCCCGGGCGAGAATCGCGCCACGCGTTGCTTCGGCAATTCGCTGCTTGGGCACATCGGCTTGGCGGACCTCGTCGTAGAGCGCCGCCGCATCACTTGCCTTGCCGTTGTCCAAAAGTTGCTCGGCAGCATAGATGCAGCCTTCAGCCACCGCCGATCGAACTGCCTGGGGCGCGCCGGCCAACGATTCGCGCAGTGTCTTGATCGCCGCATCGTTGCCGATTCTTCCCAGGGCCACGGCCGCCGCCGAGGCGACTTCCGCATCATGATCCTCGAGCAGACCGGTCAGCCCGGGCACCGCCGCCAGGTCGCGACGAAAGGCGATCGAATTGATCACGCCGATCAACGATCGGCCTTGGAGCGTTCCCATCGCCTCGCGCAGCACTTCATCGGCTTCTGGGCCGGGAATCGCTTCCAGGGCGATCCGAGCCCAGGAGATAAGCTCCTCGTCGTTGAGCAGCGGGGCCAACGCGGGCACGGCGTCTCGGGAGCCAAATACGGCGAGTTTCTTGCAGGTGATCGCCTTGTCGGGCTTCGACGAATCGGCCGACTGGAGTACGGCGATCAACTCTTTCTCCTTGGCGTTGTTTGCATCATCGGCCGCCCAAGCCGAGACGGCTGTTAGCACCGCCGCGGCCAGCGCGACGCAGCTTACGAAATACCGAGTGATACGCATTGCTGTTATCCTTATGTTAGTTTGTGAGTATCCAGGTAGTTGGGGCATCCGCCGGGGTTGCCCCCCAGCCACGTTGAATTGCGGCCTCGCCGCATCCGGAGTGTGTCGACAAGGAACCTCATATTCTCCACGGCGAACGGAGCGCTTCGCTGCGGAGGCGATTGGCTTCGTCGTCACCGATGTACTCGTGTTTCTTCGTATCGTATTTGAGTTGACGCCCCAGGAACAACGCGTTGTTGGCCCCGTGACACGCGATGTGTGCATAGCAGGCTGCTTTGGCGTTGGTCTTCGGTTGGTTGCGCGTCTTGACGCAGTCGAGGAAATCGCGGACATGGAACGTAGCCGGGTAGCCGCCAATCTCGGCCACCTTTCGTCCGGCGAGCAGTTCGGGCGAACTCAACACGAGCTTGCCGCTGTCGCCTGCTTCGACCCAGCCCGTCTCGCCTTCGAAGCGCACCGGGCACGAACCGAGTCCGATCCAGCCTTTCTCTCGGATCACCAGTTCGACGCCGTCCGCGTACCGGCAGATGATCTGCTCGTTTTCCGGCGGGTTGTACTCGACCGGAGCGTCGGTGTCGCCGACGGCCCATTGGCAAAGATCGACGCAGTGGGAACCCCATTCCAACACGCCGCCCCCGACCAGTCCCCCGCCCTTCTCGAAGTGGAATCCGTTCATGTCCCGCTTGTTGTACGGTCGCCAGGCCGCCGGGCCCAGGTACATATCCCAATCGACCTCTTCCTTGGGCGGTTCCGGATCGGCGGGGTTCCAGTCGCTCATCTTGGCCGTCATGCCGGCCGGGTGCGCGTGGACTCTCTTGAGCTTGCCGAGCTTGCCGGTTCGGGCCAATTCGCATGCGAAGGCGAAGTGCGGCAGGTTGCGGCGCTGAGTGCCCGCCTGGAAGACGACTCCCGTGCGACGCATCGTGTCCCACAGCGTCAGGCTCTGGGCAATGTTCTTGGTGCAGGGCTTTTCGCAGTACATGTCTTTGCCGGCTCGGGCCGCGTAGACCGAAGCCGTGCAATGCCAGTTCGGTCCGGTGGCGATCAGCACGGCGTCGATGTCGTCACGCTCCAGCAAATCACGGAAGTCGCGATAGGTGTCGCAATCCTGGTTGCCGTGATGCCGGTCGGCCATCGCCTTCACCTCGGCCCGGCGTTTGGCCTTGATGTCGCAGACGGCAAGGAACTGCACGTCGGGCTGTTGCAGGAAGCACCCGAGGTCGTATCCGCCGCGTCGTCCGATCCCGATGCCGCCCACGGTGATCCGCTCGCTGGCCGGGACCGAGCCGTCCTTGCCTAGTGCGGAGCTAGTAATCAACTGCGGCGCCATCACCGCCGCACTAGTCGACAGCGCCGTCTTCACAAACCGACGCCGAGGAATTCGCGATACTTGTTTCGACATACTTGCACTCCTATGTTGGCCCAATCTATAAACTAATCGTAACGTTACTGATCACTGGTCGCTGCCGCTTTCACCGGCGGGATCTTCTGCTCTTCCATCCATAGCGTAAGGTGCCCGCTGGGAGGATACGGCTTGATGCGCGGGTGGTTGTAGCGCAGGAAACTGGTGGCCGCGATGGTTATTTTACCGCCTTCAAATTCATCGCGGAAGTCCGCGTAGATATGGCCGCCGCGGGGCTGTCCGCCCTGTCGCTTGCCGACGCCGGCGTTCGACTCGGCCAGCAAACGGCCATTGACGTAGATCGCGAAGCCTTCGCCGGCATTGACGTGGTTGCTGCCGCCGACGACGATCCGGTAGCGATACCCCTCTCGGAGCGGCGGGAACTCGAACGTTCCGCGGACCAGCAGGACTTCCTTCTCCCACAAGGACCTTGGAGCGATACCGCAGCCGCAGCCAGAGCCCTCGTAATCGCAGGTACCCAGCGGCTCCAGCTTTCCTTCGAGCGAACCGAAGGGAGGCAGTCCTTTCTTCCAGCCCGACCCGGCGGCGTCGAAGTCGGTCGCGAACCAGTTCTCCATGCCCGCCGGATACGTGACTTTCCGGTAACGGTCGCCCGTTTCCTTGGGCTTGGTTTCCTTGGGATCGAAGCTGAAGTATTCCCACGGCATTTCGCGAATATCGGGCCCGAACAGGCTCCATTCATAGTCGTCCACCCCGGCCGCGCGATAGCAGTTGAGCAATCCGTACATCGCGCCGCGGAGGAACTGGTTCGCACGCTGCGGTCGCTCGCCGCGGGCCTCCTGCAACAGCGCCGCGTTGTAGCGGGGATTGGCGAGGTAGTCCGCGGCGATACCGTCAAGGATAATCGGGGCCATGGCCTTCTGTGCGGCGGCCTTTTCTTCTTCCGAGGGCTCGGCAGCTTCCTGGCCAACGACTCGTTTTGGCCGCGTGGCCTGTGGAAGCGGTTCTGCCTGGCCGCCGAGCAGTCCGACCATCGCCCGGCCGAGGGCGTCGCCAATCAGCATATAGGTTTCGGCGTTGCGATTGTAGTGATAGTCCTGGCTCGTCGGCGATTCGTCGACTTCACGCCAGAAGTCGCGGGTATCGACCGTGGCCACGGTGCCGGCGAACTCGGGATGTTTCTGGGGATCGCCGACCGCCATCTGCGCCTCCAGGATGCGGACAAACTTATCCTGCATGTTGTATCCACCGAATCCGACCGTGGCAACCACGGCCGGCAGCTTCGGCACCTTGAACTCCTTACGGACGTCGTTGATCAGATTGACCAGGTTCTTTTCGTATTCGACGATCAACTCTTCGGTAAAGCTGTCTTTGTGGCCCTGGAACCAGACAAAGCCCGCCATCTCGTAGCCCTGTCCTTGGTAGCCGGGAACGACCTTGTCGATTTTGTCGAGCGTCTTGCGGACCCCTTCGATCATGAGCTTGTATTCCAGGGATTCCCATTTGCTGTCGGGATCGGTCCGGCCGCTGGTAGGCGGACGGAAATCAAAGCCCAGGGCGCGGTTGCCCATGGCGGTCTTGATCAGCAGAACCTGCTCGTCGTGAAAAGCGCCCATGACGTGGCCGAAGCCGAGTTCCGGGCCGATGGACTTGCCGTTCGAGGTTGCGCTCAGGGGGCATCCTCTGCCCTCCTCTGCGACCCGGGCCTCCTGGAAGTACACGTCATGGCGCACGGTCCAGTCGCCCTGGTCGTCAACCAGCCACGGGAACTTCCCCTCCCGCTTGGCCACCGCCTCGAGGTCGCCGTAACCAAGCAAGTCCATCTTCTGCATCCAGGACCTCGGCGGGTCGCCCGTGAAACCCGAGATCTTGAACGCGTAGCGCTTGCCGGCCTCGAGCGTCACGTCCTGCTTGACCGGCTCGCGGCCCGCTTTCCGGCGGTATACTTCTCTTCCATCAATTTCCATCACGTGGTACGAACTCTCGCCGGAACCGCAGGACACTTGATAGACGCCCTTCTCGGGCACTTCGAGTTGGCCCTGAGCGACCGGCTTGTCGGTCGGCGTGCCGTCGGGATTGTAGACGGTGAGCTGCGCGATCTTGTAATTGCCGACGCGATAGATCGGCAGCGGCCCCTTTGGTGCCGCAGGATCCGCGGACAGGTAGACGGCGGTAAACATATTCTTGGCGCCGCCGAGATCGCCCATGCCGACCATGTTCGATTGTCCGGCGAGGATATAGACCGTGACCGGCTTCGTAGCGTCGCCCGGCTTGCCGTCTGGATCAGGCAGCAGCGAGGGGATGTCTTTCGCCGCAGCGCTAAAGACGATGCTCGTTATCACGATGGCGGCCAAGACGATGGTGCTGACCGCGTGTTTTCCTGTGGTCATCGTGTTCTTCCTTCTGCTTTGTTGAGGCGAATGGCGAAAGAGACGCTAATTCAGCGGCTTGAGCGTGAAATCCCTGATCGTCACGCCCTTGAGGCCCTCATGCTCCCGCGAGAAACGAAGGACATTGCGGCCCTTGACCAGGGTGACTTCAACCGGCTCCGTCTCGTCCCACAGGCCGACGGTAAACGGCAGTGCGATGTCGATCGGCTCCTTGTCGCCGTTAACAGCCACCAGCAGGTGCTGCTTCCAACTGGGTGTGACCACCCGAGCGGTGAGCGCATACTTCCCAGCGGCCATGGCATCGAAGGTGTATTCAAACTCTTCCGGCTCGCCGGTGCGGTTGTAGTGCAACTGCATTCCACCCAAGTTGCTCTTCATGAAGACGATCTTCGCCGTGTTGTTCGTCGGTTTACTGCAGGCGGCCGCGGGAATCGTGATCGCGCCGCTGCGGTCAACGACAATCTTCCGATCCGCCTCGGTTACGGTGGCGGTTTCCATGGCATACTCCACGTCGGATTCATTCGCCTCGCCGAGTTCCTCACCGACCGCGGCCAGCGCTTCTGCCGCGGCGTCTTCGATGATTCCGCGTTGCGTGTAGAGGGCCACGGCGTTGCAGAAGGCCGGATCGCCGGAGAGCAAGCCGAAGGTGCGCGGCTCTCCCATGACGTCGCCAAGCCACTGGGCACGCTTGACCTGCATGTACGGCTCGCCGACTGCACGCGCCTGCGTGATCGCCAGGAAATCGAGGTCCTTTTTGCGCCCCATGACCCAGCCGGCGCCCCAGCCTCCGCCGAGGCAGACCACCCAGCCATCGGGTGTCCAGTGCGCCAAGGCGGCATGACCGCGTTGGGGACGAGCCGTGGTGGGGATGCCGAAGGCGCGCAGTATGAAGCGACCGAAGAAGGCGCGCCGACCGCAGACCCCGCCGTTCATGAGGATGTTCTGGAAGAACTGCAACTCGGGCTTGTCGTATTGGTTGTCCTGCGATCCGTACTTGATGTCGGTCCTGACCGCCGCCACGTAACGCCACTGATAGTCGGAGGTGGAGATATGGTCGGGCCGATAGTTGTGGAGCATTTCGCGCCCCCAGGCGAGAATTTCGTCCGGCTCCTCGCCGTTGACGACCATACGGTAGTCCCAGACGCTCAGCCCCTCGAAGCCCGGATCGAGTTCGCCGCCGAGGAAGGCCTTCTCGAAGTGGAGGTAGCGGTTCACCGGGTTTACGGTCGCGGGCGCATCGGTCAGGGCCACGGCGTTGCGCTGCGCGATAGGTGCCGCGTGTTCCAGACCGACCGCCAGCGCCAGCCGCTGCAAGACGCCGCCTGTGGCCTTCTTGCTTGCCTTCTGGATGTCGGTGTAGATCTTCATCGCCTGGCCGTACTTGCCGTCTTTGGCTCCGTCCGCCACGACCATCTGCAGCATCAAATCGCTATCGGCCAGCAGTCGCTCGACCAGCTTCTCCTGCTCTTTGCCCTGCTGGGCGAATTCCACCAGGCCACGCGGCGTGGCTTCGAACAGGACGACGTACTTCGCCAAGTCGGCATCCAACTTGCCGCTCGACAGGAACGACTCCAGATCGAGTGCGTCGACGGTCTTCAGCGTATGGGCCTGCGCCTTGGCAAGCGCTTCCTGGGCCGCCTCTAGCTCTTGGATCAATCTCGGCTCTTCGCGTTTTGCCTGGTCCAACGCTTCCTGACGTTCTTTGAGTGCTTTGATTCCGTCTTCCCGATTCTTCTGCCATTTGACCAGTTCTTCCTTCGCCGCCTTGCGTTCGGCTGCCGTGGTCGCATTCTTCAGTTTCGCCTGCGCTTCTGCGATGCCGTTGTCGGCGCCGCCGATCCACTTGCCCTTCGCGTGATCCACCAAGGCTCGTGCCGTTGCGACCTTACCCAGGCGCTCCTGCGCCGCTTTCAACTCCACCTCCGCAGTCTTTTCGGCTTCACGGGCTTTCGAATAGGCGGATTTCTTCTGCTCGTCCACGGCCGGCACGGCCTTGGAAATCTCCGCCTGCAGCTCGGTGAGCATGCCAGTATAACGCTCCAGGAGTTTCTGCCCGGCCTCGGTGAGCGGTGGTTCCGGAGTCGCCTCTTTGGCCGCCCATGCGCTCGGCCCCCCGATCGCCATGACGATCAGCGCCACACAGAGGCTTGTCATCTTCTTCGTTTTCATTGCTGCGGGCCCTTTCCTTCTGTCTCTATATTCGCAGGAATTCGTTATCGGCGTCGGCCGCGAACCGAACGCCGGAGGGATCAAACACGTTGGTCACACACGAGCCGCCGGATTCTACTCTTGAAGCATTTCAACCATCGCCTTGCCCATGGCTTCGCCGACGTTCATATAGGTCTCGGCATTGCCGCCGTAGTGGCCGTTGGAAGCGCCGCCCATGCTGACGGGATTGGTGTAGACGGTGGTGACGTTGCCCTTGAACTCCGGATACTTGCCGCTGCGGCCGTCGACCGCGAGCTGGGCTTCGAGGATGAGCCCCTCGTTGCCTTCGGCGCCTTTCTCGGTCTGTCCGAGCGTGGAGCAGACGAATTTCGCACTGGGTGCATCAAAATCTTTACGCAGTTGCTTGATGAAGTGGACAAGATTCTGCTCGTACCGGCTGGCATGTGCGGCATTGTAGCGATCCTTGTCGCCTTGCCAGAAGAAGAAACCCGCGACCTCGTACCCCTTCGCATCCGGGTAATACTTGTCGAGTTCGGCCAGAACCGTCTTCGCATTGGCGACGTCGCCGTCGTACTGCATGCCGGCGTACCAGCCGATCTTCTCCGGCTCCGTGCCTTTTTCCCATTTGGCCGGCGAATCCTTGTAGCCGGCGTAGACGAAGGTCTTCGTTTCTCCCGTCTTTTTGTCGGTCTCTTCGACCTCGTAGCGCTCGCTGCCCGGCGGCAGCAGGTCCCAGCCGAGGCTGCGATTGCCGATGCAGCTCTTGAGGATGAGTACCGGCGCGTCGGTGGCGTGGCCCACGTAATGACCGATGCCGTACTCCGGACCGATTCTCCCGCCCGTGATGGTCATCCATTCGTTGTTGAACTGCCGCATCGCTCCCGTGCCGCTTCCCATGACGCGCACGTACCGCACATCCTCGCGCACGGTCCAGCTGCCTTCGTCGTCGACCAAGTAGGGGTATTTGTTCTTGGTTTTCACCGCATGCTCAAGGGTTCCGTCCTTGTCTCCGGCAATCCTACCGGCCCCGACCATGTTGGACTGGCCCAACAGGATGTACACCTGCACGGGCTTGGACATGTCGGCCGGCTTGCCGTCGGGGTCGGGCAGTTCAGCGGCAACCTTGGTGGCAAAGGCAGGCAAGAAGAGCGGCACCAGCGCGGCGGCGGCGATGAGCACGAACGATCGAGTTCGGCGGCAAAAAACCATGAAGAGTCTCCTGTGGGTGGGGGTTCGTGATTCAGTCTGGTGGCACACCCGCCAGACTTTCCAACACAAACCGTTTGGTGGCAGGAAAACCCAATTGTACCATAATGGACTCTCCTTGCCAGAAAGCACGCCGCTCGTGCCGTTTCACCCCTGCGGCAGCCACGGGTGCAGCGCACCCCCCCTTGTCGGACTAATGAACACCCACAGGAAACGGCTAAGCCATATCTCAAGCCCCCACCTCCTTCCATCGCGATCCATCCGGACGCTTGCAGCCCCATCGCCGACTCTCCTCGTAGCGGGCAGTACTCGTGCCGAACTGCAAAAGGAGGGCACGTCCTGAGCGCGCAGGCGGTTTCCGGATGTGCGCTGTTTTCGACAACATCGGACGGGCCTCGGTGCCAGCGCAACTGCTTTGGGTGGCACACACCTGAAGCAGTTTCGGTCAGGTTTTCGCCTGACTTGCTCCTTGGCCCGCCCGACCCCCCAATCTCGGACTATCCAGTTCCGGAGTTCAAGTCGAAGGTGTTCGTTAACAAAACCGCAGGGCGCGGCCAGAGAGTCTGAGAGCGCAGCCGAAATGGGCGATTTGGCCACAATTCTGGTCAACAGAGGAGAGAGGGCGGCGAAGAGGTCGGCGGGCGCAACCTGTCACAGACAAACGTAAAAAGGTCGCCGTTCGTGGTGACGAAAAAGCGCAAGAATGATCCCGCCAGCCAGTTCGCCGGCGGGGTGTGGCTCGGCGGGAAGCTTCTCGGGATAATCTTACGGTTCCGAAAGACGTGTCCCGACCTGCCGAGATTGCCTCCGACCGGGCCAGTCTGCTTACGGGGGGCGGGGCTGTTGCACAGGCGGTCCATTTGCGGGACATCTCGCTTCATCTCACGTCCGACGGGTTTCTGATACACACGAGTGCCTTCGCGGATTCTGCCCGCCATCGATCCGGTAGCATTGTCAGGTGAAACCAAACCCAAAAGTTGCGAAGGATCGTCGCCAAGCCCGCTGAATTACCGCTAATTGCGATACGGCACCGTGCCGTCAGCGTCGACCTTGTAGCCCCATCGCTCTAGATACACCGGCCCGGGCAGGAACTCGTCACCGTGCTCTTTCAACTTTTTCCTCAATTGCGAGTCCAGTCGTGTTTGCAGCTCGGCGTATACGGGCTGGTTGCAGAGATTCCTCATTTGGTGCGGATCCTGCTCGTTGTCGAACAGAAGCCAGGGCCCGTTGAGGTCTCGGACATACGTGTATCGGGCGGTGCGGATTCCGCGATACTCGCGGCCGCCGTTGCGGCGGAGGAATTGGCCGAACGGTTGAGGACAGGTTATAACCACGGCGCCGTCTCCAGGGCATTCGCCGCCGCGGATATGGGCGCTGAAGTCGAGCCCCTCGACTGATTCGGGAATCTTCACCCCGCACAAACCCAGCAGTGTGGGCATCAGGTCTTCGGTGTTGATACGCGCTTCCAGCTTGCGCCCGTTCTTGCCAAGCACGGCCGGATAGCGGATCAGCAGCGGCACGCGGATCGATTCTTCATAAGGGCGTTGCTTCTTGTACTGGTTGTGCGAGCCGAGCATGTCGCCGTGGTCGGAGGTAGACACGACGATCGTGTCAGGTTCCATGCCCGTCGCCTCGAGAGTTTTGAGTAGATTGCCCACCATGTCGTCGATGGCCGTGCAATGGGCGTAGTAGCCGGCCAGATCACGTCGGGCAGACACTTGCATCTTGGTCGGAACGTTGCGCCGCCACGCGTTCCAAGCCTTCTTGGGGGCGTTTTTCGGAGGGCTGGTGGAGACGTTCACCGTAAAAAGGCCACTGTCCGCCAGCACGGCCGTGAGGATCTTGGTTGCCCTGGGCCAGTCGTGGTTGTTCATGCCGTCCACGATGAGAACGGATAGCCGGTGTTGAGTGCCAACCGATCCATCGGCGGCCAGGGCCGTCCCAGTAAGCAACAGCGTGCCGAAAAGGCAAAGGCGTGACATGACGTTTTTCCCGGGGGTTATAACGACTCTAACTCTACCAACAGGTATGATATAATCAGAGGGCCGTGTCACCCAACGGTTCATGTTTGAGCGCCTGGCAGGACTGCCGCCAAGCAGGAATCACGAACTTCCGCCTCCAGGAGACCTTCCATGACCTCCCGCCGCCGAACTCGTTCGCTCTCACTCAAAGCCGCGGTGGCGCTGCTTGCCTTGCCCGCGGTTGTGGCCCAACGGCCTGAGCCGGTCCCCGGCCGGGGAATACCGCAAGACCACGGCCAACGCACACCCGGAGTAGCGGCAGGTGGAAGCCACCACTACGAAAACACGAATTAATTGCTGAAACCCATGAAGCAATCGAGTCAATTACTCCTTGTCGGTTTCTTTGGTTTTCCCTTGTCAGCTCAACGGCTATCCTGCCCTGGTAGGCCGGAAGTAAGTGGGAGTCACCATGCGACATTTGCGTTACCTTATGTTGTTGACGGCGTTGCAGGTGATGGTCGATGCGCCGGATGCCGTCGCAGTATCCAAGCCCAACGTTGTATTCATACTCGTCGACGATCAGGGTTACTACGACCTCGGTTGTTATGGTGCGACCGAAGTCAAGACACCGCACATCGACGCTTTGGCCGATGGTGGTGTGAGGTTGACGGACTATTACGCCGCGGCTCCAATTTGCAGTCCTTCGCGCGCCGGTCTGTTGACTGGCTGTTATCCCAGACGAGTCGGGCTGGCAACGTGGGTGCAGCGAGCAGATTCGCGAATCGGCATTCACTCCGATGAGTTGACCATTGCCGAACTGTTCCGGCAAAACGGCTACCGGACGACGTGCATTGGCAAGTGGCATCTTGGTTTTCATCGGCCGTTCCTGCCGCAAAGCCAGGGGTTCGACGAATACTTCGGCCTGTTGCATAACCTTGATCCCGTGGAGACGGTCCACTTCGAAGAGTCCGGCGGAGTTCCGCTGATGCGAGGCGATGAAGTCGAGAAACGTCCGGCTGATCCAGCCGAGTTAACTCGGCTTTACACGGACGAAGCCATTGCCTTTGTCGAGCGCAATAAGGACCATCCGTTTTTTCTTTATCTGCCGCACACGATGCTGCACGTGCCGCTGGGTGTGAGTCGAGAGTTTCGGGGGAGTTCGCAGTTCGGCCAGTACGGCGACGCGATTCAGGAGCTGGATCATCATGTCGGCCGTCTGATGAATGCGTTGAAGAGGTTTGGAATCGAAGAGCGAACGGTAGTCGTCTACGCCTCGGATAATGGACGCGGCCCCGGACGCAACGAGACTCAAACTTTGCGTGGCCGCAAGCTCTCGACGTATGAGGCGGGCATCCGAGTTCCCTGCATCGCATGGGGGCCGGGGGTCCGGATTCGACGCGGATATGAATCGCACGCGATCGTCCACGCGATGGACTGGTATCCCACGCTCGCGTCGCTCGCCGGAATCGAGGTCCCCCGCGGCCGAGTCATCGACGGCCGCGACATCAGGCCGCTGTTGCTTGGAGAAAGCGATGTCGTGCCAAGTCCCAGCGACGAGCTGTCGCTGAACGCATCCGTCCCGCACCGACGCCCTTGGAATCCCGGCCTCGAATGGCGAGAGATTATTTCCCGCGACGAGTACACCAACGCGTTCTTCTATCACGGGAGTCACGGAGCACTTGCAGCGGTTCGCTCCGGCCGCTGGAAGCTGTATCTGAATCCAACACTTACGTTGTACGATCTCGAAAGCGACCCCGGTGAATCCAGGCCGGTAAGCAACGGGAGAATCGCACGCAAGCTCCGCGGCATGGCCGTGTTGTTTCAGGAAGAGATGCGAGACGGTACTCGTCCAGTGGGAGCGGTGGCGAAGTGCAAGACTGCAAGGTGTGATAAGCGATGAGAACATCCAGAGTGATACATGTGGTAAGTTGCCACGCGGAAGGTGAGGTTGGCGATGTGATCGTGGGCGGAGTAGCGCCGCCGCCCGGGGACACGATTTGGCAACAGCGTTGTTTCATCGAGAAGGACGAACGGCTGCGGCGATTTGTGCTTAACGAGCCGCGCGGGGGCGTTTTTCGGCACGTCAACCTATTGGTCCCGCCCAAGCATCCGCATGCGCAGATTGGCTGGATCATCATGGAGCCCGCTGATACGCCTCCCATGTCGGGGTCGAACTCGATCTG
>Ga0180437_10004978_pt1 | contig 18512 bp, 19 predicted proteins | sample SS_ome_4_FD_132410 | JGI IMG/M metagenome (GOLD analysis project Ga0180437, IMG submission 132410) | Hypersaline lake sediment archaeal communities from the Salton Sea, California, USA - SS_3_D_1 metaG | ecosystem: Environmental > Aquatic > Non-marine Saline and Alkaline > Hypersaline >... | reverse complement strand
TTGACTTGAATTTTGAAACATGTTGGGGGTAAGATGTTAAGAAAAAAGAAAAAGCAGGATAGCAAGTTTAGATTCAAGAATAAAGACATTGTTTCTATCCATGATTTATCAAAGGAAGAGATCATACACATACTAGAGACTGCTGCACGAATCGAGAAACAGAACAGGCTCGGCATCAACAGGAACCTGTTCAAGGGAAAGGTGCTTGCTACATTGTTCTTTGAGGTGAGCACAAGGACGAGACTGAGTTTTGAGAGCGCGTTCGAGAAATTAGGAGGAAAAATCATCGGTTTTGCAGATGCAGGAGTCAGCAGCACAAAGAAAGGAGAAAGCTTGAAAGATACTGTGAATACTGTCGAACAATATGCAGACATAATCGCGATGAGGCATCCATTGGACGGTGCTGCGAGATTGGCAGCAGACAACACCAAGATTCCCATCATCAATGGCGGTGACGGTGCGAACCAGCATCCGACACAGACTCTTCTTGATCTTTATACAATAAAGAAATCCCAGGATCATATAACAGAACTGAAGATTGCCATGGTCGGCGACCTTAAATATGGGAGGACAGTGCACAGTCTTGCTGTTGCACTCTCATTGTTCAAGTGCAGACTGTATTTTGTGGCTCCACGACAATTGAGGATGCCAGAGGACATCAAACAGTTCCTGAAAGAGAAAGAGATAGCTTTCACAGAGCACGAGAAAGTAGAGGAAGTGATAGAGACTGTCGACGTGCTCTATGTCACGCGGATACAGCAGGAAAGATTCGCAGATCCTATAGAATATGAAAAAGTGAAGAATGTCTATGTGATAAAAAAGGACATGCTTAACCACGTGAAACCAAATCTTGCGATAATGCATCCTCTGCCGAGGGTGAACGAGATAAGTACTGATGTTGATAATACAAAACACGCCATTTATTTCCAGCAGGCTGCGAACGGAATTCCGATAAGGCAGGCTGTCATGGCATTGGCGCTTGGTATTGCAAAATGAAAGAAAGAAAAGAAATAAAGATACCGCCGATAAAGGAAGGCATTGTGATAGATCACATTCCAAAGAATCACGTCCTCAGGGTGGCGCAGATCCTTGCAGTAGGAAAAGAAGAGGGAATGGTGACGATCGGCATGAATCTCATGAGCAACAAGCTCAAGAGCAAGGACGTCATCAAGATAGAAGGCAGGGATCTTACTGACAGCGAAATAAACAAGATCAGCATAATTGCACCAGAAGCAACTGTCAGTTTCATCAAGGAATATAGGATAGAAGAAAAATTGCAGGTGAGACTTCCCAAAAAAGTAAGCAAGATTGTAAAGTGCAGTAATCAAAAATGCATCACACGGCATCAGAATGTTCCGACATTATTTATTGTGGTGAACAAGAAACCTCTAAGGTTGAAATGCCATTATTGCGAAAAGACAATCAGCAGAAAAGAAATAGAGTTGATATAGTATGGCAGCAGTGAGCGGTTCAATATACAAGGTAGAAACATTGTTCAAGAAATATGATTGTCTTGCATTGTATTCTGGAAAAGGTGTGGATCATACCCCTCCGCATAATTTGGTAGGCAAATGCGCGCAATTGTGCAGGATAGAGTATGGTGTGAAAAAATTAAGCAAGGGAATCAGTGTTGTTCTTTTGGAGAAACCTTTTGAGACAGCAATAGGGCAGACACCATTGATACATAGTTTCTCCAGGGTTGTGCCTGTGCAGACAGAAAGCACTATTGATCTGGAAGGCAGGACTTATTCCATCGAAGAAGGGGAATTAAGAGGAGAAGAAGATAATCAGTACGAGTTCCATCCTGTTCCAAAGCTGGACAAGCCAAAGAAACCAACTAAAGGCAAGTCAGGAAAAAAATCAAAGAAAAAACCAGAAGAAGAACATGGTTATCTTGTACGTTTTAATTTCGAGGACAGGATCTATTTCAGGAATCCTGTTCCTTTTGCAACTGTCAGGGATGAACTTGAATGGCTGCGAACAAAGGATGAAGAAGGTGCAGATATGGGATTAGAAATTAACGATGAACTAAGAGGGCAGATAAGAAAGGCTGCCCGTGTCGACATACTGCATTGGAGTCTTAAGATCAAGGGGTATATGCGAAATGAAGGATGGCTATTTTGACAGGTATGAAGCAAACGGTTTTGACACCTACTTCAGCATGGAAGGCATGGATATTAGAATTACTAGAAAAGATACAGTAACAGGGCGCGAGAGTTCTGCCAGATTTTCTCCAATAGCGACTGAAAAATTGATGTTTGTTCTTCTGAAGTATTTTGACATAGAAGTTTCAGAGGTCGATGTTGATAATCCGTGGGAATTCAATCCGCGGAAACCGTTCCCATGGTATTTGCATCCTAATCTTGTTGATTTCAGAAGCATTATTCCAGAAGGGCAAGAGTATGACCGTAACAGAGGACATCCATTGATCGCCCCTGAGAATGATTTCCGTCTTCCTCTAAAGAAAAGATATTCCATTCCTAATGATACAAAAAGAATAGAGATTGATAGAAACAATAATGTATACTTTGTCAGCGGAAGCAATAAGATGATCTTTCATTGGAGTGAAATAAATAGATTGATAAGAGGAATACAACAGTCTCCGCCTGCCTTGCGCGGAAGTCTATTGCCCATATTCGAGAAATGGGAAAAAGAACGGATTTCTGAGTTCCGTTTTGACGAGGAAAAAGCACGGCACATCGAAAGAGGCAAGGCAGATTTCATGCCTCCTGGAACTTGCCTGTGCGAATTTAATGACGATCTGGGGTTGAGTAAATCATGTTTCAATACAGTGATAGGAAATACATGCAGCAGCGAGAACTCGTGCATGTATTGCTATGATTCTCGAAATAACAGGAATGTGCCTGGACTTTACGATATGGTTCGAGATCATAAGGCGACAGGCATCAAGCTAAAACATTCAAAGAGTGGAAGGTTCAAGGACAGAAAGACCTTCATTCCAGTACGTACAGGAAAAGTCTGCGAGCCAGGACACATAATCGCAAGATCCAGACTGATTCACATGCTCGAAACAACAGGCGGGAACAGGAATCTGTATAGGATATTGACAACAAAAAATTTAGGCATTGATACAGTAGTTTCTGCAAATGTAGAACCGTGGAATTCTGTCATACAGTTTTCATTAAGCGACACGCCTTTTGCAAGACTGGAAAGAGGCGCTAATTACTGGAACTGTGGCAATGAAGAAAGAATAAGAGCTGCAATCTGGTATAAAGAGCAGGGAAAGAATGTCTGCTTCAGATTAGTGTGGGATATCACTGGGGAGAAGAGCGATCTTGTGAGACGATTGGACGGAATTGCAGAAGAGCATAGGATACCTGTCCTGCATACTCCTCCGCGTTTCGGCTCCAATTGGCTTTCATTAGAGACAATAGGGAAGACCTGGGATGAGCTGAAAGCAGAAGGAAGATACATTAATACATTGAACTCTGACGGAACTCCAGGAGACATCACTCCCAATACAAACGGCATCAATCCAGAACTGAGGAAACAGTTAGGAAATAATAGAGGCGAACTTCATAGAATGTGCGCAAAAACAAGGGGATTTATTGTTGACGAAGATCCAAGACACAGGCACATGGCAGATGCTTTTGGCCAGCGGGATCAGTACCTCTACTGGTGCGGGAAATGCTTCACAGGTCCTAAAGGCATGATTCTTGACAAGGCTTTCGCTGAAAAATCAGCAATGGAGAATCTGAAGAAAGATAAACAAAAAAACGGAAATGGCGGCAAAACATCAGAATGGAAAAAGAAATGGCGGACGTAATGTTTATGTTGAGAAAAGAAACGGGCATACTCTCACTTTTGATATAGACAGGGCTTATGAAGTTTTTACTATCGGTGTCAAAGCGCGTGATGAACGCACAGGCGTGTTTGCATACGATTTCTTGTATCCAGAAGCACTGCTTCCTCCTTTTATCGAGCCTAGAAGCAAGGAAAATGCAATGTATTGGTTCTTGAGTGTTTTCTGGGACTATAACACAAACAGCGCAAGACTGTATCGTGATTTTTATTTTCTTACGTCTTTCCATCCTGAGATACTTGATGCAGAACAGTTTAGAGCAAGAGGACCAAGAAGAAACAGGAATCTTATCAAGAAATTTCTGAGTCATCCTAATGCAAGACCAGGAGCAGTTTATTTAGACAGCGCAATAGAGACATTGTTAGAAGAATATGATGGCAATCCATTGAACATTGTAAATGATATAGGTGATATCAATGAAGTGAGGGACAGAATTGTGCAAATAAAGAATTTTCAGGAAAAGAAAGCGAATCTTTTGCTTTTGTATTATGTAAAATATGGCCTGACTACTTTCAATAATCCTTATGAACACTGTGTTGCAGTTGATATCCATAAAGTAAGGGTTCCTGCGAACCTGAAGATCATGGATGTTGAACCGAGAACTAAAATAAAAGACAAAGTAGGGATTGATTTTGCGAACAATGCATTCAAGGCATTGTTCAAGGCGCACCCTGACTTGAATGCGAGCAAAGTTGATGATCTTCTATGGGTTGTCGGTGCGAAATTATGCGTGAAAGAGCTTAAAGGCAAGAAGAATAATCCTAAGTGGGCCAGATGCCTGAGAGACTGTCCTGTAGAACCTTATTGTGAAAGAGTGATAGGTGCAGATTATGGAAAGACATTTGATTTTGACGTTGACCAGAGACCAGACTTCAATGTCTTGTTCAACAGCGGAGATCTTCACATTCCCTCACATCAAGAAAAGAAAGGGCAATGGTATGAAGATTTTTCTTTCGAACCAAGGGTCATTCCTTCTAAATTTTCTAAAAGAAAACTGAAGGAAATACTTGATTCAAAACCTATTTATCTGCAGCCAGTGTCAGACTTCACGACATCACAATAACCTTTATAAAGGGCAATTCTAATATACAAATAAAATGGTGCTTGAGAAACTGGGGAGTTCATTGAAGGGCACGCTTGCAAAGATAACAAAAGCAGTGATAGTTGACAAAAAGCTGGTTGAAGAACTTGTCAAAGAGATCCAGAGAGCTTTGCTGCAGGCAGATGTCAATGTAGAGCTAGTTTTCAAACTTACTTCTCAGATCAAGAAGCGGGCTCTGGATGAAGAGGTTCCTGCAGGTCTGACAAAGAAAGAATATCTTGTCAATATTGTTTATGAAGAATTGGTAAAATTTCTAGGGCAGGAAGAAGCAAAGATTGATGCTGACAAAAAGCCCACAAAGATAATGCTTGTCGGTTTGTTCGGTAATGGTAAGACTACAACTGCAGGCAAATTAGGAAAGTATTTCCAGAAAAGAGGGAAAAAGGTTGCTTTGATGCAGACAGATACATGGAGGCCTGCTGCGTTCGAACAATTGCAGCAGCTGGCTAAACAAATAAATATTGATTTTCTCGGGATTAAGGGAGAGAAAGATCCAGTAAAGATATACAAGAGCTTTGAAGATAAACTGAATAAATATGATGTTGTTGTAATCGACACTGCAGGAAGGGATGCATTATCTGATGAACTGATTGAAGAACTGAATAAGATACATTCTGTAGTGCAGGCGCACGAAAAACTGCTGGTTATAGGTGCAGATGTAGGACAGGGTGCGCAGACACAAGCACAGACTTTCCACGACACTTGCGGCGTGACAGGCGTTGTCATCACAAAACTTGACGGTACTGCAAAAGGAGGCGGTGCATTGAGCGCGTGCGCAATCACAAATGCAAATGTCAAGTTCATAGGAGTTGGAGAGAAGATCGATGACCTGGAACACTTTGTTCCTGAAAGATTTGTATCACGATTATTAGGTATGGGGGATATTGAAGGACTTCTTGAGAAAGCAAGAGATGCAATTGATTCTGACCAGGCAGAGGATCTTGGAAAAAGATTCTTGAAAGGAGATTTCAATCTTATAGACTTGTACGAACAGATGCAAGCAATGAAGAAGATGGGCCCTCTGGGAAAAGTCATGGACATGATCCCTGGAATGGGAAAGATGAAGATTCCGAAAGAGATGATCAATACACAGGAAGAGAATATCAAGAAATGGAAGTTCATCATGGACAGCTGTACCAAAGAAGAGCTGGAAGAACCGGACACAATAGGTTCTGAACGTGTAGAACGGATCGCAAAAGGAAGCGGCACAGATGTTTCAGAAGTGAGAGGCATGTTAAAACAATATCGACAGGCAAAGAAGATGATGAAGATGTTCAAGGGCGGCGGAAGCAGGAAGATGAAGCAAGCCATGAAACAGTTCGGCGGAAAACTGCCTGATGATCTTTCTCAATTAGGAAATCTAGGCAAGATGTAGAATCAAGCATCAAATATGTCTTTTTCTTCGACAGGAGAATCCAATGTTTCAAAAGTTGCCTTAATCTTGTTTAATTTCTCTGCAAAATATGCCTTGCTTTTCTCATCGATATTTTTAATATCATCTGGTGTAATGTGTTCTCCGCAAGTCGCGAGATAGAATGCCTGTTCAACATTCTGCACTGGTATGCAAGTTACCCTGCTTTCTACATCGAACGGATCTGTCACGACTTCTTCTGCAAGCTCTCTTCTATTCCCTGACGGGAATATGAAATATACATCCCTTGATTTTTCACTCTTTTCAAGAAGCTGATGTATTCTTGTCGGAGTCAGTGCTTTTGTATAGACTCCGCCGATCTGACCGGCTTCTCCTTCTGCACTTTTGTCATCTTCTGATTTCTCTGCTTTCTTCATCTCTTCTTGCACCAATGCTCCTGAGTTTGGCTGCAGCGTGCCTGTAAAGAATCTGTTTGTATAGACAGGAGTATCAGATAGAACAGACAAAATAGACAAGGTCATTGCAAGCGCACTGGAATCCCCTCCGAAACCGAATTTTTCACCTACCTTTTCAGTAAGTATCTGCCACCCTTCCTTGCTGTTCAAGCCAGGTCTTCTAATTCCATAAAACATGTTATTAAGGAATGAAGTAGCTAATGTATAGCCTTTGTTAGCGGTCCGATCAGTCATACCCTCTTCCTTTTCAAGAAGCTCGAACCTGCCTCTTTCTTTCGGCAACGGATCCCTGCTTCTTATTATGTAAGATGAACAGCCCATCCTGCAACTCAACATTTCGCCAAATACTGCCAAAGAATTTATGTATCCTACAGCCTTATCCGGCAATGCATTGTAACCGTCAGGATCCTTGAAATCACGATCAATGAAAACAAAAGTCTCATTCGGCGCATTCTCCTTGTTCAATTCCTTGAGCGTATCCAATGAAACTTCTTTATGTCCTTTTCTTTCTGCGAATCTCATTATTTCATCGACACGTTTTGTCAAGCCACGATATTCCAAGAAACCAAGCGACTCCCACAAAAGAGTTTCCCTAAGAAGAACATCAACAACTTCTGGAGTCACAGACAGTGCAGCTGCTTTGTCTCTTTCTGTGCTGTTATAATTATTTATCCTGTCGATTATCACCTTGATTGTTCCTGCCCTTGTCTGTTCTGTATTCTCTGCAATATAAGGCACATCTATCTTCTCGATCCTGTCCCTCAATGCATCATCATATTCATAATGCATGAATCCCAACTGTATTACAAATGGGTCTTCATTATCACAGCCAAGAATCATCCTCGGCGCTTTAAGCTTGAACAGTATGCCGTCATTGACAAGCAGCATCTCTCCTTTCTGTAGAGATTCCAGGAAACGTTCCCTCATACCGCTGACACTCGAGCCTTTTCCTGTCCCTTTTTCACCAACACCCCTGAGAGTCTTGACCAGCCTGTTGAAATGGTCTGGAAATACCAAAATCCCTCCCTGAAAATAAGTGCCTAATGAAGAAAGTGTCATGTGTGGAGGAGTATTGTCATTATGAAGAACATAGGTTCCGAACAGGCTTGACGGTGAGAAATCAGAAACAATAACACTGTCAACATTTCCCTGCGCAGCAAGGTCCTTGAAATGGTTCGCCATGAAGATGTGATAAGCTGAAATCCTGTGATCGCCATGCCTCAGCCTGAAGGCAATCCCGTCATCATCACGGCCATCCTCTTCTTCATCATCTATTGCTTTAGCGCCTTTTCCTTTGACCTTGACAAAACTTCTTTTCTTCGTACTTCTTCTGTCTTTCTTTTCCACTTCGTCAAGCATCTCGACAATTGTCTTTTCAACTTCTGATCTTTCATCCTTGAAATAATTAATAACACTGTCCATCCATTTCAATAGTTCTGGAGAACACATGCCTTTGTCGAACTTAGCCCTTATCTTCTGCAGTTTTGATTCAAGATCGCTCAATGTGACAGGACTGATCCTTTTCTTTGACCTGTACTTAGGTCTTTGCTTGAGCTCAGACATCATTGCTGGCTGAGAAAAAGGATCCTCTCTATACTCTTCTTCGAACGGCAATATCACTTTATTATTATAGTCCCTGAATTCTTGGTAAACTATCTCTTTCAAGTCTGCCCATGACAATGGCGCACCGTCTTTTTTTCTGTCTTCTTTTTCAGTATACACATCAAAATTTTTCAGTTGATTCATTAAATTGTTTAATTTATCCCTTGTTATTTTATGCAGATAATTCTTTGAAAGTCCTTTTTCAATCATGGCTTTTGTAACGCCCCTTCCTGAAATTCCAGATCTATCATTTTTTTTGTAAGGTTCTAGTTTAACGCCTGAGTTGAGAAACTTCCAGGTCCCTACAAAGTGCTGCTCCCTCTTTTTCTTTGGCTTGCCCCTTGTCTTTCCTTTGTCTTTAGGAGTCACAGTCACAAGGGCAACATCTGTGTTCTTGTCTTTCCGTCCATGGTATGTAATGTCTAAAATTTTCTTGTATATTTCTACATAAAGTTGATTAATCTCTGCCCTGATGTATTCCTTAAACCTATCTTCCCTGAACCTGAACCTGATCCTTTCTTTATTGTCTTCTGCAAAATTATCTAATACATCGACTATGTCCCCGCAGAATTCCTCAAAGATAGGAAGATCCCTCTCGATTGAATCGCCTGTATAATCAAGAACAATAGGCTCTCTTGGTTTTTTCAGGTTTGGAATGATCAAATAATCCCTGTGCTGGAAATCCGAAACCCTTTCTTTTATTCTCCTGAATTCTGGCTCGAGCTCTGGGCATTGTTTTGCTATCTCTTCAAGAGGAATGTCGCCGTTCAACACTCCAAGAGTATGATCTATCATCATTGTCTTTCCAATCCCTACTTCACCTACCATGACAACATATGGATAAGGACTTCGCGCGAGATGCGAGACGAACTTTGTGAAAGTCGCGTCCTGGTTCAAGAACGGAAAATTAAATTTAGGGCCCTTGCCAGCCATAACTCTTTTGACTTCTTCGACATAAGAAACAGAATCTGAAAATTCAGTAGTACCTAATTTAGAAATTATGCCGGGTTTCAAGCCGCTTTCACTTGAGGTTTTTCTTGCTTTCTTTTTCCCCATCGCCGAGGTGTGGGATTTATATGATTTTATAAACTTTTTCTTTGACTTTTAAATGCATTTCATGCATAATATTTAAATAGTTTAAATACTTTAGAATAAATTTAGGTGAGGAAACTAAACACAAACAGTTCTACACTGGAATATGGAAAACCTCAAGTTCTAAGTGCTTCTAAATCAAGGTATTTTGAAAAAGTTAAAAGATTAAGACAGTTAGGCGTATATGAAGATTTCAAAAATTACTTAAGAGAAAATGACATAAATCCGTTCACTGCAATAGAGAATTCAGTTACTTACCTTCTTACTGTCGGTGAACTTAAAGAACTTGAAAAGAAAGGAATCACAGGAAGAAAATACGGAGTTCACGTAATAAATGGCACTCCATTGCACAAGATGCCTGGTTATTGGGATGCTTGTGACAGTTGGATGTATCCTGAAGAAGAAACAGCAAGGTTGGAAGACAAGATCGCTCCTCCAAAGGTAGCAGATGTCAGGACAGTGGCAAGAAAAACAGAGCAAATTCATAAAAACAGGTTTAGATTGGTGAAAACAGGCGACTGACGCTTTCCGATAGATTTTTATTCTTAACTATATTCTCTCGCTTATACTGGTGAGGTGATAGTAATGAGGAAAATCTGTATAATAAACCAGAAAGGAGGCGTAGGCAAGACAACTACGGCGGTTAGCCTTTCTACAGGGCTTGCAAGGAAGAGAAAAAAGGTTTTACTTCTCGATTTGGATTCTCAAGGCAATTTGAGCACTTGTTTAGGAAAAAAGAGCGAAAAAACCATGTATGATCTTCTTATAAACAAGATCCCTGCAACTGACTGTGCAGCAGAGGTTGAGAAAAATCTGTATGTCGTATCTTCTGACAATAAATTGGCAGAAGCAGAAGGCATCTTGATGGGAAAACCGAACAGGGAAAAGATCCTTACAAGCAGACTTGATAATATAGAAGAGGAGGATTTTGACTTTGTAATCATGGACTGTCCTCCATCAATCAGTCTATTGAACCAGAATGCTTTGCTGTTTGCAGACGAAGCGATCATTCCTAGCAGTACAGAAAGCCTTTCATTTGTCGGTCTTCAGAAGATGATTGACCTGATCGATGAGAGCAATAACACGTTTGACCACGATTTGATGGTCAGCGGGATTTTACCAACTATGTTTGATAAGAGAAATAAGATCTGCATGCAGATTCTTTCTAAGATGGAAAACGAGTTCAATGGAATGACTTTAGATCCGATAAGGATAAACAGCAAACTTGTTGAAGCGCCAGGACACAGCAAAAGCATCTTTGATTATGCACGAAGCAGCCGTGGCGCGCAGGATTATAGGAAATTAGTCGAGTTCGTTCTTAAGAACGAATGATTTTTCTTTTTTTCTTAAAAATAGAGAGAAAATTTATATACTTCTATGACATATTATAGTATGGGGATTAATTCTAATAATATTGTGGGAGGTTGTACAAATGGTATTAGACGAACGTTTGGATAAATGTATTAAATATTCTACATTGCAGATGCTGCTCTCTACAGGACAGGATCCAAAGAACGATAAGTCTATAACTGAAGAGTGCCTAAATTGCTCTGGATATAATCAATGCTGTAAATACTATGTCCCGTATCGAGATGTGTATTTTGAAAATGTCGATGAGAAAGAGATAGCATAAAGAAAGTTGCCTGTAAAGGGTCATCTATCAACCCCCCTCACAGGCGCAAAGGAGCAAGCTATTACACTCACCCGGAATCCAGTTGTTTTATGCGATTATATAAATTTTCCGTAGTCCTATATTTGTGATTAAATGCATATGTCCGCATTTGCGTTCCAACCGTAAAGCTTATAAAGCACCCATTTTACCGACGATAATAGAAAGAAAAAAGCGAGGAAAACCCAACATGACAGAAAAAACCTTTAATTCAAACGAAACACGTTCTATGGTTCTAGATGACATTAGGACAGATTTAAGAGCAGAATATCAAGAAGCAGTTGAAGAAGGCAGGCTAAAAGAAGTCAAACCGCCTGCATTAGAAGTGAAAGTTGATGGAAATCAATTAACTATAGGAATTCCAAAGATGACTCCTGCTGAAAGACATGTTGCACTGCAGAATATTGATGAAGACAGCTCAAGGATAAAGCAGGAGCATGAAAGATTTTTCCCAAACGAACTTCCGCTTTACTTTTCAGAAGGAAAAGTCAAAATTGGAAAAGGACATTTTACAGAAATTCATAAAGCATTGGTATTGAAAAAGACTTATGTTCCTGAAGAAGAACAGGAAGCAACAATGCACAGGCTAGCTAAAACAATAACTTATCATATTGACACATGCAGTGAGCTTGGTTCTGATTATAGCGGGCTCTATATAATGAATGTCAATCCTCACATACTTAGTGAAGAGTGGGATACTCTTCAGGATTTCAGAGCGTTTGGAAGAAACGATCACATGTATGTACAGGCTGAAAAGAAATTCCACAGCTTGCTTAAGATAGTGGATCAGTTGATAGAAGCAGATTGCGCAAAGAGCGGTCTGGAGATCTTGGCGGTCTTGCGAAGAATAAATAATGACATAGATGAAGAAGGCCAGCCTTTGGCAGGCAGGCATTTTAATGGCAAGTTTGACTATCATCTGTATCACGCAGGAAAAAGGATCTATTCTGCTTTTGTGAAGAATCCAGGAGATTTCAAGAATCTTACTCCATGGCAGTATGAAGTATTAGTCGATGCTGCAACACAGTATGAATTCGACAGGGCAGAAGATGCAAACAGGGCCAAAGATTCTGAACACATTCAAGAACTGGCAGATAAAGGCAGAGAATTGGATATATTAGCTGAAAAAGCAGAAGAGACAAGAATACATGCAGTCAAAGAAAAAGAAGCGCGTCAAGCAATCGCTAACTGTATTGCCAATCACTATCTTATCATGAAAGCCAAAGAAACTAAGGGATCCGTTTCAAATGCTTGACTAACGGATTGTCATCTGATAATTCTTTTTTATCTTTACTTTTTAATGCTTTAGGAGCTTCGCCTTTCTTTTCTTTTGCTTGATCGATGAAATCGCACTTGTCCTTTATCCTGTCGCTCGCATCCTTCATCTCTTCTTCACTCAACTGTTTAGGCTCCCACTGGAAATTAAGGTCGTCTCCTACTGTCCTTGGAACTACTTCAATAGTTACATGCTCTTCCTCTGGCATGTTCTTCACAAGGATGTTAGTGCCTCCCTGGCCTCCTAGCGCCTCAAAGACCATGGTGGCTGCATAACTCGCAACAATAAAGATGTGTTCTGCTTCCTTGTCATCGAGCTCTTCAAGCTTCTTTACATGTTTTTTGGGATATACTCTTACATGGCCGACTGCTGAATCTCCAAGCACAGCTATTGCAATGTCATCTTCATAAATGACATTTTCTTTCTTTTCTAATAGTTTGCATTTTTTGCATTCAGCCATCTTATAGTAATTTTGATATCAGATCTAGATTGGCTCCGTCTGAATCCTCGTCCTCTTCATCTTCTTTTTTCTTTGATTTCTTTTTCTTTGTTGTCTTCTTTTTCTTTGTTTTTTTCTTAGGTTTTGTTTCTCCTAATTCTTCCAGAAGTTCTGACTCGTCTACTTTCTCTGCTTTTTCTTCACCCTTCTTTTCTGTCTTGCCTGCTTTCTTTTTCTTCAGCTTCTTGCCTGTCAGCTCTTCTACAACTTCGTAAGGATCCACGTCCTTGAACAATTGCTGAAGAGAAGGATTAGTTGGTATCAATTCAATGAACTGTTCTGGCTGCGCAGTTATCATCTGTTTGATCTGCGCATTCTTGCTTATAATATCCAGGACCTGCTGCTTGTTGAACTTTTGCGGCGCGACAGTGCCAAAACGTCTTCCCAGAGAAACTTTCAAATTGCTTTCAAGGATGTTCTTCATCTCCTTGAGCTTTGCTTCTGGCAATTCCTTCTTCGGAACTTCAAAATTATCAAGACCGTCCCCTTGCTCTCTAGGGATTATGTGTATCATCATGTGGCCTGACTGCTGGCCTGCTGCTGCACCGTTCGCGACAAATATCTCAGTTCCCTGGCTCAGCATTGCCTCTTCAACGCACGCAGAAATCTCTTTCGCTCTCTTCACCATGTGCGCGAACAGATCAGGCGGAAGCACAGTCATGATGAAGTAATGCTCTTTTGGAATCAGAAGGACATGGCCTTTTGTCGCTGGATTGATGTCCATTATGGCAATTACTTTGTCATCCTCAAAAATTTTTGTCGCAGGAATGTTACCAGCAACTATCTGACAGAATGGACACTGCTTCTTTATCTCTTCCAATTGCTTTTTCTGTTCTTCAGTCATCTGCTGTTGTTCTGCCATAAAATAGCTGAAACCATCTGCATTTATAAAAGTTGTTGTAGAATCAATAGACCTCGTCAGGATCTATGTCTGGATCTTCATCATCATTCTCTTCTTCAGGAACAGGTGCATCAGGATCAATCTCAATCCTCAGTTTCTCTAATATCTTTTCCAAGGAAATTTTATCCTTTATCAGCTCTCCATACTTTTCGTTGAACCTCTCATCAAAATCCGCACCAAATTTTCTATACTGGCCTGAATTGAAACGATAGTCAGGATTCTTTTCAAAACGCACCAAAGGAATCTTTCTTCCTACTGTCATGCATAGTGCATAAAGAAAATCATAACCGCTCTCTTCATATACCCCTGGAAAAAGCTTTCTAAATTCTTCTCTTTGAGCAGGCATGTTAAATCTTCTTCCATAACCTAAAGAATAAAGAAGTCTCAGACCATCATCTGCAGAATATCTTTTAGGCCCTTGGTTTAATGGTTCTTGTTGGGTATTGTCATCCATACGTATCCAACTTTTTTGTAAAGTTTTAATGATATAAATACTTTTTGATTCAGCAAAATTTATATAGATGGATATTATTTTTAACATCAATAATCAAACGGGGTGATTATATGACACTAGACGCTCTTTGGGAAAAAGCAAAGGATTTTCAGTATCCTATAAATGATAGAGATGAACTTATGAAGCTTCTTGGAGATTTCAGACTGCAGTTTGAAGGGAATGAATTTGATGCAAGAGACATTGCATTGCAGATAAGCGCATACCCTATCAAGGATGCTGCAGGATTGATACATGCATTCTTAGTGCAAGAAGAAGCTTTCAGTCCGACAGAAGGCAAAGAACTCGACGAAACATTGAGTTGATTTTTTATTTTTCTTGTTCATTCATTTGCATTAGAGAATTCTCTAGATAACTAAAAGACTCATCAATGAAATGTCTTGGAGCCCTGACTTTCCTTAAATCATATCTGCTGAAATATGCTTTGATCTTATCTCTATATTTAGCATTAAGCTTTCTGTCTTTGCTCCAGATTGTCAATGAGAAAGAATTGTATTCTGTTCCATCCAAGGATTTGCCTTCTGGAGTGATCAATCTTCCTTCCCTGTAGGTAGTTGTGGGCTCTGACAAAGTAACGCTGACAGATTCTCCGTTATGATTAAAAGTAAACCCTGCATATAACATGTCTTCTTCTGACTCTAAGATTGTTAGCGCATTCATAAGCTCTTCGTTCTTTCCTATAACTTCCTGCAGGACAGGCTCTCTCCTTCTTGTCAAGTAATCCCACATTATGCAGTATTTATTGCTGGTGACTTCTATCTCTTCAGCGACAATCAGTTCGTCATTGAACCTTTGCATACAAACCTCTTCCAGAAGACCTGCTTGAAAATCCTCGAATCTCTGATAGACTTTTACTACCTTCGGATCTGTAAGCATATCCAGAAGCCTGTCCCTGATCCTTTGATTCCCTTCCCTGCTTTTGCCTGTGATAGTATACATGAATAAAGAATATTTATCCTTTATGTAAAGAAGCTCGTCACCTGTCATGTCCAAATCAGCATCTCCGAGAAAGCTCTTATCCCCTCTGTAATCTGTAAAGGCTGCCTGGGATTCGCGCCCAAAATCAAGTCTGATAGAAATCATCCCTCTATAATCGCCGGACCAGTCATCCAAACTCACAAAAGAAGGGTTGCCAAACTCTAAAATCATAATTTTCTTAAAAAAAGGTCTTAGCTCTTGATCGTTCCTGACTAATGTGACCAGATCGTCTTCATCCTTTTTGTACACAACGCCGAACAATCCGTGCCATCCCTGGAATTCTCGTTCTATGTCTTTCATATCGGATAATCTCTATTGAGTTGTTTATATAATTTTGTATCAGAAGAAGTTCATTCACCGAAAGTCGTCTCGAGATCAATCAGGGTGCTGCTCAGGTCCTGTATCTCAGTATCGATAAAATAACGCGGAGCTTTCACAGGAATCAATGGCCTGTCTGCAAAGTATTGAAGCAATTCATCAGTGATGTCATAATTTCTTTCCCTGTCTCTTCCCATTGTCATGATGGTCAACACACTGAATATTTCTGGATCCAGCCTTTCCCCTGTGCTTAGGTAAAGACAGCTGTGGTCATAATTCGGCAAGGTATCTGACATTATTATTGTAGCCTCCCCTTGCTTCAAGGTAGCATAATATATGTCATTGTCCTCTGACATTCCATGAGATGAAACCCTGGTCCTAAGCGCTCTGTGCGACTGGATGATCAAAGGCAGTTCCGGACTTCTGCTTTTTGCAAAAATGTGGTATAAAACAAAAAACCGCTCACCCATGAGCTCTATCGGATTAAAGTCTTCTGTCATTGATTCTGCATGTCTTATCTCACAGACATTAGCAAGCTCATCAAGCCTGGTCTTTTGTGTTTCAGGAAGTATGTTGACTGGTGCTACAACAGGAAATTTTGTTATGACAGCATCCCTCGCCCTGGTAATGTCATCTCTGCTCTTTCCACTTATAGCAAACATCAACAAAGAATCTCCCATAATTTTATGGGTGAATCTGTCATCTTCTGCCATCTGTATGCCAAACAGCTCTCTCTCCTGCCTGCTTGCAAGAACAGTACCAAAATAACCATTGTAATCGGTAAAGATCGCATCACAGCCATTGTCAAACTTGAACTCGAACTGCATTGAATCCTTTTTATGATCCAATGGTGCTTGAACTAGATAAGATTTTGCAACATGAGCTCTCAAGAAAGGATCTTTCTCTACAATCTCTGCAAGATGATTGTTGTACGGCTTTAATCTCATGCCATGCATAGCATGGATTCCGTATTTCTCTAGTTCTATGTCGGGCATGATATTAAACCAAAATGGGTTATTTAAATAACTTTTGTAGTCACCAAGTTCCAATACATTTTTATACTATTTAAGTCTTTAAAATAGCATGATCTTGGTCATAAACAACAGGAGCCATTTCATCTATGAGCTGGAACAGAGGCTGACAGAGCTCAATGTGAAGTTCATGGTGATGGACAAGCGCGACACCTTGAAATTAAGAAGACTGAAAAAATTCAAGGGCATAATCCTTTCTGGCGGTCCTCTTGCGCTTAACAAGAAGATGTATCTTGAAGACATCAATCTTGCAGGAGAAGTTCTATTAGACACCAATGTTCCGATACTCGGCATCTGCCTCGGGCACCAGATCATAGGCGACATGTTCGGTGCAAAAACATCTCATATGAAAAAGTTTCAAAATGAAAAGCAGAGGATAGAGATAGTTTATCCTGACGATCTTTTTGCAAGCTTCAAGACAAAAACAATCACAGTGCAGGAAGCGCACCACAACTGCCTGAACAAGCTTCCGCCCGGCTTCACACTGTTAGCAAGAAGCAAAAAGACAAAGATAGAAGCGATGAAGCACAAGACAAGACCTATCTATGGTCTGCAGTTCCATCCTGAAGCCAGCGGAAAAACAGGTATTAAGATCCTGAAGAATTTCTTAAAGATTTGCGGTGAACTTTAACTTTTTCTAACTTATTCTGTAATGGGTAAGCTTTTTAAATGCCCCGCAACAGGGCTTTTGTGAACAAAAATGGCATTAGCATACGGTTTCAAATGGGGCTGCAGCAGGTGCACATACACCATGCGTGGCGATCATCCGCCAGAATTTTGCCCTAGATGCGAAGCAGAAGGAGAAGAGTTCATCAAGGTAGATGAATGAATAAATTAGTTCTAAAAATAATTGTTTTTACAAAAATTAATTTTAGAAAATAATATTTAATATCAGAACATATTCTTATCATAGCCTTGCTCGATTCCTTTGAGCATTGCAGTTCTCTTTTCTTTTGTCATCTCTTCCCAGAAATTAGGGTTTGTAGCCTCTTCCATGCTTAACAAGTTTGAAAAGTATCTTAATGCAGCTTCATAGCAAAGTATCTCAGATCTCATGCTGCTGTGTTTTCTCAGCAAAGCCGCAGTCTTAAGCAGGTTCTCCTTGACATTGGTTATTGTATCATACTGATTCATTGCTCTTTCAACAAGATCCTTCTTGAAATCTGCAGAATTCAATCTTTCGATCAGTGAATCAATCGAGCCTTCAAAAACTTCCCAAGCATGCTGTTTATCTACAGAATTGAGCTTCTTATTCTTCTTTATGATGTATTCTCCTACCTCGTGCATGAAATCAAAATATAATGTGTCTTTGACAAGCTCTCTATGGCTGTCTAAAAAATCAATTGTATTATTGACATCTTCATAATCAAGACGCAGTGTTTCATACTGCTTGTTCCTAAACTGTCTAAGGTCAAGAAGTCTCATCCTAAAAGGAGTAGGTCCTATAGACAATTGTCTTTTTTCTGGAGTGACAGCAACTCTGACAGATGAACTGTCTGTCTGCGATAGTGTATAATCTTTTATATCAAATTCCCTGCTCTCATAAAAATCAGGCATCATGAATTGATAACCTGTCCAGAAAGCTGGTCTTGCTCTTCCTGCATCAGACTCTACTTGCGGGATCTTTACAAATCCACATCTTGGACCTGTTGCAAGGATCCTGCCTTGTGGATCAAAGGCTATGCCGTTTATTCTTGTCTTTAGAATGCCATTAACAATGCCGAAAACATCGTCCAGAGTATCCTCAAGTCTTTTCAGATTAATTCTTTCAAAAGCATCCATTCCAGGATTGAATTCTGCGCCCTGATTATCCTCAAATTGGCTCATTGTATTATATTAATTAGGCTTCTAGTATTTAAAGCTTTCGTTTTTGTTGTCCTTTT
>Ga0180437_10004977_pt1 | contig 18513 bp, 22 predicted proteins | sample SS_ome_4_FD_132410 | JGI IMG/M metagenome (GOLD analysis project Ga0180437, IMG submission 132410) | Hypersaline lake sediment archaeal communities from the Salton Sea, California, USA - SS_3_D_1 metaG | ecosystem: Environmental > Aquatic > Non-marine Saline and Alkaline > Hypersaline >... | reverse complement strand
CTGGGAGGTTTCCAGGTCATAAGGTGTGTCTCCCCTTCAACCGAAGCTGAAGAAGCCGTACTCTCACTTGGGAGAGCTGCTACCATTGCCCTCGCTGGACTTTTGACGGTCTGCCCGACCGCATAGTGGTACCACTTTGGGACCGTACCAAAGGCCCTCAAATATATCACAGAAGCCGCCATCTGATCACGAGACACAGTGACCCCACAGGTGGGACAGCTATGCACTCTTTCAGAGAGTTTTTTCTTGCGAACCGCACCGCAGAGACATCTTTGGCTATTTCCAACACGTTTTTCGTCAACAGGTTTTACTTCAATCAGTTCTCTACCGGTCTTGTGGACCTGGCTAGAGAGTCTCTGTTTGAAACGGTCTAGTGCACGATCAAGGGTTGATTGAGCCAAATGCCTGTTTCTAACCATGAATTGCAACGAATGCTCTTCATAGGCAATGCGTCCGAGTCTACGAACCAGTTTTCTGGCTTCCTTGAACTGAAAGTCAGTACGAGTTCTTTCTATCTTGCTATGGATCTTGGCGACTTTGATTCTCTGCTTGTTCCTGTTGTTGCCTCCCTTTTTCTTTTTCGAGAGTTTTCTTTGAGCCAATCGAAGCTTGGTTTGCAAGCTTTGAAAGAAGCGAGGTTGTTCGATGACTTCGCCGCTTTCAAAGTTGGCAATATGCTCTAAGCCGAAATCGATAGCTCCATCTTGATCCGATGATGGAAGTGTTTCTAAAGGAACATCTTCACAAGAAAAGATAGCAAACCAATGACCATGTTTCCATTTGATAGTGACTGTCTTGATGGTTCCTATGACTTTTCTAGAAAGCCTCAATTTGATATCACCAATCTTCGAGAGATGAAGAATGTTGTTGTTCAGATGACAAGCAGAACCGTATTGAGTATAAGTGAAGGATTTGTATTTTGTCTTTCCTTTGAATTTTGGAGGGTTGGCTTTTCCTTTTTTGAGATTTTTGTAGAAATCTTTATACGCTTGATCTACACGATCGAGAACCTGCTGAAGTGCTTGAGAGTGTACATTGGTTTTGTAGTGTTGAAAGCCCTCAAGTTTTTTGATTTGAGGCAATTGAGCAGACTGCTTTGTTTTTGTAGGCCATCCTTGCCATTTTTTTGGTTTTTCTAAAGAGATCCATTTGTTATATGCCTTTCTACGTTCTTCTATAGCGGCATTATAGAGTTCCTGACAGAGACGGAGGCATTGAAACAGCAGAGCTTTCTGTTTCTCATTTGGTTGCATTCTGAATGTGAAGCTTCTTCTCATCTGTTTTCTACAAAGCTAGGTATCAAAAGACAGTGACAGATTCGGTCACTCTTATGCAACCCACTGTATGATTTTAATGGAGTCCAACACTTTTGCCATCATCCTCTTCCTTCCAAGGAGAATCCAAGGTTTATGTATTCAGTCTTTTTGTTATGTTCTGACAAGCGCCTTTCATCCCCGTCCAAAGCTTGCTTTGGGCGGGGTCTTTCGGCGCAGAAGGATAATCTAAACCTACACAGTCACTTCGTTGAACTTCACTCAAAATAACTTTTGTCAAATTTGCCTTGCTGAGATCTGTAATTCTAAAAATCGCTCCTTCCAAATTTGCTCCTTCCAAATTTGCTCCTTCCAAATTTGCTCTTCGCAAATCCACTCCGAACAGATTCGCTCCTCGCAAATCAGCCCCGCACAGATCCGCTCCTCGCAAACCAGCTCCACACAGATTCGCTCCTCGAAGATTCGCTTCCTCCAGATCCGCTTCCTCCAAATTTGCTCTCTCCAGATTCGCTCCTCGCAAATCCGCTTTCCGTAAATCCGCTTTCCGTAAATCCTGGTAACTTAGATTTATCCCAGGAAACCAAATTGGAAATTCATGTTCTCTTACCAATTTCAAATTCTCAACCGTCAACTCCAAACCATCTGGCCATAGTTTAAGAAACCGCACCATCTCATCCTTACAAGCTCCAGTGTATACCAAAACATTCCTGTCTATTATCATGATGTTATTCCTTTTCTTAAGCTGTCTGATCCTCTAAACCCACACATCCTTCCAAATTAGTATTATCTAGATTCTGTTTCCTTCTGTTTTTGATCTTCTAAACCTACGCATCCTTCCAAATTAACATTACTCAAATCCACACCTTCCAGATCAGCTCCTCGCAAATCCACTCCGAACAGATTTGCTCTCTCCAGATGAGCTCTTCGCAAATCCACTCCGAACAGATTCGCTCCTCGCAGATCCGCTCCTCGCAGATTCGCTCCATACAAATCTGCGCTTTCCAAATTCGCTCTTTCCAAATCCGCTCTTTCCAGATTCGCTCCTTGCAAATTCGCTCCTAACATATTCGCTTCAATCAAACATGCGCCACTCAGATTTGCTCCGTGCAGATACGCTCTTGATAGATTCGCTCCTCGCAAATCCGCTTCCCTCAAATCCGCTTTCCGTAAATCAGCATCATGCAGATACGCTCTTCCCAGATTCGCTCCTCGCAAATCCGCTCTATATAAATGCGCTTCTCGAAGATACGCTTCCTCCAGATTCGCTCCGGACAGATTCGCTCCGGACAGATTCGCTCTCTCCAGATTCGCTCCGGACAGATCCGCTCCCCACAGATTTACTCTATACAGATACGCGCTTTCCAGATGCGCTCCTCGCAAACCAGCTCCACGCAGATGCGCTTCTTGCAAATCAGCCCCGCACAGATTCGCTCCTCGCAAATCCGCTCTTTCCAGATCCGCTCTGGATAGATTCGCACTTTTTAGATTTGCTTCATATAAATCAAATTTTTGCAAATCCACTTTTCTTAGATTCACACCAGGTAACCAAATCTGAAACTTGTGCTCTCTTACCAATGCCAAATTCTCAATCGTCAATTCCAGACCTTCTGGCCAAAGTTTGCAAAATCTATCCAATTCATCCTTACAAGCTCCGTTGTATACCAAAACATTCCTGTCTATTATCATTGTTCCGTTCCTTTCTTTGTTTTTTGAATCTTGTCAATTCACAACTTCAAGTAAGCTTCAAAAGAAGCAGCGACTAATTGAATTAAATCATCTCCAAAGTTGTCATCAGACAATACTTTCCAATATCTCTGAGGTCCAAACATGTACTCAAAAAGCACATCTCTGCTCAAAGGATTACCAATCACCACACCTGTGACACCAATACCTCTCCGACGTGCTCCAAAAACACAATCACGGGTCTGTTTTAGCAACACCTCGGTTGGTACCGGAACTCCGTTTTCTAAGAACGTTGGTAATCCATCTGATATGACAAACAGGTGCTTTTTATCTGCACCACTTTCCAATTCATTTGTAGCTATCTGAATAGCTACCGGAAGAGGGGTGAGTCCTCCCAAGCCTGTTTGTTCTAAAGCAAAATCCCCTTCTCTAGATCGAATTTTGGTGATGTTTGTAACGGAATCCGTTCTCGACTGAAATCCAAGAATAGTCTGAGTCACAAACGGAAATTCAAGACTCTTAGAGAGTATTCGGCAACTTCTTCCAGCTTGTTGTGTTCGATCGCCTAACATAGATTGAGATCGGTCAATTAAAATTAAAACACTGAACCCTCGACCGGGTCGAGACGATCGAAATACTGGAGATGTGGCATGAGTAGTATAGCGCTCGATGTAAGCTGGAACATCCACTTCAATTCCATGGTATTCAAGAGAATTAACCCGTTTTCCAAGTAACCTATGAAACCTGGCACGCAGTTGTCGGACAGTTCGAGCATCTACAGGGTTCAATGGTACGTTGACCTCTGAAGAAGTAACTTCTTCGAAAACAACTTTGGAGCGCACTCCTATCCGAACACGATCGTTAGCAATGGGATCGCACCGCAACTTATTTCGGATGGTTTCTACGACGGACATCATTTGAGCGGCATCTCGTTCTAACGCATCCCCAAAATTATCCCCGTTAGCAACATTTGTGTGTATAGCAGAGGAAACAGCATTCATAGTTTCAGCAACATCTCTAGTGTCCGTAAACCGAGCTTCAATTAATTCATTTCTTATGTCCGTCCACTGACACTCGTTATATAAACGATTGATCAGATCCCCCAAGGCTTCAGATCGAGCTTGTTTTGGATCTTTGGTGTTTGAAAATTCCTTTATTATTTCAGATACCATCTGAGTTACCAACCACTTTGTAACCACTAAACAACTGTAATAAGTTCCAAGATTTACCTTTTTCAAAGCTAAGCTCATACAGGGTACAAATTTTGTGAGGTGCCCCGAAGGTATCTTATGGCCTCCTGCAACACACATAAACAAAGTTGACAGATCCTTGTGTGCTTGTTCGAGCAAAGGCTTGGACATATCTTTCCGTATTTGATGAATAACAGCAGCGGAGCCGCTATAAACCAAATTCCACAAGCTTGTGACTCTCACATCGTCAAGAATCGATACAATGAGATTTAGACTTGCTCTCAGCTTGTTAGCATGGATTTCAACTCCACACTTTTTTGTCGTTTCAACTATTTTATGAGCATATTCCGTAACAAAGCGGGTTTTTGCAAGCCCATCAGATCTGAATACTATGTGTGACAGTTCGTGTTCTGTATACCGGTAGGCCAACTTATCTCCAAGTGGAACCTGTATGAGATAGCCGTCCGTTCTAGGGCAATCATCCGGAGCATCCATTAATACGAGCTTTCTTCCGGTTATACCTGCGAAAGTCTCCACTGTTTTGTAACACATTTCTTTAACATCTACATCATTTCCGAGAGTCATGATCGACTTGGTTCTAATTCGAGGCATATCAAGGGAGTCCTCCTTTACCAGAAACCACTCGAAAGTCGGGCAGTCCTTTGCGGATTGTTGCTGCCCACGGAGCGGTGATTCTAGAATCCGTTATGACCGCCGTCCCTGTATCGTTTTTTGTCCGAATTAGTCTGCCCAACCCCTGGCATAATTGAAGAATAGTCGATGGAATAGCAAATTCCTTGAAGGGGTCACCTCCTCGTTTTTTTATCGCATTGCAGATTGCATCGTTGATGGGATAACCAGGAACAGGAAATGGTAACTTGTCAATGAGAAGACCACTGAGAGAAGCTCCCTGAATATCCACACCTTCCCAAAATGAGGCAACTCCCATAAGTACTGAAGTTTCATCGTCTCGAAAAGCATCCAGAAGTAGCTTCTTATTACCAAGGGGCACCTGTCTATGCAATGTTATATCAGTAGGAATACAATCCGCGATCCGTTTGTACACTTCATTCAAGGCCTTCCAACTCGTGAAGAGAAACAAACATCTGCCATTGTACTTTTTTATAAGCTCATTCGCATAGAAAGCTATTGAGTTGTACCGAGCTTGTTCGATCTTGTTCTTGGCCACGTTGCTCATCCTGCGGTCTTTTGGAAGATTAGGCACATCTGTGGGGAATATTAACAACCCTTGGCGTTTGAGATTGAAGGGACTCGATACCGCCAAATTTGATGATTGCTTGATCCCCAACTCGTGTTTTACAAACTCAAATCCTGTCCGACCACCTGTGGTCAATGTAGCGCTGGTAAGTAACACAGCGCGTGCTTTGTCGAACAACCTGGGAGGTACAATTTTATCGAGTTGTATGGGGGCTCCCTTGAGAGCCACATGCTCGGAAGGCCCTTCGATCCACATAGCCCATTCCTCAGAACAATTCTCCAAAGAAATTAGTTTGTCCATAACCCCGTCTAGCATTTTATCCACAGCCATAGCCTTCGACCAACCGCTTTTGTTATTAGCATCCTTTAATTGTCTGGCGATTTCAAGTATTTGCTCGCTGGCTTCTGAAATTGCTTGTTTCCATGGCTGTAAATTGTAATCGATCTGAACATCCCAATCACGGATGCTCATATGTTGCTTGTTTCTGATTTTAGAGCTGAGCTTTCGAAACAGGTTTTTTCCGATATTAAGGAAATCTTTTGAGTCAATGATCTTGTTCATTCTAGATGATATGTATGAAACCGAACCCATATTTAATTGCCATCCTATAGCATCCCTTGCAATTCGAGCTATGTTGTGTGCTTCATCGCACACAAGAGCATCCATTTCCTTAATCAAGGTGTGTCCAACCAACATCAGATGGTAATTAGTAACAATGATATCTGAAGCTAAAGCACGTCGACGAGCTCGATTGCAAAAACACTCATCGTGGTGATCACAGTCCCTTCCTAAACACTCTGCTGTATTTCCAGCGAATTTGCTCCATACTGCACTCTGACTTTGAGTATCCACTAATTCGGATTTGTCACCTGTTTCCGAATTCTGTGCCCAACTTATTAGTGTGGTTTCTTGTGAATTCAGTTGTTGTTTAAGTACATTGTGTAGTTTCATGAGGCATACATAATTGTTACGTCCTTTGAGCAAACCAATGCTAAACGGAATCCCAGAAACTTCTCTTAAGAACGGCAAGTCCTTTTCAATCAGTTGTTCTTGTAGATTTATATTAGCTGTTACGATAACAGCTTTAATTTTTTGGGTTTTTATAGCAGCAATTAATGGTACGCTGTAAGCGAAGGACTTACCACAACCTGTAGGAGCTTCTACAATGGTCGTGGCTTCACGGACGATTGCACTATTCCAAGCTCGTGCCATTTCGACTTGGCTTGGTCGCATCTCGTAGTTAGAGGTGTTACGAGATAACAAACCTCCATCACCGAAGAAATCTTCTAACATACCCATCTGAACACCTGCTTGTTCTATTTAAGCATACAATGAAAATTTATGAAGTCAAGAGTAAACATACAAGCATGTTTATCATCTCGAAATCGTACAAATTTCTGGAAGTCTTTGCGGATTGTTTTTATTTATCTAACCCTATACCAAAAATGGAAGTTACTCTTGTTTTATAGTAGTCTCTGTCCTGACCTTCAAATTTACCTGAAGACAGTCTAAGTGCGGCTTCTAAACCACACGAATCGGAATCGTGAACTATTTGAATAACATCTCGAGGGCTCAATGAATATGCCAGATTTTTTTGCCGCGTTTCATGAGCTAACGTAATGATTTTATTTATAACAGCGTCTTTAGGTGAAGGAGCTTGTCCTTTCTTCCGTGTCTTTTCCGATATACCTAAAACAACTTTCAGAATCACCTTCTCTTCAGCAACAGAAGGGTAAGTTAACGGCAACATCCGAAAACGGGATTTCAAATCTTCGTTGAGTGAATATACACCACCGTATACATTCTCATTCATAGTTCCACAAAGCCAAAGTTTAGCCTTGGAATCCAACCTGAAAACACGCTGACACTCTGGCAAATCAATTCGTCGTCGATGGTCTGCTATGCTATTGAGCATTTTTTGTGCTGCGTGTGTCAGTGCATTAATCTCCTCAAAGCAAAGCACACAATGTCCCACTTCGTTAGCAATCTGAATAGCCGTGGGAATTGGACCCAGCACAAACGGAGAATAATCACCCCGCAGAGTAAACATGCCCATTAGATGCACCCGTCGAATATCTTCGGAACAATCAACAGTGACTAATGGGTACCCATTTTTATTCACCCAGGATGCAATTGATAGCGTTTTTGCAATCCCTTTAGGTCCAACAAGTATCAAATTTGCGTTTAAATTGAACTTGTCGAATAAAGGGTGTAGTTTAAAAACATCTTTGTACTTCAAATCTTGCTTTGAAATGAAGTCGTCCGCTGCTAGTCGCTCTATTGATAATTTTTCCACAACATGTCCTATGCATCTTACGATTAAGGTATTTTCAAACCCACACAACCTGCTAATTTAGCATCATCCGAATTCGTTTCTTCCAGATTCGCTTCAATTAAAATAGCGTATTGCAGATCCGCTCCTGAAAGATTCGCTCCTCGCAGATCCGCTCCTGATAAATCCGCTCCATACAAATCTGCGCTTTCCAAATCCGCTCCTCGCAAACCAGCTCCACACAGATTCGCTCCACGCAGATTCGCTCTGAACAGATGCGCTCTGAACAGATTCGCTCCTTGAAGATTCGCTCTATACAGATTCGCTCTATACAGATACGCGCTTTCCAGATGCGCTCCACGCAGATTCGCTCTTTCCAAATCCGCTCTGGATAAATTCGCTCTCTCCAGATCCGCTCCTTCCAGATCCGCTCCTCGAAGATTCGCTCCAGGAAGCCAAATTGGAAATCCGTTTTCTTTCACCAATTTTAAATTCGCAACCGTCAACTCCAATCCATCTGGCCATAGTTTAAGAAACCGCACTATCTCATCCTTACAAGCTCCATTGTATGCTAAAACACTTCTGTCTATTATCATGATAGTTTCCTTGGACTATGCTCCCAAAAGGAGCTTCAGAGATTCATTAATTTCGGGTGTATCAGAGTTGCCATGTTTGTCAGAATTCAGACATGCATCCAAAACAGAAGCCAATGATTCAGACTCTTTGACTCTAAGCGCCCACGATACTTTCTTTGTTGCTGCCACTTCATCATCTGTTAGTATCCCCAAATCCACTAGGTTCTGAATTTTTGACGGATCCGGAACGAAAGATATTTTCTTAGTGAAAGCATCTTTTTTATCGACACCTTTGGATTCCAGCAAATCCTCCAATAACGATTCGTTCGGAGAATTACTTTCTCTGCGTTCTCTGAACACTTTTCCACTATCTAGTATGAGCAGACTACCACCTCGTTCTGTTGTAGCACCGAATTCCTCAGCCTTACGTAATAGCACAGTCCGCACAGCATCCAATCGAGCGTTCAAATCATCTTGGACCCGTTTGAGTACTATTCGCATTTTTGTAAGGGTTTCTACATCCATAGAAGCCAAATTTTCTTGCATCATAGCACTCAATGCCAATTGTTTTGCTGTTGATACCATATCATCGAGAATCATTCGGTTTGCTCCTTTCTATCTGGGGTCTTCTTTTGGTCCACATTATAAATATCTCTTAGATAAGCTTTTATCATCTCGCAAATGTCAAAATAAGCACAATCCCAACAAGAGTCCGCACCCCTGTGGTTCTTGCACAGTTCAATTTGTCTCTTCCTTCTTTCTTTTTCATATTCGACTGTGCCAGGTTTGAACCCGGCATTTTTTAGTTCTTTATGCAATTCCTCTAAAATTCTACTCATCATCCCAAACAACCTTTGCAGTCAGGCAAAACGTTGGAAACCCTGTACTTTAGGGCCGGGAGGAGCCGTCCCCCAAAAGGGCGGGGGCCCTTTCACAGGGGCCCCATGGGAGTTACCTCCCGTGGGGAGTTACCTCCCCTTTCTCCGGTTTCCCGGGTAACAGTCTCCTTAGCAATGTTATAGAACAGTTTTGTTCGTAAGCAGCACTGTCCTAACCCCTTAAAACTGTTTAACCACTTACCGTAGAGCCTGGGACTGGAGAAGCATCCCAGGGTACCTATAATATATTTGTTCCTAACGTAGTTCAAAGGATCTCTCCCTTTCACTTAGCCGGGTCAACATGAGGCTTGATTGTTTTCACTCACAAGCCTGGCCCTTTAAGGGCCGGGTAGTTGACCATCCCAAACACTCCTCATCAGAAACCCGGTCCGCTTAATTGTTTTCACTCACAAGCCTGGCCCTTTAAGGGCCGGGTAGTTGACATTCAGTGTCTCTTGTCTTCCACAACTTCCAGCGATAACATATTCAACTTCTCTGAGTACCAGAATCGTACTGGACCAGTGTGACATCGGGATTGTCGCAACAGCACGGCCGCAGCCGAGCTCTCTCCAAACTGTTCAGCTAATTGTCGCACATTTCCAATAGGCACAATCACAGCATCAGATTGCAATTGTACCCAATTAAACTCATATTCCAAAGTGTGCTCATCCATGGCAATCTCCCTTTTTTTGGAAATTGTTCTTGTGAGTATTTTTTTGAGTTCCTTCAGGGGCAAATCTCTTAATTTCAACCAGACAATCAGTGCGGTTACTATCACCCCTATTATGAAAGCAGCTAGCAACCACAAACCCACAATAAGAATTGAATCTGGGCAAAACATCAACATGCACCCGCAATTAAAATCATATGTCCTATCGTAAAAACAAATATAAAAACCATAAAAAGCACTCTAACAGTTTCCAAATCGGCAGCTTTTTTCTCGTTATGACTATTTCTGCTGTCCCAACACTGCCACATGTTTCTAGCTAGGAGTCGTTTGTAAGTTATAAAATCACCGCGATCATTCCGAGTACTTTCAGCATCTTGATACGCATTGTAATAACGAGCATCGTTTTCATTGTCAGTGTCTATTTCTTTTGGATACTGATTGTAATAGTTGATACAATTCTTGTTCAGAATCACATCAGAAGAAACTCCGGCATACTTTTTGACTGAAAAGGCTTTTATAGCAAAAATAATACTCCATAAACAAAGCCCCACTAGGACTCCTAAAAAAGTCAATTCCATTTCAGATTCAAGGTAGGTCTTCGTAAAGAAACCAAATATAACAGACGCACATAATCCAGTTAGTACATACTTGATCATAGCTTCTGCTTTACGCTCTATTGTACTCGTCGAGTTCAGTGCTCTTTTGTACTCTAAATCCAGTCGATGTAGCATAATATCCAACAACTCACCATTGCGACATTCTGTGATTCTTTGGAAAGCTTCTTCTTCAGTGAAAAAATTTTCCATTGTTCCTCCTTGTGATGAAATTATACATTTTGCAAGATAAACATATCATGCAGGCAATGTGCTGTCAAGAGTAAACGTTTGATATGAGATCGCATTACAAGTCGAACAACGGGCCGGATTCTTTTTTGTGCTTGCTACTACATTTCAAATAATTCAGAGCTGTTTTGAGATCTTCCCAAGCGGGCTTTTTATAGGAATCATTCCTGAGCATGCTGGCAGGATGATACGTAACCTGGACAGGAATGTTACTCCACACGTGCACACGCTCGCGCATCTGAGAAATTGATCGCCCACTTGTTTTCAACAACTCGTTTCCTGCTATCTTTCCAAGTGCAACAATCATCCTAGGGCGAACACACATGAGCTGAGAAGCCCATACCGGTCTGCAAGATTCCAACTCATACAATTCCGGATCACGGTTTTTAGGAGGTCTACAGCTTACTACATTGGTAATATAAACCTGTTCCCGTTGGTATCCCATGGCATTCAACATCTTGTTGAATAATTGACCGGCTTTGCCAATAAAAGGTTCTCCAGAAGCATCTTCCTGGGCACCTGGAGCCTCTCCGATGAATGCAAAGTCTGGAGTTTCCGTGTTACCTATACCAAATACAATCTGTTTCCGCGTTTTGTGAAGTGGACACCTAGTACAATCCTTGATTCTTTCATCCCATACTGTTTGCAGTCCAACTTTTCCAAGGTCAAATTTCATCCAATCCCTCCATGCTATATCAGACATGCTCCAGACATATTCCCATCTCATTATACTACTCCTGAATTAGCGTTGGATCTTTGCCAATTCCGCACCCAGCTCTATGAGATTATCAGCACTTGGATATGTATCCTTGATACGAAGTCTCATTTTGATTTTTATAATACCGTGTCCCGTAAAACTATCACGGCCCCAATCTTCAGAAGATTCGTATGTATATGATGCAGAAAGATTGTACCACTCTAAAATGCCTTTTCGGAAGTGCTTTCCCCATTCTCCCATATCAGGATCAACTGGATCTTTAAGTTCAGTATAACAATCGACCATTTCTTGTTTAATGAGTCTAATTATAGTCTCGCGATAGTCTGACCAACAAACAATAACACCTGCCTCATAATGCATGTGTACTCTCATATTGTTCAACCACAATATCCACATACTAAATCTCCTTAATTCTTACTAATGAATATCGTTCTGATTAAGCCATTGACCTTTAGGTACATTACCACAAGTTTTGCATGTGCGTGCTTCTACCACAGAAACCAAAATACGATTGCAACACTCCGCCACATACACTCTTGTGTAACCCTGATCAAAAAATGGCCAAGCTATCGCTCTCACTGCGGCCATTGTATTTTTTTTACTATCCATTATTTCTTTCACCTTGGAAAGTATGCTGTCAACATCAATTCCAGCAGAAATCAATTCCGCTCGCATATCATCTACAGTCTTGCTCATACTCAGATCCGTTTTCTGATTCTTCCATAATAGGAATAAGCAAATTGAGATCTACAACGCGAGTCGTATTGTCAACTTCCTTTATTGTTTGTATTTTGTACCCTTGTAAATATCGAATAACGACATAGTCATACAAACACAAAGCATCTCGTATGACTTTCGATTTAGTGCCAACCCCAGTTCGATCTGCTATGATTTCCAGCCTGTTGTAAAGTTTCTTGCTAAAATCAACAGTAAGGCGTTTCTTTTTCATCCCAAATACCCTCCTCAGCTCAATCCTGCGTTGACCGCGATACCCACTTATTAATCGCAATTTTTATCCGTTGTATTTCAGATGGATACACATCGCGAAGTGTAGTCTCAACAATATTGCCTACGTTGACCATTGTATCCTGAATAGCACTTTCAATTTCACATTCAATCATACGTGTCAGATGTTCACAGTTTTTGAAAATAGTCCAATTGGGTTCAACACCCGATTCTATCAAGGCCCTAACAATCCTCGATGCTCGCTCCCCTGGTAAAACAGGTATCGGTTCTGAGGAGTGTTCTTGTTTTTGGAGAATTTTCAGTAAGTCCTTTTGAAGTATTCCGATCACATAATCTTCGGCTTCCGACGCAAACTCTCTATCAGATTCTGTGAGTACTCGTTCTTCACAACCAAACACTCCCGGAGAAATAATAGATACTTCTCCATCGGCTATCAGATGCAAAGTATCCCACTTTTCATTACAACAAGAGGAAACCCGAAGAATACCTATAAGAACACCGTCTCTGAAAAGTTTCGCATAAGAAGCCGATGTGTTTGGAGACACACCTGCTTGGTACTCTATGCTAAACTTATGCCCAAAACGAGAAGTACTCGTTTTTATAATGTTCTGGTTTTTATTTGTCATAATTTCACTTTAGAATGGATATGGATACGTGTCAAGAGCAAAGATGCGGCACGTTGACATATGGGTTCACAAAGTGTCCCTTTCGAATCACATTGATACCATCAAGAGCTAGGATAAACACTTCGTGATTACAATAAGGACAGTGATGCAACACATCTAGACTACTATTGAATTTACACACATACTGACTCACCCGTACACTTCGGTTACAGTTTGAACACCAACTAGGAATAGGAGTAGCCACCTCACTGTCACTTGAGCATGTTGGGCGCGATTGCGCGGTTACCTGCAACCTGTCACATTTCGGACAATAATAACGACACTTGTCGTCACTATCACCAATAGTCCAACAACATCGCGCAAGATTCCCTTTCCAGTTACAAACTTCGCATATCACCGGAATGTCTTCTAATTGAAGCCCCTTATGTTTTTCACCAGAAGGTTGTTCCGCTTCACAAGGAATATGAAACTTCTTACAATTTTCTTCTGAGATCCGTTCCGTTTCACAAAAATCTTCTTTGTGTGATGTTCCAGCATTTGCAGAACCACTTGTGGAATCACTTGTGTTATCTAAACCTGTCGATCCAAATCCTGCATCCCCTCGCTCTGTCACACTCAAAGAAGTAACTTCTTCAACAACAGCCTTAGCAACTGGACTGATGACAAGTTGCGCAATCTTTGTACCCGCTTTGATTAATTTTGCAACCTGTCCCAAGTTTATCAATAAGACACGAATCTCACCCCTGTAATCACTGTCTATTGTACCAGGAGCATTAAGCACTGTCAGTCCATACATAGAAGCAAAACCACTTCTAGGTCGAATCTGGCCTTCATATCCCCATGGAATTTCAACAGCAATACCAGTTGATAATAGATATCTCTCACCCTTCAAAAAGTAATGACTATCAACACATGTCAAGTCTAAACCCGCAGCACCCTCACTATTGTATTCTGGTAATTTTGCTTTAGGATGTAACAATTTTACTTTTAATGGTGGTGTTTGAATAAACCTAGACATAAATAACTCCTCCTATTGATCTTTTTTTTTGCTTTCTCAGCTTTTTTTAGTTGTATCCACTGAGTTTGAACCTCGTCCGGCGTAAGTAACTTCGGATTCTCAAAAACATGAGGATGACGCTGAATGAGCTTCTGACACGCTCTACTAACGACATCTTCAATCGAAGATTCTCCATTCTGATGAGCAATCTCAGCATTGAAAATTTGACACGATGTGCCAGGTACAAAGCCTTCCGTGTAACCATCGCAAGGCGCACCCATTTCGTCGAATGCCACTACAGCCCAATTACTAAGTCCCATTACCACACCATGGAATTTTTCGTGCCATTACTTTTGTAATGGCTCGCAGAATTCCAAAAATCCCTTTAGTTGCAAGTAGCGATTCCGCCATGCACTCAGAACAAGTATTATTTGTAGATTTTTGTGAGCAAATTTCTCCAAACTTTGCGTTTTCGAGATTCGCTCCGAATAAAAGGGCGCCTTCAAGGTTCGCATCCGTCAAGTCCGCATCTTCAAGATTCGCTCCTTCCAAATCCGCTCCGGACAGATTTGCTCTGCGCAGCTTCGCTCTGTGCAGATTCGCTCTGCGCAGATCTACTTCGAATAGATTCGCTTCCGAAAGATATGTTCCTTCCAGATTCGCTTTGAGTAGATTCGCTCCGAGTAAATTTGTTTTGCACAGATCCGCTTCGAATAAATTCGCTCCACCAAAATTCGCTCCGAACAGATTCGCTCTGCGCAGACTTGCTACGGTCAGATTCGCTTCCGAAAGATTTGCTTCTTGCAGATTCGCTCCTCGCAGATTCGCTCCGCGAAGATCCGCTCCTTGCAAATCCATATTATACAAACTTACTCCAGGAAGCCAAATTTGAAATTCATGTTCTCTCACCAATGCCAAGTTCTTTGCATTCAATTCCAAACCATCTGGCCAAAGTTTGCAGAATCTACTCACTTCCTCTTCACAAGCACCACTATATGCTAACGTGAATCTATTTATTATCACGGTACTTCCTCCAATATTTGTATTCTAATCCAAACTACGATAGTGCGTGTATCTTTCCATGGTAGCTTTTTTTGCCACTTCTAATAATGCCAAAATAGCATCGAAAGCTTTCTCATTGTCAATCACTAAAGGTACCTTGTTGGTGATAGCAAGTTGAATATCATTTTCCATCATAGTAATTAGCTTCAATGATGATTTGAGAGCATCGCGGTGTTTGGAATTATCCGTATTTGTTGGAATATCAGATATTGTACTTTCAACAACTTCCATATCTCTCAGGAGGGTTTCATTCTCTCCGTAGACCTGTTTGAACGCTTCAGCCTCCAAGGAATCTTTCCCACAACGTAATATCAAATCTGCATATTTTTGTAGTATCTCACCAACTGTAATCTTTTTGCTACTATTCATCAGATTCTCCTCCAATATGGTTTTTCATAGCACTCCGAAATTCCTGTAAGTCAGATGTAGCATTTCTGGTGTTCCACTCATTGAATTTATCACTGATAATATGTTCTAATTCTGCTATCAGATTCTGAGCCAACGAAGGGTTAATAGCTACAACATCCTTACCGGTATGATCTGATAACAATATCCAAGAAGTTTTATCTTCACCATCTTGTGTGTTTCCAAGTGGAACGCATCTACAAGATGGCTCGCATGGACTTTGTTCAGATAACAAACCACGGGAGTTTTTACAATTTCTTAGCATACGGACAAGTTTAAGAAGTAACTTCTTATTAACAGAAGTACCTTCAGGTACGTGTATTTGCACGCCGAGAATACATTCGGCCACAGCTAACAAAGAACGAGCTAGGTTTTGGGTAAAATTCTCTTGAGCTTCTCTGGAAGCTTCCAATTTTACAGCCATCAACCTGCCCCGTAAAGTAACATCTGCGCTTTTTACAGCTTCGGAATCACGCGGTGGTTGAAGCATGAATTCAACCATACCCTCAAGTAAATTATATATCGCAGGTGTAATCATTTCTGATCTCCTTTATTAAATTTAAGTCGTGTCCTTTTGGCTTATATTGTAACACCATCAATGCAATTGGAAACTATCACCAAATCCTTTTGTTTTTCTCTCTATTTTTTATTTGTTTTTTTAGCTCTCTCAATTTTATCTGACTCATATGATTCGTGAGTAGAATGCCGTCCAGGTGGTCATATTCATGTTGTATACATCGTGAGAGCGCAGAACCACATCCAAGTGCAAACCATGAGCCGCGCAAATCTTGTGCTTTAAGAACTACCTTATCATAACGTTCGACAATTTCTATTAGATCTGGAAAAGACAAACATCTCTCAGCATCACATCGCTTCTTTTTTGGAAGTACCCAAATTTGCGGATTAATGGCTACTAATAGTTGACTCGGAGGCAAACCATCTTTTGGAGGTCGGCCGTTTAGAATATCCACCACGAAAACTCTGGCAGGAACACCTATCTGAGGAGCTGCAATTCCTACAGCTTTGTGATAATACATTGTAGTAGCCAAATCAGCCACGAGCTTCCGAACACTTTCTCCAAAATTTGAAATTTCTCCAGTTTCAGACCAGAGTCGAGGGTTAGGATATGTTAAAATTGGACAGACTTCGCCATCACCACAATCCATGAGCATTTCAGGCTGCGGAGGTCCTAATCCTTTTGTAGCTTCAACCATTTCCTCCAGAGATTTATTTTTCTTATCGAACCTCATTCGACTAAGTGATTTCATTACTATCTCCTCAATACTATTGATTTTGTTCTGGAACAAGCTGCCGCATGGCTCGTATGTAATCTAGTAGGCTATAATCAGAAGTTTTGATCAAGTGTTTGGGGACTATGGAAGTTACTTCTGTCAAAGCTGAGTTCAATTTATCCAAGTAATCAGCAGCTAAATAATTGCACTTTCTCAGTGACTCCTCAATTTCCATTTTATTGACCACAAAAGTTTCCAATTCAGCTAAAATCTCATCCCAATCAGCATTTTCGTTTTGAATATTCAAAATTTCTATGAACTTTTCACGAGGGGTGTCTCTAACAGACGTGTCGGAATCTAAAACGATGCCGCTTACAGTCGAGTCCAGTGTCATATATCGATGTGCGAAGAAATCCACTTGTTCTTTGAGATCAAGCTTCGCAACGTTTTCACTGCCCACTGCGGAGCGAACCAAATCACCAATAATATCCCGAATCTGTTCTAATAAAGAAGTCTTGGTACTAACATCCTCTTCTAATTTTGAAATTTCTTTGAATCGTGCCACGATGAGGGGAACGAGCTCCGTCCAGGTACACTTGGGATCCACTTGTAATAATGCAATTAACTTGCCACGGATTTCATCTGTAGCTAATAGCATTCCACGGAACGATTTTAAAGTAATGAGTGTCTCATCGATCCATTTTTCTGTTTCTTTCAGGGTTTCTCTTTCAGATTGGAATTTACATTCCAAAGCTTCTAGTTCTTTGTAAGACTCAGACATTGATTTCTCCATTCATCCCATACTTCCTACAAAACAAATTCAACGGATAGCATTTTCCCCATATCAGACTCCTATGGAGATACTACTCTCACACCATGTGTATTTATATTACATTTTGCTATTGACGTCAATAGCAGATTTATTATTTTTCAATGTTCCTATGAGCACAACGTGGCCATCCACACCATACTTGATCTCTATCCAAATCGATCAAAATAGAGCAGGGCTTGGAGCCAGGCACATTAAAAAGTACTATGTTCTAAAAGAAGAAAATATCGTGGCCGGGAAGTCATTTTTATCTTGACTTCCACCTCTGCTATTGACAAGATGATACTCATACAAGGTCACACAGAGACACAGCACGGAACACAAAAGCCGCTGCTAAAGCTCTTTGAAAACTAAATAACACTTTCCGGAATACTTCCGGATCCTGAGAGTCGCTAGCTTAGTAAGCAAAGCATCTGGCAGTTTAGCAATTTTATTGTTTACGAAGAAGAGGAGTCTTATACGTCCAAGTGTGATGCCCTCGCTTTAGAGGAGATCAAAAAACAAACCGATTACCTTGGTCGTAGAGTCAAAAGAGGACTCTTCCGTAGTTCGATAGGCAAACACATCAATGCCGATATCAATGGCGCCATCAATATCTTACGAAAAAGTAAAGGTGATCTCGCCGATCCTTGGATTCGGCGACTAGCCCATAGTGGTCGTGTGTTCAGGCCTCGGAAACTTCGCTTCGGAGGTTTCGGAAGCCTCGTCCTAACCGAAGGTTAGGGCGAGGTAGTTCACCTCCTTTTTGATTCCATTTTGTCAGAAGATCCCAGTTCGCAACTGGGGCGACTCGCTGATTTTCAAGTGAATGATTTGAACTTGCAAAGACCGAATGCTATCAGAATTACATCAAGTTAATCCATTGATGGGGGTTCGAGTCCCTCCCCCGACATTTCATGTTGGGGTAGCTTAATTGGCCAGAGCACTGGAATATGTGTTTTGATTATCCCTTTGCGGTCGGGCAGACCGTCAAAAGTCCAGCGAGGGCAATGGTAGCAGCTCTCCCAAGTGAGAGTACGGCTTCTTCAGCTTCGGTTGAAGGGGAGACACACCTTATGACCTGGAAACCTCCCAG
>Ga0180437_10004974_pt1 | contig 18520 bp, 25 predicted proteins | sample SS_ome_4_FD_132410 | JGI IMG/M metagenome (GOLD analysis project Ga0180437, IMG submission 132410) | Hypersaline lake sediment archaeal communities from the Salton Sea, California, USA - SS_3_D_1 metaG | ecosystem: Environmental > Aquatic > Non-marine Saline and Alkaline > Hypersaline >... | reverse complement strand
ATGTATCTTTCTGGCCTTCAGATTGTCTCTTACACCTACGTCAAACCGGGTCGTCACGTACTCTTCCAGGACTGACGTTGTCCGGATCAGGAGCCATGCGACCAGAGCGATGAGGACCAGAGCAAGTCCATGCTCGGCAACCTCAGGGACGTGAGGTTTCATGTTGGGGAGCTTGCCTACGACCCGCAGACCAAGCGCTATGACAATCCATTGAAATGGCCTGTAGCAATGGTTGACAATCGCATTGTCTAGGCCCACTTTGGTGCGTTTGGCGAGACGCCGGACTATTGCGAACAGAACGTAATTGCCGGCTATTCCGACGAGCAGGGCTATGCCGTACATCCAAAGCAAGGGTGGCAGGTTTATCGTATCAGCCAGCATTTCTTTATCCTTCAACTATGTTGAGGCGATGCTTCCGAGAGTCCATATCCTTCTCTTATTTGCTCATAACGGAATTAAGCATATCGAGATAGTCTGAGAGTAATCGGGTAATCAGAAACTCTCTCCTGACCTTCTCTCTGGCCGCTTCTCCGACAGCCTTGGCCTCATCAGGATTCTGTAGAATGTGTACAATCCGGTCGGCAAATCCCTCGTTATCTTGGGGCTCCACCAAAAAGCCGCTGCGACCGTCGTCTATCTGATAAGGTATTCCGCCCACATTCGAGGCAACAACCGGCGTGCCTTTCCACAAAGCCTCGGTCACGCAGAGGCAGAAGCCCTCTCTTATGGACTTCTGTATTATCACTTTGGAAAATCTCTGAACCGAATTGACCAATGCTTCGTTGTTCCCCACTACGAAAATGATATCTCCACTATCGACGAGCTTGTTTGCCTTGCGGAAGACCTTCCTGTACATGCGAAGTCCCTCAGGATCATCGCTGGCCACGTTGTAGCAGAAAACCAGCCTGCAATCGACCTTGGCCTTCACTAGCCTGAAAACATCTATGACACCTTCCGGATCTTTCCATGGATCCAGTCTGGACACCTGCGTAATGACGGGCTTATCAGTCGGGATGCCAGCCTTCTTGATGTACTCAAGCATTGTTTTCTCCGAGATATCCCTGTTCTTTTCACTAAGTGGATTGATCGCGGGAAACATGAGTCGCTGGTTGACCGGCAAGTCTTTTTTGAAGTACTTCTCACTTGACATCGCTACTTCGTCGTATTTGATCAGGTGTCCTTTGAAGAAATCCCATAATTCTTCGTTTGGCTCGGTCAGATCAATATGACATCGCCATATCCATGGCTGACGCTTTCTGTATGCTCTTATCAGTGAAAGCGGCTGGGGGTCATGGATTATCACACAGTCATGCTGAATATGTGTAAACTTCGAGAAGTTGTCGTTGACCTGGAGATAGGTTTGCTTCTTCCTTTCGGTTAGAGTCAGCTTCGCACCCTGAAGAGCATTGTGGAAGCTCTTGGTTACTTCGAAGAACTCCTGACTTCCGTGAAGGATTCTCCATCCGGCATCTATGCCTACGTCGTTCATCAACTGCACAAGGGAATATAGAATCTCAGCCACTCCACCTCCTTGGTAGGTCGCATTGACATGAACGATGTGTTTGCCATAAAGGCCCCTGGCCCTGTCGTAAATCTCAGCCAGTCTTTCATCGGGTACAATGTGCCGAAAATCTTCAAGACGTACCATCCAAATCTCCTAATAGTCCCTTAAGTAATAATCTGATTTCTTTGACGCTATCGACATTTAATCTTGCGTTTGAAGCTGCAAATCCGACTTTTATTGAGTATGCTTCATTCGGCAGTGCACTGAACATTTCTTCGTCTGTGTAGTCGTCGCCTGCCGCTAGAATGAACTCCCAGTCCTGCTCAGCAAGCCAGGTTTCTGCGGCTCGACCTTTGCTGACGCCCTGGCTCTTGACTTCAAGTATTTTGTTGCCCTCGAACACGCCTACGTCCAGGTTCTCTGTCAGGTTCACCAGGGCAGCTCGCAGTTCCTGCCCCCGGACGTAGGCCAACTCAGGATCGGCTCTGCGATAATGCCACACCAATGAGAAATCCTTGTCCTCGACTGCTGATCCCGGAGTACGGTCCGTGTGAAGCTCCAGAATAGGCCTGATGGTCTCTTTCCAGGTCATGTCGGATGGCACAGGGCTGTCCCAACTCCGGCCCTTGAGTCTGATCCAACCACCATGCTCAGCAACTAACGCTGAGCCGATGCGACCCAGCCAGTTCTCTAGGGTGGTCTTGTCACGCCCGCTGATGACGACCACCGTGTTCTCGGGATCTCCAGTCAAACGTTGCAACAGATCGATTATCTCTTCATCCGGCCCCGCCTCTTCAGGTTTGCCCTTGAAACCCACCAGAGTGCCATCGTAGTCGAGCAAGAACAGTCGTTTGCCGCTCTTGCGATATTCCGCGAGCAATTTCTCTGTCATAGCTTCGGAAAGTCGATTGGCCGACATCTGTTCCTGAATTTCTTTGATGTCGGCCAGGGCACTCACGAAATCCTGGCTCCAGCGAGAGACATTGTAGCGACGCAGCCTTTCCTGCATAACCTTGTTTCGTTCGAGTTGCTCCAGCGGCGGCATTTCCAGGGCTTCTTTGATGGCTTCAACTATCGCGGTCTTGTCACAGGAATTTACTACCAGAGCTTCTCCCAACTCCCTTGCGGCACCCGTCATTTCACTTATGACCAACACACCGGGATTGTCTGCCTTGGCTGCGATAAACTCTTTGGCGATGAGATTCATACCGTCGCGCAGCGGGGTTATCAATGCCACGTCGGACACATTGTACAGGGCAGTCAGCTCTGCAAAAGGCAGTGATCGATAAAGGTACCACACTGGTATGTAGCCCATCGTACCGTACTCGCCATTGATTCTTCCCACCAATTGTTCCAGCCTGCTTCTCAATTCTCTATAGTCTTCCACGCCTGTCCGCGTAGGAACTGCCACCATAATCAGAGTCACCACGCCCCTGTATTGTGGATTCTCGGATAGAAACAGATCGAAGGCTTCTAACCGTTCGATGATGCCTTTGGAGTAGTCCATCCTGTCTATGGACAGGATGATCTTGCGCTCGCCGATTTTCTTTCGAACCCTGCTCGCCTCTTTCGCAACCCCGGGGTCCTCAATTGCCTGTGAGTATTTGTCATAATCGATGCCCATGGGGAATGCATCAACTTTAACCACTCGATTATCGACCCCGACGGTGCCGAGCGCGTGTTCCAGCCCAGTTATTCTACAAACACTGCTGAGGAAGTGTCTGACGTAATCATAGGTGTGGAAGCCTATGAGATCGGCGCCCAGTAAGCCTTTCAGTATCTGCTCACGCCATGGTAAAAGGCGGAAAAGCTCGAATGATGGCCAGGGTATATGAAGGAAGAAGCCAATTTCCGAATCTGGCAGCCTTTGTCGCAGAAGCTGAGGAAGAAGCATTAGCTGGTAATCATGTACCCATATGGAATCGCCCGGCTTAGCAATTTTCATAACCTCATCGAGGAACGCTTTATTTACCTGTCTATATGTCTTCCAGAAGCGCACTTCGTAGGTGGTGCGCCTTGGAAAATAGTGAAAGAGTGGCCAGATCGTCCTATTGCAGAACCCTTGGTAGTACCCTTCCATTTGCCTTCTCGAGAGAAAGACCGGATGACAATCCTGGGCAGCAAGGCGTTCTGTTATCTGTTCCTTTTCCTCAGCTCTTAGCTTCTCGTTCGTCACACCGGGCCAACCGAGCCAGAGACGTTCGCTGGACTCCGGTAGCGACGACAAACCCACTGCAAGGCCGCCCGGACTTGGGCGAAAATGCAGTTCTCCTGCCTTTCTGGCCGCGTTAACCGGCAGCCGATTGGCAACGACGAGTAATCGTCCCATGATTCTCCTCACGGTTAGAGCATTCGGCGCTAGTCCGAAGTAGAAGTTGGAAAGGGAGAAATGGCGTGGCTTGCACGAAACTCGTTTGTTTTCTCTGCAAAAACATCATAACACTCAGGCAAGTATACCCAATCCAGGAATTCATGCAAGTCTTAATTTATTTCGTCCACTGACACCAGACTTTGCGCAACGAGTCTTCTGTCCACTCGCGAAGAGAAGTGGATTGATGGACAAACGTTGAGCTGTTTGAGCAACAGATTCTCATGTCGCACTGCTTCACGCGTCCGTCAAGTCCGTGTGTCATCAGATCAGAAAAAGTCTTGTTGTTGACACAATCTCCGGTCACGGAGGAACCATCGCTCAGGCTTACAATCACATGGTTCTACCTCTTTCGAACGACCGTGATAAGGAAACCCAGGTCGTCTGGGGAATCCGAGATTTCCAGTCGCGTTTTGAGAGAGAACCCGAAGGAATGTGGTTGTGGCTGCTGCTCGAACCAGTTGCGTCGTGGGCAACAACAATGGCGGGCGCCGTTACGTGAGGTGCTGGATTGGCTCAGGGACAGGCTGTCCGGGATATTCGAGCAGAAGATGGCGCCATTTAGAAATGATACGACTGGCCATGGGATCGGTGGCAAGCTTGGTCATCATTCCCATACAGGATCTGTTGGGGCTGGGGGCGGACGCCCGCATGAATCGGCCAGCGAAGACCACGGGTAACTTGCTATGGCGAATGCACAAAGGTCAGGCTACGGCCACTCTGGCAAGCAAAGTGAAAAAGATGGTTGAGATTTACGGCCGAATGTAGAATCGTTGAGCCGACATCTTGCCTGTCCAGCCTTAAGAAGGATTGGCTATCCCTAGTACAGCTATGGTCTGCAAAGAGCACGTGGCATGGCTCACATATCCAGTGCTGTCAAACAAACATCCTCTCTCGGGCCCAGATGTACCTTTAGTACACACTTCACAGATTCTCTGGGACTTCGCCAAAGCCGCACACAGAATGAGGAGATGTCGAATTTCTTGCAAGAGCCTGTTAGACAAAGACTTGTGATTATCAAGCATACTCTGGCATACGAATTGCTGGTTGTTTGTATGAGGACAGAGTATCTGTTCCTTCGCAAAGAACGTGTTATTCGTATCAGCACGTATTGAATTGAGGAAAATCTAGAAACCTACAGACGACTGACCCGCCGCCCGTTGTGGCCGCCTCAGAGATAGGAATAATCACGAATGAGACACAACGAAGGTACACCAAGGAAGCGTTGGACAGCCGATGAGATCAAGTATTTGAGAAAACACTACGGCAAAAGAAGTGTTGAAGAGCTATCACGGGCGATGGGAAGAAGCATACAAAAGATAAATGTTGCCGCCCATGTGCTGGGCCTCAGAAAGGGCGGAAGCAGTTTTCCTCTCGACAGATCATAAGTATGCCATCTGTGGGACTCGTAACGCCCAAGAAATCCACAATGCGCGTGCGACTGGCCCATATCCACTGCTCGCCTCTATTGACACGAGAGCAAATCTCTGCGATCATGACATTTGTCCCAACATGAATGGAAGAATCAAGATGAAGAATGGCAACGAAGATGTGGTAATGGCCGGCCATGCCATTGCTCCCGGCTTGGCGATTGGAAAGGCATTCGTATATACGGATATTCTGCGCCGAGATCATGAGTTGTACGACATTGAAAAGCATGAAGTGGTGAATGAACACGGCCGCATCGAACTTGCCATTAAAGAAGTTATTGACGATTTAGGGCTGTCTGCAGAAAGGATAGAAGAAGAACTCGAGAAAGACTTAGCCGACATCTTCCATGCGCAGAAGGCAATTCTTCAGGATCCCTCCTTGCTTGCCGACATAAGAAAAGAGCTTGAAGAGGAGCTGGTAAACAGCGAGCAGGTTGTTAAGCGTGTCTTCCGCCGATTGGAACGCAAATTTCGAGAAATTGAGGATGAGACAATCAGCCAGCGTGCGGATGACATCGCAGATATCGGTCGCAGGCTGCTGCGGGAACTGAGCGGCATACAAGCCCATGTACTTGAAGATATGCCGGAGAACAGTGTTCTCGTGGCCATGCGGTTGTTACCTTCTGATACGGTTTTTCTGTCCCGCAGATCAATAAAGGCGGTCGTTGTGGAATCGGGGGGGACTGCATCGCACGCCGCTCTCTTGACCCGGGAATTGGGCATTCCCGCCGTCGCTGAAATCCCTGGGCTGCTTCAGAGGATCTGTCAGGACGACCTTCTGTTGGTTGACGGTTTCGCTGGCAAGGTGGCGGTCAATCCTGATGCCGAGACTGAAGAGCGTTTCAGAAGTCAGATGCAGAGCCAGTATAATCTACGAGCCAAACAACAAGAAGGATGCCATGAACCGGCGACAACTTTGGACGGCGTAACTGTCCAGGTCATGGCCAATGTTGGCTGCCGAGAGGACGTAAAGCTCGCCGCCGAAAACGGTGCCGACGGTATCGGGCTCTATCGACTCGAACAGTTCTATCTATCCCGAAAGAACCCGCCTTCCGAAGAGGAACTGATCGAGGAGATCACCCACGCCCTGCAACCGCTTGGCGGTAAGCCGGTCACGCTTAGGCTTTTGGATGTTGGTGGCGACAAGAATATCCCCTTCATAGAGACGCCTTTTGAGGCAGACCCGTTTCTGGGAAGGCGGGGCATTCGTTTGCTTCTGGAGTACCCGGAACTTACCAAGACGCAGTTGCGGGCAATCATGCAGTCACGTAAGGAAAATGAAATCGCAATTATGGCTCCCATGATTACTCTGACGGGAGAGATGAAGCAGTTGAGAGATCTCTTGGCCGCTGCGGCAAAGGACGTCTGTGTGGGCAGCTTGCCGGCTCTTGGCGCGATGATTGAGACACCCGCGGCAGCCCTCTGCTCAGATGAGATCGGCCAGTATTCAGATTTCGTGAGCATAGGCACTAATGATTTGACCCAGTACACCATGGTGGCCGGCAGGGAGAATCCGCTCGTCAGCAGCTACTTCATCGATGACCATCCTGCAATACTGAAGATGGTTCATATTATCACACAAGGCCTTGGAGCCAAACCTGTTGCGGTCTGTGGCGAGTTGGCGGCAAATCTCGACGCGATACCAGCTCTCCTGAAGGAGGGCATACGCTGTCTGAGTGTCCCTCCTCCGTTAGTTCCGGTTGTCAAGGATGCCATAAGACATATGAGGCTAGCAGGACCAGATGTCGCCAGCTAGCCAGCCAGTCGTTGGCTCTTGGGCGCAGGGCAACGTATGTTTGCGCGCCGTCTGTAGTTCCGTGATTATCCTGTGCGAGATATCTGCGCTGGTGCCGGTTCAGTACGGAAAGTGTCCCGTTTCGCGACCTATCGTACCGTTTGTGCACACTTTCCCGGTGCTTGTAGCGATCACACCGCTAAAGCACGGTTTGCGGCACAGGCAACCATTGCCGTAAAGTCTTCTGATGAAAGACTTTGTGCAAGGCACTGAGTCACCTGGCATATCATTTGCTCCCTATCTATTAGTGACAGATAAAAGTTGCCTCGCGTGGAGCACTCGCATTCGCCAATGCGAATTGTTGGTTATGAAAGGTTGTTTTGACATGTTCATCAATTTCAAATGCCCGCATTGTGGAGCTTCACTGCAAGATCTGAGTGATTTTGCAGGAAAAAAGAGTAGGTGTCCGCGTTGCAAGAAGGCAATAGTAGTGCCGGAAAGGGAATCGGCAGCACAGGCCAAAATAGACGAATCGGCGAGGCAAAGATAATGGTTTTTTTGCCTGAAGGTACAGTGAGCTTGTTCACCATCTGAGTGGATTCGTGACAGGTTGGTAGGAAGCATCTCCTGAAAGGAGAGAGTCGCGTGAGAACAAAAGATATGTCGAGTGATAGTCCTGCGGCGGAGACTAGGCAAGCTCTGGGATCTCTTGTAGAGGCATTGCACGAGGGGCGCAGTCAGGAAGCTCTTGAATTGTTTCTGAAGGATCAGGCTTGTGAGATATTTCCAAGGGGTCCTGACACTCTGAAATGGCTCACCGACAATATTGGCAAGAAAGATTCAACAAGGCTCATAGGGGCACTTACACGCCTGGCATGCTTCAATTGCGAGCGGGGATTGCGGAAGTGTGAGAACTGCAACGGCGCCGGGCATTTTGACTACGACATGGTCTGCGAAACATGTTTGGGGCTCGGTTCAACATCATGCGATTTCTGTGGTGGCACCGGGCTGGCTTCAATCGATTTCATACCGATCGGTCTGAGACTGGCCGTATTCGCCGTTCGCCTGGAAAACGCGGAGAAACAAATCGAGGGCTTGCTTAAGGAATCCAAGACGTCCAGCCCGGCACAAGACCCAAAGGCAGCATCCAGTGACTGTGTTGATGCACTTTTCAACTTGAACAGACAAATCAGCGTACTGGAAAGCGCCGTAGGCGTAAATGCAGATTTGATAGAAGTGCCCAGCGGTTTCAGCAAGCGGTTGTCTCGGATTACTCGCAAGGCTGTTCGAGTCGGCAGAAAAGGTGAAAAACGACTTATGCAAATTATCGCCTGTATGGTTGTTTCTTGTGAACTCCAGGCCAAGAACACAAAAGAAAGCACGGAAACGGGCAAGCTAGCTCGGGCACGAAAGAAGTACTACAGCTCCTTGGTCAATTCCAAGCCTCCTTTTGCCGGAACGTCCCTGGAACACATGTCGTTAACGGAGGCGGCCAAGAAACTGAAATCAAACAGGGCTATGTCACATGAGACTTGAGACAAGATTCATAGCGATGACCCTGTCTGAAAAATAGTTGTATCTGTTCATAGGAGCCAAAGAATGAAATCACAAGCTGTCTTAGTTTTAGGCAACCACGCTAAGGGGGACTTGGTGCAGACTCTTCTGAGTGCCGGCTTTGTTCCGCAGATGTGGGCCAGTGCGCTACACTCTCTGGAGAAACTCCGGCGAAGAAGATTTGCCGCTGTCATCGTTGATCGCAAATTTATCAATGCCGATGTTCTGGAGTTTATTCTCAACGTACGGGACATCAACGAGCAAATCCCTGTGGTGGTAATAGGCCGTGGTAAGGACGAACGAATTGACGCAAAGATCAGAAGACAGCGCCGCACGATGATTCTCAATGGATCTAGAAGGGACAACACGCTGGGTGAGAAACTAGTGGATACACTTAGGATGAATGAGGGCGCGAATGCTCAAAAGTAACCGGCGCACGCGGTTCAGGGGCTTGCCGCGAGTAGATTCAGTTTTCACGCTGATTAATAAAGGCGTACCTTTGAGAAGGACAAGAGAAACAGAAAGTGTGAGTTCGTAAGTTTGCTATGAAGACGTTGATCCGATGAATAGGTATGTCCTTAGGAAACAGGTGTTCTAACGTATTTCGATCGTAGTTCTAGGAAAAGAAAGGGGTTTTTGATATGCCAATCGAATTCAAATGTCCACACTGTCAAGCATCGTTACAAGCACTGAGTGAAGTGGCCGGCACAAAAGGCAACTGCCCAAAATGCAACAAGGAGATTACGGTGCCAGATCAAGATGCCGTAGCCCAGAGTGAACAGAAGGGAACAGCGAAGAAAGACTGACGCGTTCTCTGATCATGAGGCCCAAAATTTGGGATGCTCGGTCTTAGCGGGTGAACTGTGATGTGAGGCCCTGCGTTGTCGCCTGAGTGCTTCGCCCGGTCTGTACATGTTGGCCGAATCTAGTGGTAATCGCTTTTGGGCGGTGTTCAGGGGGCCGAACAAAGTCTGGTTCGGTCTCCTGTCTGTCGTAACTCGGTACTTTGCCGAGACAGATTCAGGCATTCCCCGATACAAAGGCGATGAAGAAAACCGTACGATAAACGACGAAGGGCCGCATTCGTCTGGGACTGTCAAGTTTGCCGCGCTTTTGAGCCAAGGCTACAGACACTGTAAACATAACAATGAGAAAGGATTTTCTAATGGCGATGTACTTCAAATGCCCTCATTGTCGAGTACGGTTGAAAGCCTTTGAAAGGCTTGCCGGACGAAAAGCCGTCTGCACCAAATGCAAGAAGAGATTCATCATACCGGGAAACAGAACCGCTCGCGCTCCTGTCAAAGGAGCCCAATCTCAAGACAAAAGGGCAATAGGCGAGCCTGGATCCGAAGATGAGTTCGCCGAGATCGAGAGCGAAATTGAGGAAGCAATCCAAAAGAGGGAAGCCGAAATAGACAAAGTAAAGACCGAACAGAGATTCAAATCTCGGGAAGGCTGCGAGGCCATTTCCCAAGAAGTGTTTGTAGGACTCGTAAAGGAGGTCGATCAAGAGATCGCAGAACATGTCCACTCCAAGGAAAATGAGATGAATGAGCCGGAGAAAAATGACAGCACGAGTCCGGGCGATGTTGTCTTTATTGGTGCAGAACCGGCAACTGTCCAAAAACTCATAACCTCTGCAATGAGAAGCAACCCCACCGCCTTAGTTGGTAGTTCTGGAACGGCGCGAATCAAGCGTCGTCGAACAGTTGCCCAAGCAAAAAGGATGAGCCGGAGAAGCAAAATACCGAAAGACGACGATCTGATCGAACTCATAGAAGAAGCGTTTCATAGAGACGAGAGGGTCTGTCTTGAACCCATAAATGTCTCCGTGACCAATGGCATGGTCACGTTGAACGGTGCCGCGCGGACGTACCGGCGCAAACTGGCTGCTCAGGAGATAGCCTCTTCCTTTGAAGGATGCCGTGACGTCGTGAACAAGCTAACTGTCGATCCAGAGACCCCGCCGCCCGACAGAGAAGTAGCCAAGAACGTAAAGTGCTCACTGAATGCCAGTGCGGATGTCACGGCTGATGTGGTCAACGCTGCCGTGACTAATGGTTCTGTAAGTCTTAGCGGCGCCGTCAGAAGTGCGTGGGAGCGCCTTGTCGCAGAAGATGTTGCACGATCAGCCCAAGGCGTACGCGATGTCGAGAACTTACTCGTTGTCGATCCATGGCCGAGGTCGACCATGGGGAAGTAACCCGGGAAATGAAGACGTCGCTGGACCATGCGCCGAATGTGAATTGCACGAAAGTCGATGTACAAATTAGCCGAACGTCAGCAGTTGTATGAGACGCTGTCTCCATACTTTCACAAAAAGAGACGGCGGAGATCGTAGAAACACAGGGCAGGTTGAAGGAGATAGCAAAGAAGGAATGATGTGTTCACAGAACAACCTGGAGGCCTTGTAGTGGCAGATAAGCTGAAGGAATTGCTTAGTCGAATTGAGGACTTGCTCGCAGTCGAAAGCCAGTCAGTACCTACAGATACCATCAGTGAAAAGAGAAACGACCGTTTTGCAGAAACGAGTAGGCCGTCAAATGGCACGAGATGCCGAATCAGATTCAAGTCGCTTGATGAAGACTGTCTGGAAGGGATGCGCAGGCTCACGGGAGAGCACTTCTCTGATTTTTCAACATTTCGGGAGTTCACCAGCAGTATGTCGGAGCTTGCTCAGGATACAGAACAAAAGGAAATCGGAGATGAATTTACCACGGACGACCTTTTTATCATACCGATCGTTGACGAGGAACGTGAAGTCATAGGCCGTTCCGTATTTGCATTTGTCCGGTGACATATAGTGGGAAGAGTTGGCGACGAGTTATACAAAACATGTACCGCGACGTACTATTTTTTATGGGATCATCAAGATGTGGAACACGCATGTGCTGAGGTCTTCTAGGCCTACAACTTCAGTGATTTTGCTGATTGGGTTCTCTGTACTTCTTGGCGGCCTCAGTTGCTACAGGCAAGTGGCGATGCCGGTAATAGTAGAGCCAATTGAAGACATCCCTTCTGGTAAGCTCAGAGAACAACCAGCCGACGAAGCGCAGGATGTGCAAGATCTTCGCTGCCTGTCAGAGGATCAGACTGAGGGTCTATCTGAATCGATGAAGAATGCGGCCTCGAACAGTGCCAGACAGAGTATCAGCGCAGAACGAGGGCAATTGTACCAATTTAACTCAGAGAGTAGGTTGCACTGATGATTGCGCATATCGGGAATCTCGAAGCTCAGAGCGACAGCCAAGAGGCTCCTTCCATTGTTTCTGAAGTGGGCCGAAAGGCGTGTCCGAATGTAACTGATCTGGGAGATGCGTGTGGCTTCTGGCGAAAGGAGCGTTACATATGTTAAACGACGAGGATCTATCTGGCCTGATAGAAAATGCCATTCGAAAAGATAAACGTGTCTATCTTCAGCCCATAGATGTCTGCGTGGAGGATGGAATAGTGACCTTAACAGGTACCGTTCGCTCGCACCGTCGCAAACTGGTTGCCTACGAAATAGCTTCTTCATTCGAAGGCTGCCGCGATGTTGTGAACAAGCTGGCCGTTGACCCGGAGGTGCCACTCCCCGACATGGAGGTGGCAAAGAACGTAGTCTCTTCGCTAAATGCCAGCGCGGATATCGCACCTGATGCCGTCAACGTTACAGTAACTGACGGGGTGGCAAGTCTTGGCGGTACCGTTAGCACTCAGTGGGAACGCTTTGTTGCAGGGGATGTCGCCATGTCAGCTCGTGGGGTGCGGGGTGTCGAGGACCTGCTCACTGTGAATCCCATGGCTGAGATTGACCACGAGGAACTTGCCAGAGAGATAAGGACCGCACTTGACCACGCCCGAGAGTTGAAAGATGCCAAAATAGATGTGAAGGTCAGTGGGACATCAGTAGTCCTGATAGGTACTGTCTCTTTGCTTTCACAGAAAGAGACGGCAGAAACCGTTGTGCGTAGATTCGGATTGCAGGAGATCAGGAACGAAATCATTGTGATGTTATGACCAGTCAAAATTCCATCAGCCGTTTGTTTTACGAAATCCTGAGATGCTATCCGGAATGTGACGAGCGTCAATGGTGGCCGTTGAGGCAAGGGCAGCCGGACAAAGGATCGAGCAAATGAAGAACGGATTGCTCAGAAAGGAGAAACGAACCATGTTGCGTAGTGTAACAAGCCTAGCAGGTCACAAAATCGGGGCCACAGATGGTACGATCGGAAAGGTGGAGGGCTTTCTATTTTATGATTCCTCCTGGATTATCAGGTACCTCGTGGTCGATACTGGTAGCTGGCTTCCAGGGCGTAAAGTGCTCTTATCGCCGGTTTCTCTTACGCAGCCAATCACGGATGCCAAGATACTACCCGTCAATCTGACGCGAGAGCAAATCAAAACTAGCCCAGACATCGACACGGACAAGCCAGTTTCCCGCCGGGCTGAGATCGAGTTGCACAAACACTTTGACTGGCCGCCCTATTGGACCGGCAGCGGCTTTGCCGGACCCGTCATGGGACCGTCGAGTAAGGAGAAGGAACAGGCCGGCGTAGCCGCAGAGGAAAGGGTGGGCCCACTTCTTAGGAGCTCAAAAGAGGTGATCGGCTACCGAATTCATGCGACCGACGGCGACATCGGTCATGCCGAAGACTTCATCTTCGATGACGAGAGCTGGGCCGTCCGCTATTTGGTGGTCGACACGAGGAATTGGCTTCCGGGCAAAAGTGTGCTGATCGCTCCCCAGAGAATTGCGAAGATCAGTTGGTCCGATTCAAAGATCTGGATTGATCTGCCCAAGGGCCAAATCAAAGACAGCCCCAGGTATGATCCTTCGGTCCCTGTGAACTAGGAGTACGAAACTCGGTTACGGGGCATCGACCACACAAGGTACGTGTTGTTCGCAAGATGACGGCGTCTGAAACCAACATGGAAGGGGAATAAGCTATGCAAGGTCCGATCGAGATAAATTTCAAAGGTGTCCAGAAGACAGAGTCTATCGAGAATGTGATTTGTGAAAAGGTGGCTAAGCTTGAGCAAATCTGCAGTCATATAGTCAGTTGTCGCATAACAATTGAGGTAGCCAACAGACATCAACAAACAGGCAGCCCGTTTCGTGTAAACATCGATATGGCAGTCCCACCGGGACATGAATTGGTGGTCAAGCATAAATCCACCGACGGAGACATGCACGATTCGCTGCCAAAAGTTTTGCGTAATGCCTTTAATACTGCTGATCGCCGGCTCAAAGAACTCATGCAACGGCAGCAAGCCTAGAGATGTCCAATACCTATGAACAACCAAACAGATTATGGGATAGAGTGGAGAACTCCCAATGCTAACTGATAAAACACTTGGCAGACTTATAAGAGATGCTATGCTGACAGACGAAAGAATCTCCGGCCAGCCCATCATAATCTCGGTCCACAAAGGAATCGTAAGCTTAAGTGGTTCTGTCCAGACATATCGTCGCAAGCTTGCTGCCTAGGACGTAGCATCTTCATTCGAAGGATGTCGCGGCGTCAAGAATGAGTTGGTCGTCGAGCCGGCCGGGCCAATTCCCGACACAGAAATAGCTCACAACGTCCGCGACGCCTTGAATGCACACGCAGACATCACCAAGGAGACTATCGCCATTTCGGCAACCAGAGGTGTCGTAAGCCTCAATGGCAATGTCGGGAGCAATTGGGAGCGCATTGTCGCAGAGGATGTGGCGCGTTCGGCCCGAGGTGTCAAAGATGTTCAGAATCTCCTTGTTGTTGGCCTCTCTGCGAAAACGGAGGACAAGAAGTTGGGGCAAGACATTCAGGAAGCACTCTTTCACGCGCGTGGGTTGGGAGACAGAAACATCGATGTTGCCGTCAGTGAGGGAGCAGTCGTATTATCGGGACAAGCCCTTAGCCTTACGCAGAAGGAGATGGCCGAAAGAGTGGTGCGTCGGTTTCGTTTTCGGGAAATTCAAAACGACATTATTGTGACCGGTGAGTGATAGAGCACATAGAACGATATCGTGTGCGCCCTGAGCGTCTGGCTGCAAGCAATACACTTGGAAGTGTACCAATTCGTGCCTGTCAGGCCCCACCTCGGATCAATCCGTACCGTTTGTGCACACTTACCTGGTCGCAAGGCTAGAAGCCTTCGTGAATTCTCAGCCCAAACGAAAAGCCTCATTCTCATAACTACTTTACCCTAAAGGTCTTGTGTGTGATTGACAATTCCCTGGCATGTCGTTTGCAACCAGAACCATAGTGCTGAAAAAGTAGTTGCTCTGTTTGAAGTATTGGTCACCTGCTCTTTTACGGGAGTTGAGTCATGAACTCACAAGCTCTACTGATACTAGGAAGTCAAGCAAATCAAGAATATGTTGAGGCCCTTGCTAAGATTGGCTTTGTCCCTGAGGTATGGGGAAGCGTGCGACATTCTCTGGACAAAGTCCGTCGCCGGAGGCTTAGCGGCGTTGTTGTAGATCGCAAGTTTACCCATGCCGATGTCTTGGAGTTTATCCTCAATGTGAGAGACATTAATCGGACGATTCCTGTGGTCGTGATAGGATCTGGGAAAAACAAGCGAATTGAAGGAAAGATAAACAAGCAAGACCGAACCGTGGTCTTGAGTGAGTCTGACAGGGGGCAAGAGCTTGCCAAGGAATTGGCGCATGCAATTGGAGGGGATGAGAGCGAGAATGTCTAAAAGTGCCCACACAAGCGATTCGCGGGCCGTTCTACTTGTCGGTGCCGCTGACCAGGAAGTCTCGCGATTACGAAACGAAATACCTGGCTGGCTCTGGGAGGAAGCGCCCAATGATTGGCCTTTTGGCTTGGAAGCTGAACCTGCCGACCGGGCTTTCGATGCCGTAATAGTCTTTGCCGGCAAGGATGAAGAAAGCCGAGCTATCGATGCTTGCAGGCGTATATGCGAGGACAGGGTCATAGAGGGTGTTCCTCTCCTAGTAGCAGCCAGCCGATATCAGATGTCCCTTGTAAACAGGCTTAGGCAGTTACCGCTGGTGGACTTCATCTTCACACCGATCGAAGAAGACGCGCTGTTGGACAAAATCAAGAAGGACGCAAATGTGATCGTTTAGGATAAGTATGACCACAGCAATAATATCCCAAAAAGGAAAGGAAGCTTCCCGCATTGTCTCCTTGGCCACGGCTGAGCAGCGAAATGCTGTAATTCGTGGTATGTCAAATAGACTTGCCGCCAGAAAGCCCGAGATCGTTGCGGCTAACCTGGCTGACGTCGCAGAGGCCATGATGGAGGGAACACCGGACTATTTGATTGACCGCCTTGGCTTCGGCGAAGAGAAGATTGATGCACGGATTCGTTCCCTGCGAAAGATCGAGGCATTGCCTGACCCTGTTGGAAGGTCCTACGCTTCCAGGAATCTCCCAAACGGCCTGGATGTAATGCGTGTGCGGGTTCCATTGGGGGTGATTTTGATGATATACGAAGCACGCCCGCACGTTACCGTGAATGCCGGGGCACTGTGCTTAAAGTCGGCTAACTCAGCCATTCTGCGTGGCGGATCTGAAGCAAAACGGTGCAACGAGCTACTGGGCGCCTTGTGGGGAGAATCTTTAGCCGAAGTCGGTTTGCCCAGCGAGGCAATTCAGGTTGTCAGCGGTTCGCACGAGGAAATCAGAGATTTGCTCCAGGAGAATGGCACAATTGACCTGGTTATACCTCGCGGCGGAAAGAACCTGATCGAAGCGGTCAACGAGAGTTCCAAAATTCCAGTAATCAAGCACTACAGCGGGGTATGCCACGTCTACGTCGACCGATGTGCCGATGTGGAGAAAGCCATTGAAATTGCCCTGGACTCAAAATGCCTGATGCCCGAGGTTTGCAACGCCATGGAGACGCTCTTGGTGTGCCAGGACCTGTCAGATGAAATTCCGAAGTTCATCGATGAGTTCAATCGCTGTGGAGTAGAGGTCAGGGGGTGTGAAAAGATTCGGGAGTTGGCACCTGACATCAAGGCTGCAGTTGAAGAGGATTGGAGCACAGAGTACTTGGACAATATCGTGTCCATCCGTGCAGTGGCCGATGTTGAGGATGCAGTTAATCACATCAACAGCTACGGATCTCACCATACGGATGCTATCGTCACCGAGAATACCGAAAATGCGGATGCTTTTGTCCAGCGCGTTGATTCGGCCGTTGTTCTAAGGAATGCCTCTACGATGTTCTGTGACGGTGAGTCTCTCGGCATGGGAGCTGAAATCGGCATTTCCACCGATAAGCTGCACGCCCGCGGCCCAATGGGCGCCGAAGAATTGACGAGTTACAAGCTTGTGATTGGCGGCGACGGGCATGTCATGGGTGATCCCAAGGCGTTCAGCAAGGAGGCAAGCTATCATTAGGCAGGAAAACGGCGACGTTATCTATAGATACTTCATGGCAAGATTCCAGGACGCCCTTGCCTCGCAGAGCTTTACGGAGCGAAGGATAGGGGCTGAACTCAAGTTTCCACTGGTCAATCTTGACGGAACCGCCGCCAGTTTTGACACGGTTTGTGTGCTATGGGATTATCTACAATCCCGAGGCTGGCAGCTTGTGCAGGACACAATGACCGGTCAAACCGTGGGAGCCAGGAAACGCGGACAACAGAATGATACTGTCGCAGGCTGTGAAACAGGATTCTGTAAGGCTGAGTTCTCGCTTGCACACGTGGCGAATCTGTTCGATTTGCAGGAACAGATTCAAGAACTCCGCGCCGAACTCGGGTCTTTCTGTGATAGCAACGGCGTGCGTTTCCTCTGCTATGGGATTCAGCCAATGACACCGCCGACTAAGAGGCTGATGATCAAGAAGGGTCGTACCAGCCCTTGGGTCAAGGCCTTCGGTTCGAACCGGCATATCGAGAAAAAGGATGGGGATGACGTTCATCTTTTCACGATCAATGCTGCCAGCCATGTTCACGTGAGCGTCTGCCCTGAAGAGGCTATTGATGCTGTCAACGTTTTGAATGGGTTTTCGGGGGCACAGATAGCCCTTACGGCCAATTCCAATATCTGGCGAGGGCGAATGGACCCCGACTACAAATGTGTGGCAGAGAAATTCTGGGATTGGTGGATGCCTGATTCTGATCGCGTAGGCATGCCCCGTGAGCCATTTGGCGATATCGAAGACTATGTGCACACAATCGCGGATTTCAAGCCTGTCTATGTCGAGCGAAATGGCAAACCAATTATTCTCGAACGATATGGAACGTTCGAGGAATATTACAAACTTGGACGCGCTGTCGGCCGTGATACTCGGGGGCAAGAGGTCTCTTTTGTGCCTGAGGAATCCGACATCGATATTCACAACTCTTGCTATTGGTACAACGCCAGGATTTCGCGGTACTTCACGGTCGAAAACAGAGTCAACGACCAGCAACCCCCTGATGCTCTACTATGCATGGCGGCTGTGACGCTCGGTCTTGTTTCTGCCCTTTCTCAAGCAAAGGCCGTGCTTTCATCCTACGACTGGCAAATGCTCCGAGAGGCACGAGAGATTGCATGCCGGCGGGGCTTGCTCAGCAGAGCCGGAGAGATTCAAGTTGTCCCAATCGCTCTTCGAATGTGGGACATAGCCCATCAGGGACTCGTTAGGCGCGGTCTTGGGGAAGAGAGGTTTCTGGAGCCACTGGAAAGGCGTCTTAGCAGTTTTGAGTGCCCGGCCGATCAGGCGAGGGATTTGTTTGCTAACGGCGGTATTGACGCCCTGATAGACGCATGGAGATTCTAACGCAACGATTTGGAGATTGTAATGACAGTAGCAGCCGGACTTAAGCCTGAACAAATGGGACTCTCAGCATCACTTTACGAACCACTGAGTAGTGACGACATAAGAACGGTAGCTGATGCTGCATTCGATGTATTGGCCGAGTCGGGAATGCTGGTTTATTCCCCTACAGCGTTTGAGGCATTTGAATCGGCCGGTGCCGAAGCAGATAT
>Ga0180437_10004973_pt1 | contig 18520 bp, 15 predicted proteins | sample SS_ome_4_FD_132410 | JGI IMG/M metagenome (GOLD analysis project Ga0180437, IMG submission 132410) | Hypersaline lake sediment archaeal communities from the Salton Sea, California, USA - SS_3_D_1 metaG | ecosystem: Environmental > Aquatic > Non-marine Saline and Alkaline > Hypersaline >... | reverse complement strand
TCGAGATTATCCGGATCAAACCAGATATGACTGGAGAGTGTACCACTCTGAGATGCGATGGAAAAAGTTCCACGTTTAATATTTTCCCATATTGCCGTATTAAAAGCGCGGTTAGAATCGAGTTCCCCATAGTAATTATTAAATACCCCTAAACAATTTGGTCCAATAAATCTGATTCCATATTCTTTTGCAATGCTCTTAATTTGTTCCGATAAAGTATTTTTCCGATCTTCAACAAGTTCACGAAATCCTCCAGAAATCAATATTATTCTTTTTACACCTTTTTCTCCACATTCTCTAAAAATTCCTGGTACGATTTTTGCTGGAAGTACAATTACGACCAAATCGGGTACTTCAGGTACATCTGATATTGACTTATAGGCTTTGAATCCCATGACAGTTTCTAATTTAGGATGAATAGGGTAGATTTTTCCATCATATTCTGATTTTATAAGATTCATAATCTGGATTGAAGCAAGAGATGCTCCTTGATTATTTGCTCCATAGAAAGCGATACTTTTAGGATTGAGAAATCCATGTAGAAAATGATTTTCACTCATAGTTATTTACTGAAATATTGCATAGCTTTAAAAGGTAAATTTTTGACTTCTTATTATTAAGATGCTGGAAAAAAAAAGGATAGGAACAGACTTTTGTTTATTCCATTATAAAATTATTAGAAAAGACTGAATATAATTGTTTGATTGTTCTTATTATTCGATTACTTATTTATTTTCCTTAAACCGATGAAATGGTGGTTTTAGCCCTTCTGGTAACGGAGATGTATATTTAATTTCTTTATGATCTTTCTCAAATTGTTTCCAGGCCTCTTCAACAAGTTTCGTATTCTTCATAAATTCAAACGCAGAAAAGGTTAGCACTTTTGCTGCAGTTAACATTCCTTTATGCCCAATACTCATTCCCGCAGTCGCTACATTTTGCCAAGAGTGTCCTGGAGAGCCCATGGCTTCACAAGCAATTGTAAACTCTGCTAAGGGAGTAACCCATGACACGTCTGCGACATCAGTTGAGCCCGGCATAGATTGACCTCTACCTATGGGAGGAATTACTACTTTATTAAGTGGTTGACTCAAAACAGCCTTTGCTAAGTCCAATAAATCGGGAGGAATTAATTTCAAGTATCCTTCCATAGGATTAGGGGGGAATTTCTTCTGAATTTCGCGAGCAAACTTTTTATCAGAAGAGTCAAATTTCGGCGATCCGATTATCTTTAGTTTCTCATCTACGACATCTTGAACAACTTTATTATAAAAAGCATTATAAAGTGCGCTCAAAAAATCCATCTTGAGCTTTGTCTCCGTCATTAATGTTGCTCCTTCAGCAATTTTAACCAGTCGTTCATACAAATTTTCAACTTGATACCTTTGAGGTGCTCTTACGTAATACCAGACTTCGGCTTCATCTGGAACCACATTAGGCGCCTTTCCACCATTGGTTATTACATAATGTAACCGTGCATCACTAATCATATGTTCTCTCATATAATTAGCCCCAATATTCATTAATTCTACAGCATCAAGTGCACTTCTTCCGTTCTGAGGATCCCCTGCTGCATGGGCAGTTTTTCCAAAAAATTTAAAGACAACTGAATTTAGTGCAAGAGCAGACATAACAGTTAACGTATTCAAGAAGTTAGGATGCCAAGTAAGGGAGATATCAACGCCTTCAAATAACCCAGCTTTAATCATATAACCTTTAGTATTAAACACTTCCTCAGCAGGACATCCATAATATCGTATAGTTCCTTTAACAGCTCCTTCCTCTATAGCCTGTTGGATTGCTAGGGTAGCGGCTAATGATCCCGTCCCTAAGAGATTATGTCCACATCCATGTCCTGGTGCGCCTTCTTCAATTGGGTTTCTTATGGGCTCGGCTATTTGGCTTAATCCTGGTAATGCATCGTATTCTCCTAAAATTGCGATAGTAGGATATGAACTTCCATAGCTAGCGATAAAACTGGTAGGGATATTAGCAACTCCTTTATTTACTTCAAACCCAGCTTCCTCTAAAGTTTTTATTAATAAAGCAGATGATTTGAATTCCTCAAATCCAGTTTCAGCATATCTCCAAATTTTATCTGAAATTCCTATAAATTTGTCTCTATTTGTTTCAATCCAATTTGTGTATTTTTTAAACATCTTAAATGCTGATAAATTTTACAAGAAATTTTAGTTTTTATATTCTATGATTTATTATATGATTTTGTCATATAATTATTATAAAATAATATAGAGCATATCTGGATTCGTTTGAAAAACTTATTTAACAGATGTTGATTTATTTTAAAAACAAATTAAAAACTAACTATTAAGAAAGAAAGTGAATACAAAGTATGAGCAATAATGAAAAAAATGAAACTCCTATAGATAAACTTAATAAAGCTTTCGTAGATTTTGTTGGCGGCGCGTTTGGGGAAAGTGGGAAGGACTTTATTGAAGAAACTTCTGATAAAATTAAAGATTTTTCTAGCCAATCAATAAAGAAGTTTATGGAATTCTCCGATTCTGTGTTAGACAATTTAAAACTCTCGGATAATGAACAGGTATTGAAAGCAAGAGACACGGTCGAGGATTTATTAAAGCAAGCAGGCTTATTAGAAGAGGACGAAGAAGAGTTCTAATATACATTATATATTTAGTTAAATTCTAATTTCTTTTTGATCTTATTTAAAGTATTTTTTGATATTTTGGAACGTGCAGATTAAAATATTTAGATGATCTCTGTTTAATTTTGAAGGAGTGTTATTTGTTCCTTTATTTCTGCTAAAATTAACTCAGCAATAGCTAGCCACTTATTTTTAGACTCCAAATCGGTTATAATCCTATTTGCTAGTTTTTTTCCCTTATTTAGATTGTGTGTAGCTTTTTCAAACTTTTCAAGAGCGGTATAGCAAATTCCAATTTTGATATATGTTTGGTAGATAAACCAATCATTAGGAGCAATCTTTATAGCTTCTTGGAATTCTTCTAAAGCCTTTTCATACTCTTTAAAAGTCATTAAGATTTCTCCGTATGTATCATGGAAAATTCCTTCTTCTGGTTTATTCTTCGTCAGCCTGCGGAGGATTTTCAATGATTCTTCTTTTTTAATATGAAGACAGCAAGGCGTTATTTAACTCAAGCCCAAAAAATAGCGGAATCTTATGGTATAAAACGATTAGCAATGAAAATCTCTAATGAACATGATGAATTGCTCAAAAAAACCAAAATGTGGGAGAAGCTGAAAGTTTCTGAACTATCCTTATCTGAACGTTGGGAACTTTCTGGTTTGAACGAACAAATGGAAATTATGGTAAAAAAACGAATGATTGAAGTCCCAGAAATATCAAAAGAAGACCCTGTTATGCTATTAATCTTAACGGAGGGTGGAAATCTTTTATTCTCAAAAAAATTTATGGAAGATTTTTCTTTTGAGGAAGATATTTTAGGAGGTTTCCTTACCACCATAAATTATATTATTAATGAGGTATTTTCTGAAGGGCTTGACAGGGCAATTTTTGGACAATATACTCTTCTGATGATGCCCTTTCAACCATTTCTGGTATGTTATATCTTTAAGGGACAATCCTATTTTGCGTATCAAAAGATTAAGAATTTTCTTGAATCTATACAGAATGAGAGCCATATTTATAAATCTTTACAGAGCTTTCTCCAAAAAAGTAAAACAATTCAAGAAAACAATATTTCTTCGCTCGAATCATTGATAACAGATATCTTTGTTAAGGCGAAAGATTAGAATATGTATAAATTTTAAACACTCATATTCACAAAACTTTAATATTAAACTAAACCTAATCATAAATTAATAAAATTTCACTTACATAAAAGTATACATTCTTCATGATAAATTCTGAGACATTTAGATTTAAAATTGTTGTTGTTGGAGATGGTGCTGTAGGTAAAACCTCCTTAATTAAAAAATTCACCAATGGAACGTTTGAGAAGGATTACGTGAAAACGATTGGTGCTCAATTTTCAAAATATAATAAAAAAATAAATGGAGATAATATCAGATTAGTGTTTTGGGATATAGCAGGACAAGAGGATTTTAATTTTCTCCAACCACTGTTTTATAAAGAGAGCAAAGCAGTTATTATCGTATATAGTCTTGAAGAAAATACACTCGGTAAGAAAAGTTTTATGCATATAGAGAATTGGTATCAAGTAGTAGAAAAGAATTGTGGAGATATTCCCGTTGTATTGTTCGCTAATAAAGTTGATTTAGTTCATGAAAGCAGCATAAATAAGCTAAAAATCCAAAAGCTTGCTGATGAATATAAATTTCTGAATTTTTTTTTTACATCTGCTAAAACAGGGCAAGGAGTAGTCAATGCATTTAATGCAATTATTGAACGACTATATGTACGATTTAAAACTATTTAGAAAAGATTTTATCATCAAATCTTTTTTTAAGATTCAAAATTAATTTTTATGGCAAATTTAAAGCACGTCAGAGTTTTTTAAAAAGGATGTGATCTCCTCTTCAGTGGAATTAAATAATTCGGATATAACTTTTATGCTGACTTCTTGATCCATACCAATCTTTCTATAATCTTGATACAGCTTGATCCAAGTTTCTTTTTGGGCATATTTTTCAGGATGCTCTTTCTGGATGTGCATCCAGTATGGTTTGGTTAACGCTTCTCCACAATATGGACAGAAACGTGATTCTTCTTCCTCAGTCATAGTAAATCGTGTAAACTTGTATTATTTAATATGTTAAATAAAATACAATATTAGTTTAAAAAATTATTAATTATTGTTATAAAAATTTAATGGAATAATGCCTTATAAAGATTTAATTCATCATATAGAATTTCATAATACTAAAAGTAAATTTTTCTCTAAAAGGATAAGAAATTTATTCACTTTCTTGGAATTGTGTAAAATTAAATAGATGAATTTTTTCTATTTTAGTAGCTTTCATCGTGAGCGAATTTTAAGTATTCAAAAGAAAGTATTATATGAAAGAATTATTTGAGTTAGGGATTGTTTTTAGGGGCTTTGTACTAGTGAAGCACAAATTCAAAAAGCTATCAACTATAAATGGAATACAAGAAAGCAGTAAAGATTTACGTGGAGCATTTATATCCGCTATAAACTCGTTTGCTACTAATGCCTTTAATAATGTATCTTTGGAATACTTGGAATCAGATAAAATTTTATTCGTTTTCAAATTAGCTGATGTTAAGGCTTTAGATTGCAATTCTAAAGAACCCGTAATTTTATATGGATTAATTAGTAAACCAAAAAAGGATCCAGATAAATTGGTTAAAAAATTCTTTGAAAAAGTACAACCAATCTTAAATTTATTTGTTAAGAAATATACTAATAAGGATTTTACGGAATTGAGCCAATTTGAACCATTTGCGGAAGAAATAAAAAATTTTTTTTAGAAAATTGTAGATCATTCCTCAGTGTACAGCATCCATCCTTTCGGTTCGGAGCGCGAATATATAATTTTTCCTTCTTCCTTCATGGCATCGATTAAATTACCGACTGATTCTTTGTCATAACCAAGGATTACGATGTCATCAATGATCTTTCCTTTAGAAGCTACTATTTTATTTCGTTCCATGTAATCAATAATGATATAACGTAGATTTTCATTTTTAATTGAGACTTGTGATGATATAGTTGCTTCTGATTCTTTCTTTAAAGCATCTATCAATGCGCTTCCTTTCTCTTCAATGTCTCCTTCAATAACCACAGGAGTAATCTTCTTACTCTTCATTTTTTCGATTTCTGGTAGCTTAACTCCTTCATCTACTTTTTCTTTTGGTATATCCCAAATGGAAAACTCTTTCTGTTCAATGATAACGGATTTTTGAGTAAGCATTTTCTCAAACTCTTCAACAACTTTTTCCTTTACGTAACCTCTTTTTACTAAATCGTTTGCTATATCCTCAATAATACGTTTATCGATTAAAATTTTCAAGATGTACTCTCTAATATTTGTAGGAACTGTTTCGAGTTTTATTAATTCTTCAACTGATTTTTCTTTCTCTTCTGGTTGCTTTTCAGGAATGACAATATTAAAGGGTATATCTAAGACTGGCTTTTGTCCCCATTCACAATCTGAAATACAGCGAATGCTTCGATCATATCCTCCATAAAGTATCTTTGCTAATCCTTTCTCTGGGTCTTTCATTGATGAAACAATCTTTATGGAAGAAGAAGTAGACGTTTTCCATTTTAGTTGAATATCTGATGAATCTAAACTGGGATTATGGTAAATTCGTAATGTACCATCAGCACATCCTACAATAATTTCTTTTGCGTTATCTCCATCGATATCATCTAAGCGTATAGAAATAGGCCTGCCCTCTTCAATTTCTATTGACGTGAGAGCATCTCCCCCGCTGTTTAGGATAATTAATTTCGAATCATCCGTTCCAATAACAATTTCATGATAGCCATCATTGGTTACGTCTCCAATCGCGATAACATTGATTTGAAATCCTAAGTTCTTTTGCCAAATAATATCAGGTTGATCATTTTCAAATTGAATTAATTGGAGATCCCCATTTTTCGTACCACTTAATAACCCAAATATCGGAATATCTACATTTTGAAGCTTTAAATATCCTAATGCACACGCAGTTACCCACGAATCGTAGTATAGAATGAATTTCGGCTCTTTGGCTTCAATATTCTTAAAGATTTTAAGGGTCTTGTCTTCACTTCCCAATATTAATTCTATATTTCCATCTCGTGTGAAATCGCCCGCGGTAACACATAATACTTTTTTTGCGATTTTATAATTCATAATCCCGGCTAATTTATTTAATCCCTTAACAAATTTAACGACTAGGAAATTCCCATCACCCGCACCGACTAAGATTTCATCGCAACCGTCGCCAGTCACATCTATAGGAAAGCTGCATCGGCACCATCCATCAAAAGTAATGGAATCTAAAATGGTTAGATCGTGATCCATAAGATACAAGGTTTTGTCGTGCCCTCCAAATACAAAATACGACTGATCACCACATTGTAATACAGAACAAGTTAAAATGGCTTCAGGACATTCAAACATCCAGTTAAGATCAAAATTTTTACTTTTATTGGTCATATTTGATTCTTATCAAATCCTAAAATTGAATGAATTACAAAATCTATTAGATCTATATAATGGTTTTGATAATATAAAAATATAATAAAAAAAAAATTAGAAGATAAATTTCTTATAATCCAAGCTGAGCATCGCTTGGACTGTATTCTCCTGTACCTGAAATTTCATAGGAAATTTCAACTTTATCGTCAGCATTTAGTAGATCAATCGTCCATTTCAATGTATCTTCTCCTACTTCATCGGTAATTTGAGGTTTTCCACCAGAGTAGCTTCCATACTCAAAATTGTCAGGGACTTTGTCCATAAGAACCACATTCTGTAAAGGAGCAGTACCAATATTTTCAAGGGTTAAAATGATTTGGTATTTGCCCAAAGCACCAATTGGAATTACTTCCTTTCCAATTCTGAATTTTCTCCTCAAGTGTAGTGCTTCGATAATAGGTACTTCTGGTTTGAATTCCAGTTCTTGAGATAATGGAAATGTATTAGCTAAGTACGTTATTTCTGACTCAAAAGTTGCTTCTTTGACTGGATTGACACAGTGAATAGGATATTCAAATTCTAAAATCGATTCTGGCATAAACAAACCAGTGTCAGAATTACGCAAGTTTTTTAATGAAATCCTAAATACATTACTATCAAATTTCACCGAATTCGAAGGTAAATCAACTTCATCACCATCCCAAATCATTGTTACCTCGCTTGCATCTGGAGGGTTAAATTCACTTGTAAAGTATTGTTGATTGATAGCGATCTCATTCAATGGAGCTGAACCATTATTAATGATTTTTAGCTTCGCAATTACATCTTGTTCTTTATAAGTCGGAACTTGTGTAAGGTCATAGGACATATCCCCTGTGATACTGGCAATCTCTAGGATAACATCTGATATCGAAATTGTACCATTAACATTGGTTTGAAAATCAGGCATCACACGGAATTCTAATTTCTTCCTAAAGGCAGGTAATTCTTCTGACTCATAACGCCACTTATTAGAATGCCATTGAGCTCCAGCGGGTAATAATGAGACATCTTTGGGATCGATATCAACAAATTTCTCTGATTCATCTTCAGGTGAATAGACATCAGCATTAAAGAGTTGAAGTATAAATTCAGATGGATTTTCAAATACTAATTTACAATCCCATACACCTGGTTCTTCATCCCTTTCAACTGTATCAACATAAAATTTATTGCGTGTATAGGCATCATATTTGTCTATGGCCAAACCACCAGCAAATGAAGAATTAGCCTTATAGGTCACCTCAATTGGCCCAGTTCTTCTTTTTGTGATATCTGTCACCATAATCGAACAAGTAAATTTCATTAGGACTGTTTCTTCAGGGATCAATTTATCAATTGTCCATACAATTTTATTATCTTCAACCTCTCCACGCCCTTCAGTAGTTTCTCTTATTACAGGATCGGAAAAATCTTCAGGAATTGTTTTTACCACTTTTACATTACTGATAGGTTTATCATATAAGTTATACATGGCGACTGCAAAGGTCACAATGTTTTCCTTATCAATTGAAATGCCAAATGATTGGAGAGAATAATCTTCAGCATCCACTCCCCCATCTGCCATTAAATCCTCATCATCTTCCTCTTCCTCGTCTTCATCCTCCTCGTCTTCTTCCTCCTCCTCATCCTCTTCCTCTAAATCATCATACTCATTAGTTTCTTCAAATTTTCTCTCTTTAACGCTTTTTCCCACACTACTTGTTTTATCTTTGGAACGTAAGAGATCCGTTTCTATATCCCTTAAATTCAAGATATCGTCCGCATCTGGAAGAGTATTAACATATTCCTTAATTAAGAGTAGATTTTTTGCCGCTCCAATAATAGAAAAATCTTCACTATAGACATTATCATCTGGATCGGTACCTAATTCCCGAATCTTGATTTCATTTGATTCTAAATCTGTACCATCAATATTTTTTAGTGCAATATCTATATCCCATAATCTATCTTTCTTACTTGGATTTTCAACATTTAATTTTCCAGTAAAATTTATTGATTCTATATTTGCCCCGTGATCTAACTCTACATCTACACCCTCATCAATCTTTACTAAACCAAGTAAACCTTCACGATTTCCATCTTTAAGAAGGATAGAGCCCTCTAATTCTCCAGTATCTGCGTCATAAGTCTCTATGACAGGGGTTGAGATATCTTTATCTACTAACTTTACCTTTCCCTCATCCATTTCTGTCCGTCTTAATCCTTCTGCTACCTTTTCCTCTGCTTCTTCATCGCTTCCCCAGCCAAATCTTGATTCTTTCTTTTTCTTATCTTTTTTTCGTGCCATATTAGATTCACACTTTCATTTAATTTATAATAAATTATTATTTTTTGACTTATTTTGTTACATAATAATATGTAAAGTAAAACTAGGTATTAAAGTTAAAAAAGATTCTTCAGATTTTTTTTAAGGTGATTTTTTGGGTAAAGGATCTCGAGAAGTATCGATTAAATTGGGCCGAGTCCATTTATATCCACACATCGGACATTGATACTTTTTATCTCGTGGATGTTTTGGATCTCTACTCGGGCGAAAAGAATAACCGCACTTCGGGCAATTTAATATTAGATCCTCGGTAATTTTTCTAATTTTGATCTTGTCCAAATTTTTATCTTTCATACTAATTTTCACAGCACAGAATGATTTGATTTAAGTAAAATCATAATATCATTAACATTACAACCTGTCGGTCCAGTAATTAATTCTGTACCTAAAGTTTTAAACATAGAATTGGAATCATTATGATCAAGATACTTTGGTATGTCAAGATTTAATTTAAGTACTTGATTAAGGACTTCATTATCAACTAATGCTCCCATTGCCTTGCTATTACCTTCAATGCCATCAAGATTTGCTGCAATTAAGCAAAAATCACAATGGATTTTCTCTTTTTTCGCTTGATTAAGAAAACTTAAAAGCATTTCTTGATTTCTTCCCCCAATTCCGTTTCCTTTAAGAGTAACCGTGAGTTCTCCCGTTCCTATTAATGCTAATTGTTCATGCCTTTTATAAGATTCATTTGATTTCAAGAAAAATTCTTTAAAAATTTTTTTTCCAAATATTCGAGCCTCTCCTATCATATTATTTGGAATAGTTTTTAGAGTGAATCCTTCTGTTTTTAAGTAATTTTCAATAGCACTAACAGCACTTTCAACACTACCTATAAGATAATTATGAACGTTGTCAAAACAGTTATCTCCGGGTTTTGGTGTCTCTAGCGAATGATTTATCTTAGCCTCTTCAATAAGTGAGGAGATTGAATGTGGAATTTTCTGAAGCAAATTATATTTTTTTAAAATATTTCGAACATCTTTAAAAGTGGAGGGATCTGGGACCGATGGGCCTGAAGCTATTGAATCTAAATCATTTCCTACAACATCTGATATAATCAATGCCACAAGTGTTCCTTGACTCGTATTAAAAAGCAGCCGTGCTAAATTTCCTCCCTTTATTCCTGAAAGATGTTTCCGAATTATATTAATTTCATGAATTGATGCCCCAGATTCTAAAAGAAGGTTGTTAATAACTTGGAGGTCTTCTAATTGAATAGAATCTCTGGGTAAGGGTAATAAGGCGGATCCTCCTCCCGAAACTAAAAAAATTATTAGACTCTTTTTAGAACTAGCTTTAATTAATTCTAACATTTTTTGAACGCCATACATTCCAATTTTATTAGGTATCGGATGAGAAGCATAATTAATCTGTATATAATCATCTAAATCTAAGTGATCTATTTCTAATCCATCGGGGATATTAATTATCCCTTTATACATAATATTGGGTATCTTAGATAGTAATTTCCCAAGAAATGCAGCCATATGAGCAGTAGCTTTCCCCCCTCCAATAATGTAAATTTCTTCAAAATTTTTTAGATTATATTCATCTTTTTGAACGATGAGTTTCTCATTTTCAATTTTTATTGATTTCTCCATTAAATTATTCGGCATAACGGAAGTTATTGCTAATTCTAGAGAATGCAAAATTGTCTTTCTAAGTAATAATTGAGGTTTTGATAGATGTGAGGGAAGTAATTGTGAATAATTTTTAATTATAGATGGACTCATTTACTTAGAAGAAATCTTATTTTTTAGTAGTGATAATATTTGATTAAACTTAATATTGGTTGAATAATTTAATTTAATATCATAATCATATAACAAATACTAACAATTAATTGAGAGAAGTTGAACCATATGAGTGAAAATGTCGAATATGATATTGCAATCATTGGCGCTGGACCCGGAGGTTACCATGCTGCGGTTAGAGCTGCCCAATACGGAGCAAAAGTTGCATTGATCGAGAAGGCAAATCTAGGAGGAACTTGTTTGAATTGGGGTTGTATTCCAACAAAAGCGTTATACGCTTCTGCTGATCTAATTCAAACGATACGAGAGCATGGAAAGGATTTTGGGGTAAGCTGTGATTTGAGTGTCGATTTCGCAAAAGCTGTAGAGAGGAAGAACAAAGTAGTCAAAGAATTAGTAGAGGGAATCGATGGATTGCAAAAAGCATGGAAAAATGATGTATACCTTGGTTATGGGAAAATTTTAGGGGGGAATGCTAATGAAGGCTTTGATATTTCAATAGAAGGGGATAATACTACCACCATTAAAGCGAAACGAGTTATCATCGCAACTGGATCTTCACCTGCCATGATCCCGGCATTCAATATCGACCATGATAGGATTCTAACGAGTGATGATATTTTAGATCCTAAATTTAATATAGTTCCCAAAAGATTGTTGATAATTGGAGCGGGAGTTATCGGATGTGAGTTTGCAAACATATTTGCAACGTTTGGAAGCAAAGTAATAATGTTAGAATACCTTTCAAGTCCGATTGCCACTGAAGAGCCTATGGTTGTAAGGGAGTTGCAAAAAAAATTAGAGAGCTTAGATATTGAACTTAACGTATCTCAAAATGTTTTATCGGTGGAAAATACGGGTTCAGGAGTAAAAGCAACTACTTGTGATGCAAGTGTACCCCGAGATCAAGTGGCATCAGCTGAGAAATCTTATTTTGAAGCTGATTATTGTTTGGTATCTATTGGAAGAGCCCGTGAATCTAAAGATATCGGTTTAGAAGAGTTAGGAATCGAAACTAATAGAGGAGCAATCAATATTGATACTAAAACAACAGAAACTTCTGTAAAAGGTATCTTTGCGATTGGTGATGTTGCCGCATCTGGGGCACCTATGCTTGCCCACGTTGCCAGTTATATGGGGGATGTAGCCGTTGCAAATGCACTTGCTAATTTAGGAGACTTTCCCGTAGAAGAAAAAACTACAGATTATAAAGTGGTACCCGCCACCATCTTTACTAATCCAAATATTGGTTCAGTCGGGATTCGAAGAAAACAAGCAAAAGATTTAGGAATCGATGTGGCTATGGGCAGATTTGCATACGCTTCTTTAGGGAAAGCGAAGTGTGCAGGTCATGAAGAGGGATTTCTGCTAATTTTAGCCGATAAAGATACACACAAAATCATTGGTGCATCTTGCATTGGTGCTGAAGCTCCTGAATTAATAGCTGAAATCGCATTAGCAATGCAACACGGACTCACAATCCATGATGTGGGAGAAACTATCCATAGCCATCCAACGATCTCAGAAATGGTATTAGAAGCCGCGGAAGATGTGTTTGGAATGGCTATTCATAAGAAGGGAAGACCCACATTTCACTAATTTCTTTTTTATTTTTATTATTGATATAGTCTATATCTTTCAGAATTGATCTAAATTATTGATAAATTTATATAATATCTGTTGATAACTAGTCATAAATCATGATGAATGATGACGATGAGGAGAATGAAAACCAGGATGATGAACTCGAGCGGATAGAAAGAAGATTGATTAAGATCCATGAGAATCAACAAATAAGTATGTGTTGTATCATAATTTTATTATCAATTATTATGCTTTTATTGTGGTTCTCTCCCACATTTTAAGATTATCATCCTAATCATTTGGATAATTTCTTTTATGAACTAGTTCCATAGCACTTATCCAAATTATAATGCACTCTTTATTTAGCTTAATTAGTGTTTTAATACAGAATATTTAGATTAATAATGAATATTTTTTTATCTTAATACTAATTTGTAATACATAGATTTACTATTAAAATTAATATTTGTTAAGATAGTATCGTGAATACTACAGATTTATTCCAAGATAGCCCCGGAAAGAAAGTTTTAATCTCTGGTAATGAAGCATTTGCTCGTGGGATTTTTGAAGCAGGTGTAAGATTCGCTGCAAATTATCCTGGGACCCCTGTAAGTGAGGTAGGGGATTATCTCCACCTTCTTTCTAAAAATAATGATAATTTTACTTTTGACTATGCAGTAAATGAAAAAGTTGCTTTGGAATCATGTATTGGGGTAAGTTGGGCAGGATTACGATCTGTTGTTATGTTCAAGCATCTAGGGCTTAATGTGGCTGCTGATCCATTACATACGTTTCCTTATTCAGGGATTAATGGAGGGATGCTTATCTTATGTGGAGGAGATCCTGGTATTTTATCGTCTACTAATGCTCAAGATAATCGGCTTTATGCCTTACATACAAAAATTCCAATAATTGAGCCCTCAACAGTTCAAGAGTGCAAAGACTTTATAAAAGAAGGATTGCGGCTCTCAGAGTTATATAAAGTTCCAATTTATGTTCATGTCACTAGTAGATTATGTCATAGTCATGGAATAGTTACATTGGGAAAGAGAAGTAAGATCGAAAAGACAGGGATATTTCAAAAAAATCCCGATCGCTACGTTAATACACTAACTAGAGCCTTATCAAACCAATCAAAGTATTTCCAAATTGTAGGAGAGTTAGCGAAAAATAAAAAAATGTTTTATCTATTTAATAAAGTGAAAGATTGGACTAAAAATTTAGAAGAGAATGAATTTTCTGATATAGGTATTATCACAAGTGGTATATGTTATAGTTATGTTATCCAAGCTTGTCGTCGTCTTAATATTCATCCTCCGATTCTTAAACTTGGGCTTCTCTTTCCAATAAATAGAAATGAAATTTGTGCATTCGCAAATACTTATAATCTTAAGAAACTTTTGGTAGTGGAAGAACTTGAACCCTTTATCGAAACAGTTTCAAAACGTACATTTTGTAATTACTGTGATGCGAAAAGAGATTTAGAAATCCATGGAAAAGACTTCATACCTAAGACGGGGGAACTCACCACTGATCTTGTTATCCGCTTCTTACTTAATCAATATGAAATCAAAAGAGAAGACTTGATCGAAGATATTGAACAAAAAGAACAAATTCTAAAGGAAATTTTACCAAATCTTCCAATCAGAGAACCTACCTTCTGCCCAGGTTGCCAATATCGTCCAGTATTCTATAGTTTAAAAAAAGCTGTGGAAAAATTAAGCAAAGAGAATGGATTTGAATTCATATACGCGGGAGATATAGGATGCTATACCTTAAGCGAATCCTATCCTTATCAAATGCTTGATTGGGTAGTATGTATGGGTGCGGGAATTGGAATTGCAAATGGGATGGCTCAAGTAGTAGCGACGAGTCAAAAATTGATAGCATTCATCGGAGATAGTACCTTATTTCACACTGGTCTTCAACCACTCATCAATGCGATTAAAAACAATACAGAGATGACAATTATTATCTTTAATAATTACTGGACTTCTATGACTGGTCAGCAAGAACATGCCGGAACGCCCTTGAACCTCACGCAAGATCAAGTGACTGAAACTGAAATAAAAAAGACTCAAATAGATATGATAAAATTATTAGAAAATATAGGAATAAAGGAAAAGAATCTCATTATTACAGGAGCATATAATATGGAACACTTGCAGAAAATATTTCTAAAAACGCTTCCAAAAAGCGGAACGAAAGTTATTGTTATCAATGAAGAATGTGCGCTTGAGAAGAGTCGAAGGTTTAAATTACTTGAGAAGTCGAACAAAGAATCAAGTAAGGAACAAATATATTATAAAATTTTGGACTCATGTGTGAAATGTAATGAATGTATTGAATATTTAGGTTGCCCCGCTATAAATATTGAGGTCTTAAAAGGAGAGATTAACCAATCGGATGATATCTTGAAACCCGAATCTTACAAATACTTCATTAATCAAAGTACTTGTGTACCAAATATATGTCCTGGACTCTGCAAAGTAGTATGTAAGGATGGTATGATAAAAAAGACCATCATCGATGTAAAAAATCAAAAATCCTCCTCAAAATCAGGTGAAGAGTAATGGGAGATATTTACAATATACTTTTAACGGGCGTTGGTGGTCAAGGAATCGTTCTTTTAGGTAATATTTTGAGAGAGTACGGAATGCGCTTTCCGTTAATACAAAATGTAGTAGGTACCGAAACGAGAGGTGTCTCTCAGAGAGAAGGATCTGTACTAGCTACCGCTCGATATCTAATCGATAGTAAGATTTATTCCCTTGACCAAAATTTTGAAGTGGAAGATTTAATTTCACCTTTGATTCCAATTAACGATGCACATCTGGTTATGGGCCTTGAACCTTTAGAAACTATTCGAAATTTACGATACATCTCAGAAAGAACTGTTGTTATTATGAATACACATCGTAACTATCCAAGAAATGTTATTCTAAAAGCAGGAAAGACGATGAAATATCCCAGTTTGGGATATATCATTGATATTCTTGATCAACTAGCACGACGGACGATTTCATTAGACTTTAATGAGTTAGCCAAAGCTAAATTTGATAATGCGATCTATTCAAATGTTATTCTATTAGGAGTGGGTGCCAAAGAATTTCAAGAAGTGTTTAATAAAAAACTCATGCTTACGCTCTTAATAGATTTCTTTGGAGAAGACTCACACAATTTGGATGCTTTTAATTTGGGTTATAATTTAATAACCTAATTAAAGTGAAAGGAAATCAACTCAACGATTAATAAATTTTACTTTAAATGATTCTAATTTTCCATTCTTTATCTTAATTTCACGAAAACCTCCAACCAGTTTGGGATTATGATAACCTCCTAAACCTAATGCAGGTGTCTGTACGATAAACGGGCCATTCTTTTCTATTTCTTTCGAGTTTGTATGTATTTCTGAGTATAAATCATAATAAATTGGGATAGATTGCGTCTCTTGTTTTATCGTCTCAGCATCTTCTTCGGGTACATTCTTGGAGCCCAAGCGAAATTCTTTTAACTCATGAGTATGACCTGACAACGTTAAAATAACATTTCTCTTGCAAAAATTGATTAAATCCTCCCAATGGGAAGAAATGGTTCCAAATTGAATATTAAATTCCTCATCAATCCTTGCCTTAATTTTTGCTAAACCTAGTTTCTGAAAAACTGATTCTTTAAACTGAGATATTTCGGTAAGTAGCTGATCCTTGCTAATCAATTTACCTACACGTCTTAATAAACTAATACTTTTTTTAGGATTTATCGGGGGGCCATGCAAAAACAGAAATGTAGCTTCTCTCGGATTTAACTGAGTATCCCTTAATCTCAATAAAAAGTTGATCTGTTTTGCCGATAAACCAGTGACGGAAGGTTTCCCTAAAATCAAATCTGGAAGATTTTTAAAGGAATCTGAACCAGAGTTCAGGAAAATTAAATTTATATTTCCAAGTTTAAGATAATAATCTAAAGAAGGATTTATTTCAAAAATGTAGCCTTTCAGCGCTCGAAAGCTTTTAGTAATTGCTGTGATGGGATTGGCAGTATATTTATCGTTTAACGCTAGAGCTTCATTAGCATTTAATCCAATTTTTTTATAAAGTCCACCCCATCTAAGATCGTAATGATATGGTCGATAATCGTGATTTCCTGGGACTGTAAAAATAGGGCAGAGTAATTCCTCTCCTTTTATAACTCCTCGTTTATTGGGAACATCTTGGTTTAAGACAATATTTTTAAAAATTTTCCAATTGGTTGTTTCATAGTTAAATTCCGATGATTTTCTAGAATCTTTAGAAATTGTCGAAAGAATGGCAAAATCAATCAAGTCTCCGGTTAGAACAACAAATTCAATACTGTTATTTAACACTTGCTTGTTTATAAGCTTAATAAACACCCGAAAATTATTATTTGGATTCACAAACCTCTTCTTTAACGGTTTTAGATTTTTTTGTGTTTCTTCCAATTTCTTAGGATCGCTCTGAAAGATTTTACTTATTTTAGAAAAGAATCCCTCCTTTTTTTGTTCCTCAAACGAGTCTCTTTTGAATACGCTTAACCAATTTTTTACAATTTCATATATACTATCATTACGCTCTGCAATATGCAAATCTGTTGCATGAATGAAAGAAAATGTATCCCATTCTGACTTTGAAATAACAATTGAATGGTTATTAACCCTAACTTCTCCCAAGTCTAGTGTATGGCGAATGTCAAACATGATAAAGTTATAGACTTTTAAATAATCCTCGATCACTTTGCTAATATCAAATTTGAAATGAATAGTAAAAAAATTGGTCAGTGAATCTAAAATCTCTTGCTTATTATAATACTCAACGGGAGTATGATAACTATTGAAATCTGGTTTATCAATACCGGAAATTAAGGCAGGTTTAACACTTATTACTGAAATTTTAATCGGTTCGCCCCGTATTGCGTTCTCTCTCCTTCCCTTTAAATCATCTTCATATTGTTCGATTATACTTCGGTGATCAGCACCAACATCTTCTTCAAAAGATTCTCTCCGTTTCTTTGATATTTTGAATAAGATTCGACGCCAAATGCTCTCTTGTTTTTTTGATTTTTTTATTTCATCTTCCAGTTTTTGCTTCTGTTCTTCAATTAATTGCCTTAATTTCCATTTAGATTCAAAAAGAGGTATAAATTCAACATTATTCTTCATTATATTTTGGACTTCTTGAATATCGCTTACGTTACTCGTACATAAGACTTTTATTTCAAAATCTTTCTTTTTTAATTTACTATCGATACTTAAGATAAGGGGGTGCCCTAAATTTGGATTTAAAATGATTGCATGGGGATGTATTGGTCGAGAAATATCATTCATAAGATTAGTCCACTAGTATTTTTTATTTATTAATCATTTGATTTTGCCAATAAATACATAATAAATAAGTCTAGGGATTAATTAAGACTAACTTTTTTCCTCGAAACGAATTAAAAATAGCTATAATTTCTACTATTCGTTGTCTAAATTAGCTAAATTAACGAATATTACGTTATCTCCGCGTACTACAATGTTTCCGAGGTCTTCATGCTCCTCTCGAATATTACCCTCTTCATCTTGATATTCAAAAATTTGACTTGTTCCCTCAAGATAGAGATTTAAGTGATCATCAAAACCACCTAAATTTCCTCTGAAAAGTCGGTTTCGCTTCACTTTAATTAATATTACTTTATTTATCGAGTTTTTTAAGTAATCGATAGGTCGATTTGG
>Ga0180437_10004972_pt1 | contig 18520 bp, 15 predicted proteins | sample SS_ome_4_FD_132410 | JGI IMG/M metagenome (GOLD analysis project Ga0180437, IMG submission 132410) | Hypersaline lake sediment archaeal communities from the Salton Sea, California, USA - SS_3_D_1 metaG | ecosystem: Environmental > Aquatic > Non-marine Saline and Alkaline > Hypersaline >... | reverse complement strand
CAGAAAACAGTCTACTTCGTGTTATTCCTTGACAAGGTTTTTAACCTTGCCATCGTCATAACACTCGTATCCTGTCTCCTTCGCTCATCCTACAAGAGAGATTGGGTAGCAATTAGGGTCTTAACAGCTGTTCTTTTACAAAATACCGCATAGGAGCATCCTTTGAAGGAAAAAGTGTTTCCTGTCCATCGGTCACTGATTCCACAAGAGACTCAAAATTAGTAAAACGGAGCTGTTCCGCAAATTTCTTGGTAAGAAGCTCTGCGCTATAGCCTCTAAAGAGCTTCTCTACTCGGGAGGCAAGAGCCTCGCGCCTCTTAGCAACACGGAGTATACACTCTTGGATGCGATTAAAGAGCCGTATAATACACCACTCGTGTTTAAGCTGCGCGTCTGTTATTTCATACAGCTGTAGAAGTATTCGTGTCCAATCACGAGCCTCAACTCTCCCTTGCGATGTGAAAGAATCGACAAAAGAAAAGTCTTCTGCCAATTTTATGATTCGTTTTGAGTCCTCATTTAAAGATTTCCATGGTCCGGAGTAAAGATGCTGCCTAAACAGCCTTCTCCCTAAAAAATCTATCTTGGTTGCCGGTAAACGACGATTTGGCACGACTACGGGAATAATCTGTTGCTTTGGCGTCAATTTACTAGGAGAGGATAAGGCTTTCGGTATAGAAGTAAACAAAGCACGCCAGATATTTACTATGTTAGAAAGCCAACTTTGATACGAATCTACGTCGGTTGATACACTAGGGATTTGGCCTTGCTGAAGACTTGTATTCAAAACCTCATGACCTATATCCCGAGGGACTTGCATTGAACAACTATGCATCATAACTTTCTCCTAAATTAAACCCGAAAAAGCCTGCTCGCTAACATTCAAAAGAATGCGCTACACAGGAGGTGAGTTACAAAAAGCGTCGGGATACTTTTTCGCAAAATCTTCAGCCCTTGTTCGGAGAACTTCTTCTTTTACAAAATACTGTGAAGAAGCAAACTTTGAGGGCGAAAGCGTTCCCTGTCCATCAACCAGTTCGTGAAAAAGAGAGTTAAAATTAGAAAACCGTTTCTCTGCAAAACTCTCAACAAGAAGGCCTGAGCTATAGCCTCTAAAGAGCTTCGTTACACGATTGATAAGAGCATCTCGCCTCTTGGCAACACGGAGCACAACCTCTTGGACCCTGTTAAAAAGCCGTGTAATACGCCACTTTTGTTCAAGCTGTTCATCTGTTTTCTCGTACATTAGCCTAACTGTTTGTGTCCAATCAAGACGAGAAACTCTCTCTCTCGATGTGAGGGAATGGACAAAAAATTCGTCTTCTGCCAATTTTATGACTCGTTTTGCCTCCCCATTTAAAGACCACCAATCCCCCTGGCGTTTAAAAAGCCTCCTCCCCCAAAAATCTATTTTGGTTTCAGGTAACTGAAGGCATGACTCAAATACAGGGACAGCACACGAGATGGATAGATCAGCCTGCGGTGCCCCTGATTTAGTAAAAGGGGAAGCGGGGGGCAATTTATGCACAGCAGCAGCCATAGTTTTTTTTACTTTAGAAAATGGTGACTTTTTATGAGGGCTCTCTATGTTAGAAATCAGACCTTGAGTCTCTTCTACTACGCTAGAAGTCAAACTTTGCTGAAAACCCGCGTTCAAAAAATCATGTCCTATATCCCGGACAGCCGATTGTTCTGCATAAATAGACGTCATAACTTCCTCCTAAATTAAAAGCCAAGTATACCTCATCTACTCAATTTTCAAGGGACAAAATTACCCTCTATTTGTTTTTGTCAAGGCTTTTCGGCAAAAAAAGACGAAAAAAATGAGCAAAAAAAGTGCTAAAAATGGTTTTTGAGGGGGATTTTTAGGGCCAAATATTTGTTTGTAAAACAGTTTTGTTCTATAATATCAATAGATAGATTGATTAAAAGATTTAAATTCATTATTACGGGATTAAAGGCAATAAATACCGTAATTTCACTTATAGAAGGAGGTTTATATGACCTCACCAAACATTGGTTCAACCCAGACAATTGTTAACTTTCTTACAGAGCCAATTGCTGGCACATTTGTAGAGAGCAAGAGAGTCTTCGAGCTCGAGATCTCAGAGGCTGCAGCAGACCACTTTACCCAGCTTATGACAGAACTTAAAAGTAGGATGGAGGCTATACAAGCAACAGAGCCCCCCACCTCCGCACAGCTACTGCAAGTCCAAGATATCTTGCAGGTCCTAGATATTTGGTCTCAGATGATCCGTGTAGATGCATCAGGAGATCAGGTGCAGACAGCTCCTTACTTCATCCCCGCGCAATTTGATGTCAATGGGTACATAGTTGCTGGCACAGGTGTATTGAGTACCGAGCCCATATATGACACAGGTACGGAAATAATACAGGGTATCGACACAACAATGACGCGCTACATGGCTGAATGCGTTGACCAGCTCATTCGTGGCATAAGATCTGCAGGATTTGACTGCATACACGGCATCAACGTTAATCATGCGCTGCGAAACGCTCTGGTTGCCGCACTAAAAACTAATCCTGAGATCTACGATCTCTTGGACACCGTCACAAGAGGTCTTTCTGCAGCAGAGCAGGCACTCGTTAGTGAAGACGCCTTCTCTCAGTCAGAGTCTCTCCAACAGCTCTTAATGGTCGACTATATCTCCAGAGGAAACGAGCTGCTCTTTAATGAGATGTCTAACCTTAAAGCCGCGATCGACATTAACCAGTCGGTCCTCTCTTATCTTAACTCCCTCCAAGACTTGATGAACCAAAAGGATCCTCAACACTTCATCATGCAGCTCCAATTCCTTGCAGGAGCAACAAGTGAAGATGAGACCTCATGGCAACAGTTCGAGAAAGAGACCTTTGACCAAGAGCTTGGCACTGATGCGAAATTGCCAGGCTTCGAACCAGAAGAGATTGCCGAGTATGTCTCACTATTACATGGCTGGGATCCAGAGGATCCTGATCAACCATTCGTACATGATGTAGAGGTAGAGGAAGGAGTAATCTCAACAGGAATGGCAGCTGGTGCCTTTGTCGACAAAGCAAGTGACATCTTCGACGCTCAATGGGACACTATTGTCAGGAACCTCGAAGGATATAAGGCCGATCTTGAAGTTGCAGCCGGCACAAGCGGTACCCCATTAGCTGAACAAATCGATAAGATTATTCAAGACTTTGATATCCATCGAGATATCCAAACATGGATACAAGACTATGAGCCCGGAAAAGAGGGTGAGTTCCAACGCCACCTCAATGACGCTGTTGTCGCCTCACAAGCATTGAACGATACCGAGCGTGAAGAGCTTCGACGCGTCATGTTCGTATATGAAGAGTTTTATAAGTCAGCAACCGCCATGCTCAGCAGAATGACTCAGATCCTTGAGCGTATGGCTGCTGCTATTAGTAGGTAAAAAAAGATGACAATTCGTCTTGACTCTGCTTTTTACACCGATAAGCTCAACTTCTACTATGGAGGAAGTCCTGAGGATCTTGAAAACCTATCAGGCCACCATGAGGCTCTTTGGAATAGGTTTGAAGATATCTATGAAGAAAGGGAAAGTGTTCCCCTTGATCTAGACGCTGTGCTCGACGCTCAAACGCTTCTAGAGCTACGCGACGAATTTTTACGCTTTATCCAGCACTATGCACTGCTCCATATAGATATCGATGTACTCGAGTCAGAAAATGAGCTTCCACAGCCTGGCACAGGCCTTGATTTTTATCTCAATCACCTCAACGCCTTCTACGGACAGTGCAGAGAAGTTGTAAAAAAGGACCTTTGGAACAACTTTTTGCTCTCAAAAGGCCTTACCACCAACCCCCAAGATACTCCTGAGCTTAGAGAGGCCTTTGCTCAATATATCAACGGATTGAGGATGAGCGAAGTTCGTATGGAGGCTGCAACAACACGCTCTCCAGAGAACGCTAAAGCTCAGCTTCTCTTAAACGGTGTCATGGAAAGCGTTGGCACTATGCTTAACACTGTTGAAAGCTTAATCAAGACCCAAGCTCGACTCCTTACCTTCTACGGTACATGGCAAGAGTCTTATACCAAAATGATGACGAGAGTTCCAAACCTCATCCCGGTCGAAGACATCTACCAAAGTGTTCACACGACAGTAAAACTTCCTGACATTGGCGCGGCTCTCAAATCAGCCCTCGAAGGAGAAGACCCTGTAACTCCAGAAACAATTGAAGAGCTTAAAGATGCTATCAGAGGATGGGATCTGCAAGAGTATACCTTCGGATACAACAAGATAAACCTCAAAGAAGTCATCGAATGGGGCATTGACAGTGCATTGAAAAACCCCGGAGAGTGGCAGGTCTTTAGAGCTGACAAGGGCGGCCACGCAGAATCCGGTAACTTCCAATTTAGAGCCGTCCCAGATGCAGAAGGCAATATTACCAAGATCAGGCTGCGCTTCTATTATCCCGAATATACCGACTACTGGACTGGAGCAGACCTTAACTTCCAAGATGCTCAAGGTAATGTCATCATGGGCAGCGACTCATTTGGAAACCCGGTTCCCAAAGGATTTTCAGATTGGGTTAAAGAGGCTCAAACGCTCTTTAAAGAAGAGATCTTCTGCAACCTTCCCGATGTTGTCGAGTTTGTACGATATTATACCCATAGCTTCAATCGCGACGTTGAAGGAGAAGATGTAGATAGCCTCCGTCTCGCACTACGAGGCCGTTATCTCCTCGGTGAATATGGCGGTGATGACGAGGAGCTTCAGGCGATAAGCGAAGAAAATTTCCATGCCAGAGCTGAGCAAAATGCCATTTTACAGCAGTTTGTCGAAAATATTCGATCGCTACGCAAATTTATCGCTGACAAATCAAAAGCTTTGCAGCTTAGCTTGGCTGATGCCAAAGAGGCAGTAAATAAAATTACAGGCCTATGGACGGTCATCCTCGAGATGATCAACAACGTTACCAAGGCCATATTTAAGGAAAAATAAGAGAGGATTATACGCTATGACTATACCAGCTGGATTCTTCTCAATAGCTACTCAGTCCTACGTTGGGCTCGATCCTCTGGCTACAGAGGCCGAAGAGCTTTGGGGGGAATTTGTTGCCACACTACCAGCAGAAACCGTTATCGAACCCGGAGACGAAGAGATCCAAGAGCAATATATGCAGTTTCTGGAAGATCGCCTCACCTCCATCTACAAATCTGAGGAAAAGGTTGCCCTTTCTCCTATGGAGATAATGGCCCGAGATATCTTTTTCGAGATCTTCTCTATAGCCATTGACATGCTCAGAGCCCTTCAAACCTGTATGCGCACACAGAGCGAACTGCTCAAGTTCTACGCTGAATGGCAAAAAGAGTACACCGACATGATAAGCCAAGTCCCAATCTACGGACCTGTTGCTAACATTGGCGTCTTGGCCAATGACGAAGACTTTGGAATGACAAAACTCGGCTATGGCGGCGTCACGGTCAGGCAGATGTTTGGGCATATGCTAGAAGAGCTTCAAACCCAAGAGTTTAGTGGTGACACAAGAGATATTCTTTTTGAGCATGCAGGTGGTGAACCCATTGAGATACCAATCTTTAGCGATAATAACGTGTATAATTCGGATGATGACCAAATTCGATACATTAGGTTTAAGCTCACCGAAGAGCGCCAAGTAGATGGAACATCGAAATATAAGGCCGAGGTGATCTCCATGATTTATGATGAAAGCGAGAGTCCACCATGGATACCTCTCTCTATAATAAACACCAATGAAACTCCGATTTATCTGGACGATGTTGACACCGATGTTGAAGTCCCCTCTTCTTTGAAAGGACAAGAATACAACGAATACCTTCTTAGCGCTCTCATGGAACGACTGACAAATGATTGGCAGTTTAAAACAACAGATCCAGTATGGAGCACTTCTTACCCCGCCGGAGGATATGTTTTTGGCCCTGGTGATGTTGCTTTCCTCACTTTTGCAGATCTTAAAGAGTTGTGGGGACCTGATGGTGATACGTTCGCAGGAATCTACAATGATTATGAAGCAGCAGGCTCTCCCGGCTCAACCGCGGGAAAAAGGCCATTTGCTCATAGGCTCTTTCTGCTCAACCACTACGGAACATACTTCTGGGGACCATGGGATACTCCAAAACCAGGCGCATGGCCAGATATTATAGAGTCTTTCGAGGATCAATATAGTAACGAAGATAAAAGAAACACGGCTCGCTCTGCCTCACAAGCGTTTCGCGGTGAGCTTAATGCTCAATTGCAGCTCTTTATCCAAAATGCTGATGCAAGGAAACAGGTAGTACGCGATACGTCTGAAGCAACAGAGGCTGTTGTTAACCAGATCAGAGAGTCTATACAAGCACAGTCGCAGCTCCTCCGAGCTATTACTGAGAGCTTGAGAAGCTTACTCTCTGCTATCTTCCGATAAGGAAAAGGAATAGATATGACCATTCCAGAAGGCTTTTTTACAACGGCAACACAAACCTATTATGGCCTCGATCCTCTGGCTACAGAGGCCGAAGAGCTTTGGGGGGAATTTGTTGCCACCTTACCAGCAGGAACCGTTATCGAGCCTGGAGACGAAGCGATCCAAGAGCAATATGTGGAGTTTCTCTCAGGAAAACTCGAAGCAATCTACCGATCCGAAGAGAAAGGGGCTCTTTCTCCTGCAGAAATAGAAGCGAGAAAGATCATCTGGACAGTCTTTGACATTCTTCTAACTCTCTTACAAAAGGTGACAACTCTGCAGATTGTCAACAGCGACACTCTAAAATTCTTCACCCAGTATGAAAAGGCTTATTCTGACCTTATGGCACGAGCCTATTTCTACATAGGATCTGGTACTGTAGACAGAACGGTCTGGAAGGCTGATAAAATGTATGGGATTCCTAACTATGAAGGAGGTGACGAAGGTCTGGGCCGCCTCCTAGAGAGTACGCTCGATGCACGGCTTACACATACCACTCCAAGTGAAATTGCCTCTGAATTTAAGCTTGGATATGGCGATATCACACTTCAAGAGGTCTTTGAATATCTCTACGCTCAGTATGAAAGTGAAGATACAGCAGTGGGAGAGACCGTCAGATATGTGCTGGAGAGCCCAGCATGGAAAGATAAAGATCCTAATAGACCGGCCGAAGAGGGAGCAAAAGATCAGACACGAAGAAATGAGTGTGAGATTGAGTTAACAAAGACCGCTGAGGGAGAGATCATTATAAACGTAAACATGAAGCAGCGTATTACAACCGTAGCCGAGAGAACAGGCGCAACGCTTGCTCAGGCATATGAAATATTAGTCGAAAAGCTCGAAGAGAAAATAGAAATATTAAATGATCGCTACATAGCCGATTACACCATAAACTTCCCAGATGTTGAAGAATATATAACGCAGATAGTCCCAGGCCTTGGAGACTATCAGTGGTTAATCGATGATATCAACTATGCAAAAAGCCTTGAGACCTGGGACGCTGATTTCTACGCTTTTAGAAGACTCGCCAATCAGTACCTCGATTTGCTAACGCAGGTCGAAGTGTGGAGTCATACGGAGACTGATACCCTAGTTGATGCGAGCAAGGAAGAGGTCCTCGAAGAGATGAACGACCTTTTCCAAGCTGCCTATCTGCAAGCAAAGACAGATCATATCGTGGAGATCGCCGATCCAGAAGATCCTACTCAGTCCGACTACCTTAGCCCATGGGAACAAAACATCACCAATGACAAACTCCGAGAAGCATTCATTCAGTTCCGCGATTTTAAAATTCCTTGGGATTGGGGTATTTTGGCAGGTGGCCTCGCTTCAGGTCAAAATCCTACTGATCCACAGGCAGTAAAACTCGAACGATCAAAGACTCTTCGAGGAGAGCTTAACCAACGAATGAACACCTTTATCGATACTCTAGACTCTAAAATGCAGCTTATTCAAGACCGCACAGAGCAACAACGAGAAGTTGTTGAATCTGCGGCATCAGCTCGCAAGATGATCAATGAGATCATTCAAACAGCCATCCGTCAACTGCAGAACATCCTTGCCTCCATATATAAATAATTGATTTTCTGCAGAAAAATATCCACAGTAATTCAAAAAAGACCTATATGTGGAAATTTAAACCCCTGTTGCGCTCTATTCTTTTTAGGAGCGCAGCGAGGGGAATAAAATACGAGTGTTGCGATGAAGGCAAGGTTTTTAACCTTGCCAAAGAACAACGCGAAGTAGGTTATTTTCCGCAGCCAGCTCGTAAGAAGAATAGAGCGCAATAGGGGTTTAAAACAGGTTATCAATTTGGGGGTATTTAAGGATGGCAGAAGAAGAAGAAAAAGAGCCAGAAATCACAGAGGAACTCTTAGAGAAGTTCAACGAAGAATACAAAGATGTCGATCCAAAAAAAATTGGGGAAAAGATAGGGCCAGCCTCTGCTATTGCTGGAGGATCGGCAAAAGATACAATTGCTGCTCTACTTTCAGAAGCAGCAAATAAGGGCGTTATGCCCAAACATGCCTTGAAGCTTGGCGATGACACTATGGAAGCCATCTACGGCCAAGCCTACAATTTGTACAATCAAGGCAGATATAAAGAGGCTTCTTACATCTTCCGTCTACTCATGCTTTTAGACTATATGACCCCAAAGTATATCTTAGGATTAGCTGCAAGCATGCACCGGATGGAAGACTACAAAAATGCTGCCAACATCTACCTTCTCTGCGGAACAATCGATACGACCAATCCACTCCCCCACTACCACGCAGCTGACTGTTACATGCAACTCGAAGTTCCTGCACTAGCTCTCTTCTCATTAGGACTTGCAATCACTGCAGCAGGAGATCAACCGCAATACGCAACTGTAAAAGAGCGAGCCGTCCTCATGAAAGAGGCTCTAGGGAAAAAGATTAAAGAAGAAGCAGAAGCCGGAGAAGAGCCAAAAAAAGAGAAAAAAGCACCTAAGAAAAAAGCACCTAAGAAAAAACCGAAAAAAGAGTCTTAATCTCTCTTTTGTTGGCCTGTTTATAAATAAACTTATGGAGATAACACAATGACTGGTGCTGATCCTGTCATACCACCACTGAGCGGACCAAACGTCGATAAAAGTGATCTTGCTACCCCTGGCGGTCCCCTAGAAAACTATATATGGCGTCCTGATGCCCTACAAGTAACGATGGGTCCAGGTGGACGAACAGATATACTTCAGAAAACAGATGCTGGCATCCCCCCATCACAACAGGGAGTTGGGGGAACATTAGGCAAGCACCTTGTCCTAACAAATGAACCTACACTCGATGAACCCGCTTTTCCAGGGCTTAGCAACTGGTCGCTTCAGCTTGGCGCTTCCTTTGTCCATATTTTCGTTGGAATTCCCTTTATGGCCGAAGGAGAACCAGGTGCTGATATTGCGCTTAGAGAAGAGCTGCAATTTGTAGCAGCTGGAACGGAAGAAGAGGTTCCTGTAGGAGGAGCTGGTTATGTGGGTGTTTCCGAACCAGAAGATGGAGGGGGACCTCCCCTACCACCTGATACCGCCTTCAATGAATGGGTCAATAACTTCTGGGCTGGAGTGCCAACAGATCCAGCAATTCTACCTCCTGAAGTAGGTATTTTCATCGATCAGATGCAGTCAGATCGACCAGAGGATATCTATGAAGCCCTCTTTGAAATGGCCGACCTCGATTCAATGAACCTTACCCCAGCACAAAAAACAGCTATAATCAAGCAACTCAAGCAGTTAGCGAACGTCATTGCCAATGCCAATGCTGCCGGAGGATCTGTTGTTCTCAACCTCACCATACCAGAGCTTGTCACAGCCTTCTTAATAGGAGGGTTAGACTATCCAGATGATCCATCGATCTCAGATGCAGATAAAGAGCTGTTTACCCAAGTGCTTCTCAACGTTGGCAAGGGCTTGGGAGCAATCAACTTCGAGAGTCTTGTCGGCATGCAAGCGCCAAGCCAGGAATACCAAGATCTGACAAGTGGCGATATAGTTCGCCTCTCAACACTTCTCTCAAGCCTTATAGGAACAACTACTTTGCCAGAAGGACTCTCTCAAGAAGAGTTCAATATCCTTATCAAAGAGCTCGCAAGAGAGCTCGCAGCCCTCTCTCCAGAAGAGTTATCCGAGCTTTTGTCAGCAGACCCCGCAACTGTTTCGCAGTTGTTATCCAAGATTTTGAACTCATTGGCAGCAGAAGGAAAGATCTCCCCTGCTACAGCAGAGCTCTTTTCAACAGAGCTTCTTCCTGTTTTATCTGGACAGATTGCCCAGATCAGTGAGATGAAACTTCGTCAAGATGTGCGTTCTGGTGATTTTGAAACAACATTTAACGCCCTAGACATTCTTACAGGAGCAAGCTCCGATCCCAACCTTACTCCAACCGAAAAACAGCTCGTCATAGACTATCTTAAAGCGCTTACCATAGCGCTCTGTTTCATGGCTCAAATCCGATGCTTGATTTCACAGCTTGAAAACCAGTTCTCACAAGAGCTCGCTGCAGCGAAAATGAGCACCCTCGCAGACCAAGTCTCGAAAGCACTGGAACTCTTCCAAACAAAGGTCAATGAGCTTGAACTAAGTACTATCAAGCAGCTTAAGGCGATCCGTCTGCAAAAGATCATGAAATTCCTTATGCCAATTGTAGCGATCGCTATAGCATTGCTATCGGTTATTGCCATTATTTTCGCTATTTCCAGTGTCGTAACCGGACCTGGTGGCGTATCCGCAGCCATAGCTACAACAGCGGCCATAGCAAAACTAGTCGCTCTTGTGGTTGCCGCGGCAGTAACAACAGTTGTCCTTGTAGTCACAGTAGCTGACGCTGCCTGTCAATGGAGCAAATCAAAAGGGCTCTTTGAAATGCTCGGAAACCTAATGGGGGTAGAAGATCCAGCAGCTATTGCTGCTATCGGTATGGCTTTCGAAATCGTCACGATGATTATCGTCGCCGCTTGTACGCTGGGAGCTGCAGGCATTGCTATGGGCGCTGCAAAAGCCACAGAAGCAGGCGTAAAAGCAGCAATAAAAACAGGAATGAAGATAATTAAGGACATCATTAAAGGCATTGTAAAGAGCCTTACAGAAGCAGCAAAAAAAGGAGTAAGAGCATTTCTGCATACGCTGAGAATGACATTGATGGGAAGTGCTCACGCGGCAACTCTCACCACAGTCTTTTTAGGAACCATTATAAGCGGTGTTACACCAATTGCCATCAAGGGACTCACAGAGCTTCTTAAATTGATGGGCGCGGATGATCAAGCTGCTGCGATTGCAGCAGTGATTATAATTATAATGATTACTCTTGCCTCCATGGTTCTCATGTACACAGGAATAAGTGGTCTTGTATCAGGGGTTAAGAAGGCTGCAGGAGCAGTCAGAGGAGCTGCCGAATCAGTCCAAAGCTCTATTGACTCAATGAAAAACAGCTTATATAGGCTTGTCAATCGATTACAAACACTTTTGAAAACTGGCCTTACCTCTCCAAAAGCTTCAATTGATACCCTGCTCAAACAACTCGTTGAACTCCTGCTCGCTTTTGCCAAAAGGGTGGGCAAAAATCTCGCTCAGACTCTCAAAAACATCTCTCCTCGGCCCGCAGCAGGCTTTGGCAAAATGCCAGACGTTTTCAAAGATCTCGATCCAAAGTTTATCTTCAATCGCCTTCTCGTAGCATTGAAGGATGCTTTCTCAGACGGAAAAGCTGTAACACAAAATATAATACGATTTCTAACCCTTCTTACCGACTGCCTGAGAATAGCTTCCCTGGCAATTCAAGCAAAGGCGTCGAGGATTCAAGCAGAACACCAAGAAGAGCTCGCAGAGATTAAAGAGGACATAGCAGCTCTTGAAGCCATGCTTGTCTTCTTAACACAACTACAAGGAATCGACCAGACACAGACAATAGACAACATTATGGAGTGCTCGAAAGAGGCCTCAGACAACTGGCTTAAACTGATTCAAATGGTTGGCTCCTTTGTCGATAGCGCTTCTCAAAACCTCTCTAGTCTCACTTCAACAGGAGCCGCTTAAATGTCGATTATGAAAGAATTTTTTGCCTCATAAGAGGTTGTGTACTTTAAGTTAAAAGAAAGGATTGTAACCTATGTCTAATATTCCATCATTTGGAGAGCTCGTCGGCCATCCAGAGTGGGGAAATGTCCTACCAGAAGAGGTATCCCCTGAAATTGAACGACTCTATGGAATCTACCAAACAGTTAGCGCAGACAGTGTTCTCTCAGCACAAGATCTACAGGCACTGCAAACAGCAGCTCTTTTGATGTCCTCTCCGCAGCTTCTTGCACCAGATCCGACAGTACTGGCAGCGTTTCGCCACAATATCAGCGCTCTTCAGGCAAGCTTCCCACCACCTCCAGGAGGCCCTCATGTCCGTATTCTCAATAAATGGCTGAAAGTCAACCTCACAATGAAGATGTTCGAAGCGGCCGTCCTGATTATCAATCTCCTCTCGCAAATGAAACTGCAAGAGGCAGAGCTTCAGATCAAGATTTCTCACGTTAAGGTTGCCCTGGCCAAAGAGATAGCAGAGCTAACCGTTACACTCGGTGAAGTTGCTGCTCGACAATGTCTCTTAGAGGCTACGAAGGCGTGGGCTCAAATGGGAGCGGCTATTGCTCAAGCGATATGTACTGCTGGCATAACATTTGCTCGTGAAATGGCGTTATCACAGCCAGGTCTTACACCAGAGCAACAGTATGACATTACTCAGCGATTTCGAAGCCCACAGGACATGGCAAGTTCCCTCATCACGGCTATAGAACAGGGCCTTATCGGAACAGTTGAAGTGGGAAAGGCAGATCTAAAACGCTTAGAGGCAGAATTTGAGGCTGATAGAGGACAACTGCAGACCTTTATCGAGATGATGACAAAAGAGATCGATGCGCTTCGAGAATCGAGAAGTGAAGTGGCTAAACAGATAAAAGACTTCTTAGAGACTCTTTTAAACCTCATTCGAACAGTTGGTGAACAGTTTAGGGCATAAGGAGCGGCGTGTTTTACGAGCATCTAACGAAATTGTTAAAGGAGCTGGAGGTAGAAGGCACTGTTCCAAGAGATCGGCCCACTATCACGCTCAATGTAGGCGAGACGCCTATTGAGATCACGGATAGCCCGCCGGGAATTGAGCTTTTTGCCAATTTGGGGCTCCCACCAGAAAGTGAGTCGTTAGAGCCATTTTATACAAAATTACTACGAGGGAATTTTTTAGGCCAAGCAACGCTACGAGCGGCGCTTGGCCTTGACGCAGAAGGACGCAATGTGGTGATCTCCGCTGCAATCCCAACTGTGCGAAGTTATAGGGAGTTTCGGGATGCTATAGAGGATTTTGTCAATGCTGTCGCCTTCTGGAACGATGAGATTGTGACAAATGCAAGTGGGGGTTAAACCCTAAGCTGCGTGATTATTCCTTTTAGGGGCTGGCTGCGGCAAATAATCTACTTTGCGTTGCTCTTTAAGCAAGGTTTAAAAAAACCTTGCCTTCATCGCAACACTCGTATCTTGTTTTCCTCGATCAGCCTCTAAGAACGAATAATCACGCAACTTGAGTTTTAATCATCCTTTATGGGAAAAATGCACCTTTGGGAAACTATTTGAGTTGAGAAATTTGAAAGAGAATGCGACACTGTTGTTCCATTTATCTTTCAAGGTTCAAACAGCATGGGGCAGTTAGGGAAAAGCGTAATGGTAGACGAGGAAGCTGAAACAGAGGAAAGCAGAGAGCCAAAGGCGGCTATGCCCGAAGAGGCTCTGTCGCAACCGACCGAGGCCAAAGAGCCTGAATCGGAGCCTGTTGCTATCCCAGAGCCCACGCCTGAAGAAGCTGCTGCACAACCCCCTGATATTGAAGAGGCCGCGCCTGAGGAAGGCGCTCCTGAAGAGGCTCCTGCCGAAAAGGCCGCACCTGAGGAAGGGGCTCCTGAACCTGCGCCTGAGGAGGCCGCTCCAGAAGCATCCATTGAAGAGGCTGCGCCCGAGGAAGGCGCTCCTGAGGAAGTCGCTCCAGAAGAGGTTCCTACAGAAGAACCTGCGCCTGAGGAGGCCGTGCCAGAAGTACCCGCTGAAGAGGCTCCTGCCGAAGAGGCCGCACCTGAGGAAGTCGCTCCAGAAGGGGCTCCTACAGAAGAACCTGCGTCTGAGGAGGCCGCTCCAGAAGCACCCACTGAAGAGGTTGCTATTGAGGAAGCCGCGCCTGAAGAGACTGCTGAGGAAACACGACCCGAAGGGGCACAGGTTGATTTCGATCTTCTCGAGACTGAAGGGAGGTGGTTACTCAAGGTTCTCTCAGGACCAAATAGTGGCGCTGAATTCGCCATGCATGGCGGCTCTTCCTATCTCATCGGTACAGACACAGATCAGTGTGACGTTGTTTTTCAAGATTTAAGCGTTTCCAGAAAGCATGCTCGCCTTACCATTGACCTTAAAAATGAAGCGATTTTAGAGGATTTAGAGAGCAGAAATGGTACTTTTGTCGACGGTGAGCGTATTGACAAACGGGGCGTTACTGGCAATGTCTTAGTCGCTATGGGAACGACCACTTTTATGCTGGTTGATCGAGAAGCAGAACAAACAACGATTATCTCCCCTCTCCATGTTGAGGCAAAAGAGGAAGAAGAGCTCCAGCCTATTGAAGAGGCGGCGTATGCTCCGATTCAAGCTGAGGTTGATAGAGTCAAAGAGGAAGAGGAAAAGCACGCTAAAGAGTCGCAAGCAATGAGCTCTTTGGTTGTTTTGGCCATTGTAACAGCCCTTATTCTCGTTGTTGGCATCGGAGGAGCCCTTCTCTTTCGAACAGAGACGATCACCGCTCCTAAAGTTGTCAACCCAGAAGAGGAGATCGCTCAGGCGCTCGAAGGATTCGTAGAAGTCCGCTTTAGCTACAATCCGACAAATAACCGCCTTATGCTCGTTGGCCATGTTCTCACCTCAACTGACCGAAGTAAAATGCTCGATCTTCTACAGAGGCTCAAATTTATTCGCGTTATCGATTACAGCAATGTGGTTATCGATGAGCATGTCTGGCGCGAAGCCAACCAAATATTGAGCAAAAACCCGGCCTGGCGAGGGATTACGATCACCTCCCCTAGAGCTGGCCATTACGTCTTAAGTGGTTTTTTGAAGACAAGAGGTGAGGCTCAGTCCCTCTATGACTATATCTCCCAGAACTTCGAATACGTCAATCTCCTCGAGAGGCGCGTTGTCGTCGAAGAGGAGCTGTTGAACCAATTAAAGAGAGAGCTTCGCGAAGCAGGCTTCCCTGGCGTCACCCCGACGCTTGTAGGAGGCGATCTCATGCTCAAAGGTCAAATTAGTCGAGATTCAACTGAACGCTTCCAGAAACTCCTTTCTGTGTTTAAAACGCTCCCAGGCATCAGGTCGGTCCAATCAACGGTCGCAGAGAGCGGGAAAGTAGAAGCTGTTATTGACTTGACAAATAAATATCGGGTATCCGGCTTTTCTAAACAGGGTGATAGCATATCCGTTGTGATCAATGGACGAATTCTCGCCCCAGGAGATACCATTGATGGGAAGCTTATCACAAGTATCTCAGACACAACGATTTACCTCGAAGACGGAACTGACAAGTACAAAATTGATTTTAATCGTTAAAGAAGGCTACAATACAGGTAGAGGGAAAAGAGGACATAAATCATGTTTGGAATGGAAAAAGAGAAGAAAAAGGTTGAACCATTCGTTTTCGACCTAGAAAAGGACCTTAAAGACGCAGGCAAAAGAAAAGAGTTGGCAAGTCGGATTGGGATGCGTATAGAACGAATAAAGAAGGCGTTGCACGAAGGAAGTAAAAAAGAGGATTTCGACCAACTCGGGATCTTACTCAACGGCTACCACGCTCTCGCTATCGTTCTTGGACGAGCATCGGCGGCTGGAGCGCCAAAAGAAGAGAAGAAGAAATAGAGTTTTTCTAGGGGATTTCCCCTAAAAATGGTACTGCGCTATTAAAGCGCAGACGAGCATGTAAATATTTGGTAATTAAAGCGCACCGCAACAAGTAAAAGAAGCGTTGCGAGGAGGAAAGTATGACTTCACCATATGAAGCAGAAAAGTGGAGAGATGTAGAAGCTAAAGCCGACTGGACTTCAATTAAACAGGCCGTCGACTTTGACGTTCTTATCTCTACTATCGAAGAATTGACAGGGATGGCCAAGTCGAAAATAGCATCCATTCGCTCGAAAAGAAGTGCGATGAGTATCGCCGACATGTTTGACTTGCAGATGGCTATGAACAAGCTCTCTCAAATGTCAGAGATGTCAACATCGCTCATCTCTGCGTTGAATACTGCTATTGCTAGTATGGCTAGAAACGTTAAAGGATAATAGATACGTATGTGTCTATATTGATAACGTACAAACGAAGGGGGAGAGAGCTTATAGCTTTCCCCCTTTCGTATACTGTAGAATGCTAGAGGTGTCTAATTTTTAAGGAGTTGAGGGCAAAAGATGGACGAAGAGAATATACTCGACTATTTTAGCGAGGATTTCGCGCTCTTTGTAGAGGCCGGATTCGTAGCTGTAAAACAACTCGATGAGATCGCTGCAAGGAGGCTCTTTAAGGCCGCAGAGACACTCAATCCAGATAATCCTGCACCTCAGCTAGGATTAGGATATATCGCCCTTAATAAACTCAGGGTGAAGGAGGCAACTGGTATCTTCGAGGAGATCATTAAAAATGACCCAGAGCACCATTTAGCTCGGGCCCTTTTAGGTGTTGCCTACCTGCTTACACCCGACAAGAAAAAAGAGGGTGAGCAGCTCATCTTAGAAGCAAAGAAAAGCTGCGATGATCCTACAATTAAAAATCTAGCAGAAGTCTGCCTTGACTGGCAGAAGAAAGATCTAGAAACTAAGGCTCTCCCTCCTTTAAAAGCCCCCGAATCGGGAGGAGGGAAAGAGTAACCGTTAACGCAAAATAAAGTGTATACATTATGCCACCACAAGAACCTCCGAAAAGGATTGAACCCATTGAAGGGGTTGAATCCCAAAAACCACTTCGAGTAGAACCATCAGAAACCGGTGAAGAGGGTCCTTCAAAGGTAAAATTTGAAGAGGCCATGGAAAAAGCTGATCCAAGCAAAGTTGAACAGCGTCCTATAGAGCCAAAACCTGAAAAGATTGCTGAAGAAGCTACTGGTATAAAGGAAAATCCGTTAGAGATGGCAGCAAAAGCCTCTCAGAAAACCACGGAAAAAGCTCCTATTACACCTGAAGAGCTTATGACCCAAGTCAAAAAGATCAAAAATGGCTTTGAACGCCCACGTGCAGTGCTGCTTAGAGCAAATGATGTTCTTCCAGCAGATGCATTTGAGAAGCTCCCAGAAGAGATGGTTGCCGAGCTCTCCGGCGGTATTGAGCACATGGATAGATCGTTGCGAGAAGCGTCCAAGCTCACCACAGGAGTAGAAGTCGGATCCGCAATTGACACAGAAAAACCCCCTCTTGTTCGGTATTTAGGCTACTTAACAGAGAGTGACAAACGTCTCTCTACATTTATCAGTGACTTAAGTGCTCTCGACTTGCAGAAAACTCGTCTTAGCCCATCTATTATGATGGCAATTCAGATTAAGATGGGATTTATCCAGCAAGAATTGGAATTTTTTACGGCCACGCTGAACAAGGCTCTTGAATCAGTAAAGACCATCTTCAACGTACAAATCTGATGGTTAGCGCTCCTTATACAAAAAGGAGATAATAAAGGTATTTTTCATGACAGAGCAGTCCCCTCATACCCCAGGCGTTGTCTCTCAATTTGACGAGCTTCTAGAACATATTGAGACCGTAGAGACAACCTCTGTAAGCGGACGTATCACCGAGATTGTCGGTATGATCATCCGCGCTGTGGTTCCCAACGTAAAAGTGGGCGAGATCTGCCTTGTCAAGCGAATAGGGTTAGAGCCCCTGATGTGTGAGGTTGTCGGCTTCACCAGTGAAGAGGTCCTCCTCTCGCCTCTTGGCGAGATGCAAGGAGTTGGCCCCTCATCAGAAGTTATTGCAACCCACCGCTGTTTAAGCGTAAAAGTGGGCCCTCAGCTCCTTGGACGTGTGCTCGATGCCCTAGGAAACCCTCTCGATGAGGAGACTAAGGGACCATTAGAGCTCGAAGAGTATGTGCCGGTTATCAGAGCACCACCGGATGCGACAAAACGAAAGATCATCAAAGAGCCGCTCTCTGTTGGAATCCGGGTATTTGATGGTGCTCTTACCGTTGGTATGGGTCAGCGTGTAGGCGTTTTTGCAGCTGCAGGAGGCGGTAAATCAACGCTTCTTGGGATGATAGCAAGAAATGCTGTCGCTGATGTCAATGTTATCAGTTTGGTTGGAGAACGAGGCCGTGAGCTCAAGGAGTTTATAGAAAAGGATTTAGGGCCAGAAGGGTTGAAACGAAGCGTTTTGGTTGTCTCTACATCAGACCAGGCATCACAGCTTCGTCTTAACGCTGCTTATGTTGGCACCGCGATCGCTGAATATTTTAGAGATCAAGGAAAGTCCGTCATCTTTATGATGGACTCCGTAACGCGAT
>Ga0180437_10004971_pt1 | contig 18522 bp, 17 predicted proteins | sample SS_ome_4_FD_132410 | JGI IMG/M metagenome (GOLD analysis project Ga0180437, IMG submission 132410) | Hypersaline lake sediment archaeal communities from the Salton Sea, California, USA - SS_3_D_1 metaG | ecosystem: Environmental > Aquatic > Non-marine Saline and Alkaline > Hypersaline >... | reverse complement strand
TGGCAGAAGATTTCAAAACTGCTCTTTCATTATGCGATTGATTTATCTCAAAAATAACAATTTTATCTATAACCATGAACATGAGGGATATAATTTATCAAAAAAAGGGATGCGGCCGCCGGGCTTTTATACTCTCGGTTTAATTCCTACCCATACCTTTATAAGATGAACATGCATGTTCATGCTATGTTGTATGATGAGGATCATGAACTTTCAAGTGTTAAGAAAAGGATACAAAAGCTCGAACAAAAGGGGAATATACCAGTCATTTTAAAATTTTTAGATTCACTCTTTGCAGAGGGATTATCAAAGCAGAGGGTAATAAAATATGGTAATCATCTGAAGACACTCTCAGAAAAAATGGATAAAAATTTTGTAGATGTAGATAAAGATGATATAATCACATTTCTCTCAACATTGGAACAATCAGAATATGCAGCCCATACTAAGAGAGATTATAAGATAGTTGTAAAGAGATTTTTTTGCTGGATGGATAAAAAGGACCTGGTAAAGAATGTAAAGCAAACCCTTAAGAAAAGCAGGAAAAAACTTCCCGAAGAATTACTCACCGAATCTGAAGTGAAACGAATGATTGAAGCAACAGATATCATACGCAATAAAGCCATTATCGCTCTCTTATATGAGGGGGGATTGAGAATCGGTGAACTGGCCAGTTTGAAAATGAAGAATGTTCAATTTGACGATCATGGAGCCGTCATCAAGGTGAGAGGAAAAACTGGTGAGAGGAGGGTAAGAATTGTATCATCTGCGTCTTTACTGGCTTCCTGGATGGAGGTACACCCCAGGAGGGATGATAAGGAGGCCTCACTATGGGTGAATCTCTCCACCAATTACAAGAAAAAGGGGATTACATACCAGGGAATATCCCAGAATTTGAAGAGAATAGCCAAGAAAGCAGGCATAAAAAAGAGGATTACACCTCATCTCTTCAGGCACTCCCGGGCCACCCACCTGGCCAGTAAATTAACTGAAGCAGAGATGAACGTGTATTTTGGATGGGTCCAGGGCAGTGATATGCCGGCCACCTATGTCCATTTGAGTGGAAGAGATGTGGATGATAAGATCCTGCAGATTCATGGATTGAAATCCAAAGATGAAGATACAAAGAGTGAGTTGAAGCCCGTAGAATGTCCGAGATGCAAATACATCAATTCCCCGGTAAACCGGTATTGTGGCCGCTGTGGGACGGTCCTGGATGAGGAGGAACGTTTGAAGATTGAATTACAGAGCAATCAGGTATCAAAGGATTTTCCAGATTTGAGTATTGAGGATATGAAATTACTAGGGGAGATGAAGCAGTTCAGAAATATGCTGGAATTATTTGAGAAGCATCCTGATTTATTTAAAAAGATGAGAGCGATGGTAGAGGAAGTTTAATTTTAAGGAGAAAGAATATTCCTTGAATAATTAAGCATATTAAATATCTATTTGATATCTCCGCTTTGGGATAAAATTCAATTTGCATCATTGGTGAATAAGAAGAACTCACTTCTCCTTATCATGATCATGAATGATTCTAATATTCTATACTCTATTTGCTATTTTTATTAGTATGACGAAGACTTTGTAAAGCAATGTAATCGAAAATATAACCATCTTTTGTCTACCACATCCTCTTTTAGGTATCATTTTTACAAATCTTCGCTTATCTGCTGAAAAGACTGCTTCATCGAGATTCTACATGATATATTTTTTTCACAAATGAAAAGGGCTTATCTGAAATCTGTCTAAAAATTTTGACTCATTCAAATCCTATTTTTGAGATGTTTTTCTCAGAGATCACAAAGACTGCTGCTTTTTTTATTAAAGAGGATAAGTAAATTTCATGATCTGTATTATTTATGGAATGTTACTGTATCTATGGTGATTCCATAGGCAGAAAGTATGGAAAGCAACAATTATGCTAACTAATTTTGTTCCATAACCCAATATCTCAATAAAATTATAATAAGCGATGAAAGATTTAACAATATCAATATATTTTGAGAAAGCTTTAAATTATTAAAGAAAATATCAACTTAAAGGATTGTGTTTTATATGTCACCTAAAGATGATAACGAAAAATTACAACAACTTATAGAAAATGCAGATGAGATATTCTCAATCTATTCTGTAAGAATGAAATCAAAATCAATTTATCAAAAAGCATTAAAAATAGCTGAAAAAGAAAATAAAACTTTGGAATTAGAATATATACAGGGCAAAATAGATCTTTTAGATGAAAACTGGGAAAGCGCTCTAAATCATTTTGATACTGTTCTAGAATTAAATCCAAGTTATGAAAATGCATTAATTTATAAAGGAATTGCCTTGAGAAATCTCGGAAGACATGAAGAAGCTCTTGAATGTTATGATACTGCCTTAAAAATTAATCCAGAAAATGAAATTTCTTGGAATAATAAAGGTATTGCTTTAGGAAATCTTGGAAGACATGAAGAAGCTCTTGAATGTTATGATACTACCTTAAGAATAAATCCTGATTACATAAATGCCTGGAATAATAAAGGTATTGCTTTAGGAAATCTTGGAAGACATGAAGAAGCTCTTGAATGTTATGATACTGCCTTAAAAATAAATCCGGAGAATGAAATTTCTTGGAATAATAAAGGTATTGCTTTAGGAAATCTTGGAAGACATGAAGAAGCTCTTGAATGTTATGATACTGCCTTAAGAATAAATCCTGATTACATAAATGCCTGGAATAATAAAGGCATTGCTTTAGGGGATCTCGGAAGACATGAAGAAGCTCTTGAATGTTATGATACAATACTAAAAATAAATCCAGAATTCAAAGATGCGTTAAATAATAAAGGAATTGCCTTAGGAAATCTTGGAAAATATGAAGAAGCTATCGAATGCTTTAATGATATTATAAAAAGAAATCCCAAAGATGAAGATGCGTTAAATAATAAAGGTCTTGCCTTAGGAAATCTTGGAAAATATGAAGAAGCTCTTGAATGTTATGATACTGCCTTAAAAATAAATCCGAATTACATAAATGCGTTAAATAATAAAGGAATGGCTTTAGGAAATCTTGGAAGACATGAAGAAGCTATTGAATATTTTAATGCTACTTTAAGAATAAATCCAGAATTTGAAACAGCTAGAAAAAATAAAAATCTGGCATTAATTTATCTCAATAAACTTAGAGAAGCAGAAAAAGAAAGAGAAAAAATATATGAAAATAGGAAAAATAAAATTTCAAAATCAGAATTATCCCCTGAAGAAAAAGAAGCAGAAATATTAGAGACTGATGCATGGAATGAAGTATTAATTGAATTAAAAGATAATATAAAGAATATTCTTGATGAAAAGAAAAAATATGAGGATAAAATTGCAGAAATATTGAAACCAAGAGATATTCCATTAGATACAAACTTTTTTTCAGTTCTTAGGAGATGGAATTCCTACACTCCACGATTACATACAGCTACAGAAGAAAATGTTGGAGGAGGATATTTCCTTTGTTGGAATAAAAAAGGAATTGTAATAGATCCTGGATTTGATTTCATTGATAATTTTTTCAATAATGGATTCCTAATCTATGATATAGATGCTGTGATGATGACTCATGCACATGTGGATCATTGCAATGATTTTGAATCTATTCTAACACTTCTATTTGAATATAATGAAAAAATAGATAAAAAAAAGAAAAAAAGTATAGATATATTCATGAACATGGGATCAATGAAAAAATATTTAAGTTGGCTGTCATTGAAAGAAAATGAGCCAATAAGAAGAATCTATCCCTTACAAGAAGGAATTTCTTATAATTTGGAAGGATTTAATTGTAAATTAAAGGTTACAAAAGCTCTTCATGATGAAGTAATTAGCAAAGATTATTCTGTCGGTCTAATATTTGAATTATATGACAATGAACAATATACTGTTGAAAATCCATTTAGAATCGGGTATATGAGTGATACGGGTCATGATGAAAATATTGAAAATCAATACAAAGGGGTAGATATCTTAATCCCTCACATTGGTTCAATAGATGAAAGCGACTTAAAATTTGAGGAAAAAAGGAAGGGGAATCATTTAATGCTCAGAGGTACCATATCATCTATCTTTAAATCTAATGCAAAATTAGCCATTGTTTCAGAATTCGGTGAAGAATTAGGTGAACATAGAATGACCATAATTGGGGCTCTTAACGACGTTTTTCAAAGTAGTAATATGGCTAGATGTCTGACAGGGGATATCGGTCTCAATGTTTCAATTCCCGATATGAAAGTAAAATGCAAATATTGTAAAAATTATTTTGATATGGATGAAATTGCTGAAGGGTTAGATCCAACTAATAAAACAAAGAAATGTATTATCTATTATTGTAATAATTGTAAAAATATTTATGAACATGAAAAGAATAAATATGAGGATAATAAGTCTTCAAGTTAATAAAAAATTGATAATAATAATTTCAGATTAAAAATAAAATTAACGACAAAAGAAATATATCATTAGCTAATTTAAAGAAGTCTATAGATTAGTCTACTCTAACAAAATAATGCATTAAAAAGAAATAAAAATTACTCTCCTATGTCAAGGAAACTTTTAAAGATTACAAATCAGGGTTTTTCAGCTCATCGGGAAGTTCTAAGGCTTCAAGCGAAGGTAATTTTTTATTTAATTTTATTTCTTTCTTTTTTTCTTCAATATACACGAAATGTAAAAGATACATGATAGCATTTCGAACTAATTGGGCAAGTTCTAACGTAAGATTAAAAAAGGTATTTTCCAGCATATTTTCTGCATCCTCTTGACCTTGAAATACTTTAATATGTATAAATCTGTGAGTTAAAGCATTACGTGTCTTTCTAAGATTACAATAAGGTCCCGATTCAAAATCTCTATGAAGATCAAATAAAGCATTGAGACTTAAATTCTCAGTGTTTTTTATTTTTTTGTTAATTATTTTATTTTTATAATTTGTATACCAGATTCTTCTGAAATTTACACTTTCTGGTTTTATATTAAGTTTTACATAATCATTAATGAAATAAGCAATTTTATCTAAAATATTGTAAAAAATGGTAAATGATGTTTTCATTAATTCAATGTAAATATTATGCATACTATAATCAAGAGTATCTATTATTTTTACATTTTTATCTACAAATGTTAAGTTTAATTTCTTATATCGAGAAGTAATTAATAAGAATCGTGCAGTGATATAATCCTGCTTAATCTGGTTTAAATATGCAGATGATCTTAAATAGGGATCTGTTCTAGGATGAGATTCATTATCTTTAGTTTTTATAATCATCATTTTAATAGCTATAGGATCTCCCATTGCCAAATCACACCTTTGGCAAAAATTGCATAGATTGAGATAGAGACGATGTTTTAAACAGAATTCTATCAAGAATTTTTCAAAATCATTTTCAGTTATTATATTTATTTCAGAATGCTTTAAAGGTTTTTCTAAATTTTTTTGGGGAATTTGTTTTTTAATTTTATCTATATAGATCCTGAATGTATTTTCTGCTTCAGGATAAACTCCTAATTCTATTCCCTCTAATAATAAATGATATGCTTCTATTAAAAACATTATTTCGCGATTGTGCATAAGCTTACTGTATGAAAATAATGCAATTCCTTTGTTGCCTACAGCCATTCCATGATTAGGATCTATGTTTAGAGCTTTGTCATAACATTCTAAAGCATCAATGGATCTGCCCAGGTAATCAAAACAATTTCCTAGATTGCCAAATATATCGGTAAGAAGTGATAAATCTTTGATTTCGGAATTAAGAGCCTTTCTTAAATATATTTTTACTTTATCTAATTCTGTGTTATTAAAAAGTATATAATTAGGATTTTTAATGGATTTAATTATAAAAAGATTGAAATATCCATTGGCTAGATTATAATATGCACCAGAAACGTATTTTTTGTCTTTCAATAAATCATCAAGGTTGTTTAGGAGAGTATCTATGCCATCTTTGGTAATTTTTTCATCTCCTATTGTAGTACCCATTTCGATCAATAAAGAACTTATAATATATGGAATAGAATTATCTGATCCCATGTTTTGAATTTTCTTGATTGTTTTGTAGAAATTTGTAACATCTTTGGAGGTAATGTTTCGATATACTTTTTCCATTAAAGTATCTAATTGATTATTGTTCAAATATATCACCCTTTTAAAATCAACAAGGATTTTTAACTAAGTTAAACTATTTACTTGTATGAGTATTTAATTTTTTTGTTGAAAATAGTAAAAATAGGTTCTTTGTCTCGAATATATTTCATCTCTCATTTGTTACTTCAAAAAAAATTGTATAAATGAATCGAAAAGAAAAAGAAAAAAAGAATACTCCTTCTTTAGATAATTTTCACTGTTCAGGATCTGCACCCAGTTCGAGTATTGCCAAGGCCATGCTCCTGACCACAATATCGCTACTCATAGCCACCTTCTGTAACCATTCCTTGTTCTCCTCATAATATTTCTGGATGCTCATCCTCTCTCTATCATTCACGGAATCACCCTCTCTCTTGTTATACAACATCGATGTTGGTATATTCATCCTGTTCTTTTTCATTCCACAGGTTTTCATGGGTTTGTACCTGTTTCATCAGTCTCCTGAATAATCGTGATTCAAAGTACAGTCTCCTGAATGAAGAAATAATCCTGATGAAGGTCTGATTCTTATTTACTGAATCTAATTCCTCCATGATCTTCAGGAACTCCTCTTCTGTGTCTTTGTCAACGATGAAACTGAATCTATTGGATTGCATGGAATCGCCCTTGATTGGATTGTGTGTAGAGAATATCATTGATGTACCTTTCACTGATTTTCCACCGTAATGAGACCGTGAATGGCTTCGGGGTTCACTTCACTGATTTCTTTCACTACCTGTTTCAAGTTACCCCAGTTCAATAATATCTTGGTCCCTTTGTAGATCACCCGTCCTCTAATTACTTTGGTACCCCAGTATTTCTCCACAGTATCTGCTGCCCTCTCGAAGGCCTCCACAGTGCTGAACTTGTATATGGTCCGGATCTGCAAACACATCATATCACCTAGAGAAGACTCCCGATAGAATCGATGAGCACATGCCAGAATACTCCATTCTGAACGAAGATCCCGAACTGCACAATCAGAGGAGCTCGAGGATTTAACATCAGTTTCTCATAGACCAAGGGAATGATCATCACGGCAATTACTGCAGAAAGAATGATTTCTCCGATGGGAAATTCCAAGTGTATACTCCCGGATCTGAACTGGCAGATAGCGGTGCTGAACACGATTCCTAGGAATGTCCCTACATACATGAGCAGTTGATGCGGAAGGGAGAGTGTAGGCATTATAGAATCATGAGATGATTCTGTCAATTCAGTATCTTTTTGTATTCCGCCATTATTTTTCAATCCCCTTTGAATCCTGTCATTGAGATCAAAATATTTCACAGGATCACCTTCTGAGGTCTCCAGTAATGGAGAGTGATTTCACCGTCTTCAATAGTCAGATATGAATTGGGCATGTGCGAATCCCGAATCCAGCATCCTGCATTGGCTTCTCTTTCATCAATGTAAGGATGATGAGTATGTCCGTATATCAAAATGTCCTCAGGGTCCATTCCTGTACCTTCTCTGTATTCTGATATCCTGGCCTGGGTGATCTCTGTATGGAGCGGTTCATCTTCCGGGGATGTCAACAGAAATCTGATAATGGGGGTCAAGCTCCTTCTGGGCATACTCTGCCAACATGCTCTATGTTCTGATTTTTCCAGTTCCTGCTGGAGATTATGCTGATAGTACTCCCAGACCTCATTGAGGATTTCTTTGGTCTCTCCTTGAGCAGTGCACAATACCTTAGAGATGCCTTCATAGAAGTCAAGGACTGGATGAAATTCTATCTGATAGCCATGGATGAACTGGAATATCTTAGATTCACTCTCCAGGGTGAGGGTCTTTGTAAAGGTAAAGGGCAGCAATTGAGAATCAATGAACAGGAGATCATGATTTCCCACTACATATGAAACTGTTGTATCCAGATCTTCTAATGCTGATAGTATGTTATTATTTTCTTCTATTGCTTGATGAGGAGAGCTCCTCCAGAAATCCAGGATATCACCCAGCAGAATGAGGTGGTCGATTTCTCTATTGTTTAATGTATGAATAAACTCTTTGAAATCTTCTCTATTGCTCTTTTCGTATCCGAAATGAGTGTCTGATATTACAACGATCATAGGATCACCATAAAAAAGGAAAAAGGGCTATCGAGCCCTCTCCACAATAATTTCATTCTCCTGCACCAGTCCGTCCCTGTTTTCATCCTTCCACCGCAAAAATAGCATATGAGCATCCTGGTATTCCAACCAGTTCTGAGGATCTCCCATGAATACAGATCCTGCATATGTTCCCTGCCAGCCATATCCCCACACCAATAAAACATTCCTTGAGGAGAACTGGCCCAGGTATACAATACAGATGTCTTCATGAGGATATTTGGTCAAATCTAAATAGATTGAATTTCTCTCGCAGAAAATCTCATAGTAAGCATTGGGTTCATAATCATAGGAGATGCCAAAGTACCCACCGAACTCGGTAGCAGCCGGATTGATGGCCGGTCCTCCCACGATGATTAGGTTTCCTTCATCCTTTTCTTTATTAGTGATGATCATGTCTGTTCTTCCTTCAGGATTCTGGGCTCCTCCCAGTGCCAATCCATAGGAGATTTTGGCTGTTCCCAGGACATCGGTATTATAGGCCTTCTCCCCGATCACAAAATACGAATTTTCATGGAAGAAAGAGTTTATCTCCTGGATAGAAGCCTGTTCCTTAATGGAATGAGATCCTGTTTGAGAATCAGATCCTGCAGGGTGGCCACCGAATCCGAGTAAAGCCATGATCAGAAGTACAGCAAGAAATTTCATTGAATCATCTCCACCCATTATTTCTGATCACTCCAGATAAGTCCCTGGCCACACCAGAGATATCCCTTACCAACCCGGATGCACCGGGGAACATGAATGATATCTCTTCCGGATCTCTTGCCATATCCGTACACTGTTCCTGTTCTGACACTTTTTTCTTTATGCATTTCACTCTTTGCACCAGGGAGCGATTGATCTCAGATCCTGATTCCATCCCTTCCAAGACAAAATGTATGAGGTGGAATGTATTTCTCACAATACCGTAAGCATCACAGATTAAGCTACGTACATCCTCTAACATATCATCTGGATGTTCTCTGGTGACCAGATCGGTGAATGTTCTACAGTAGCGGGAGAAGCGTTCTGTTTCCCTGCACAGATCCTGAATCATCTGAGCAATTCTCTTATAGTGCTCTACTGTTCCATCATTGTTCACTGCACCTGAGAGGTCTCTGACCAGTCCAGAAGCGTCTCTCACCAGTCCTGATACATCCCTGGCAATGCCCGATGTACCATTGACCAACTCACCTGCAGCCGGTCTCACTGTTCCTGTATTGAGAGCAGTGACCATGGTGTGCACTGCTCCATCTAGTGAAGAAACTGCTTTATCTGTTTCTTCACTGGTTTGCATTTCTACTAATACCATATCTTTTCTCATTGTAATCCCTCCTTTGGATAAAAAATCGGTGCTCGTTGGGTGCTCTTTTCTTTATGAGTGCTTTGCATCCAATAGGTGAGCACTGATCTCAAAGAGTGCAACATATATCCCCTATATAAATTTAATGGTAAAAAATATGTACAAATTGTAACAGTGCGTAAAATATGTTATATTTTTGGATAAATTATGAGAAAGAATTTTTTTATAAAAAATTGAGCAATTTTTATGATATATTTTGAGAAAGAACTTATGTGATAAAATTGAGGAAAAATTGCACATAAATTACGAAAGGAAAAAATGTGCAGAATAACACCAGGTACATTTAAAAATGAAATGAAAAGATGCAAAGCAATGAAAGAAATCGCTGTAAAACTGGGTCATGCTGGTAATGCAAAAGCTCACTGTTTTGATGGAGATAGCCCTTACATTTCTGGAAGCTGGGAAAATGTGCTGGTGAGATTGTTGGGAATCGATGCTTATGAAGTGAGAGGATTGAGTTTGTATTACCTGAAAAAGAGTGGATTTCTCAATAGGATTGATCAAGAATTGAAGAGATATCTAGAGAAGAAATTAACTACGAGATCTATCCAGATCCACAAGGAACTGGGATTGAAAGGCAGGGAATATCTGGAAAGCATTTTGGAAGAGGACCTGGTAATGTCTTTTGAGAAGGAGGTATTTGATAAGTATGAGAGAGCTTTGGTACATCTATCTTCTGGAGATGAAGAAAGCTATAATCTACAACTGGTGAAAGAGGGATATGCCATCCCTTATTTCATCTATCCCAATGCAGTATCTCCCAATGAATATGGGAGATTCCAGTATCATAATATCAAAAAATTCAGAGAAGTCATGTGGCAAGCACAAGAGAAGAAGAAAAATATCTGGAAGGATGCAAATACACTAATTCCCATGGAACTTCGATTTCTGACCAGCAGGAGTTTACCGAAAAAATACTGTGCAGATCTGGAGAATGATCTTCTCTATTCTCCTCAGTATTATTTTAAGGTGGCTATCGAGAACCGATTGTATTTCTATCCAAAAGATGTCTTGATTGCTATTGATAAAGAGTTCAGGCCCACACCAGATTGCGGGAAATGGTTACATGAAGTATGGAGGGTCCTTCAAGGAAGAAAGGAATGGGAAAACAAATATTCGGAAAAGGAGAGGAGAAAAATTCTCTTGAAAATGGAAAAAAGAAAATGATGACAATTAAATTTAAACTACAATCATATTTCATTGTTTCTTCCCTTAATTCTGGAAAAGACTTTTTAATATTTCAAGATGATTTAAATAGACTGGCAACTACAATAGCAAATCCTATTAGCCAAGCTATTAAGAAAATTGCTAATGGTATTTTGCCTAGTTCCGGATAAATCCGTATTGCAATGATTATTACTGCAAGGACTAAAATCGCAACCAAAGCCTTCCAATTCATTTACATCACCGATTATCTTTAAATAAAATTTATTTATATATTTTTCGGTAATGGAGAAAAAAATATTGTTTTTTTAATTTTAAATATTAAATAAATAACATTTTTATTATATAAGAAAATATATACTTTCTTAGTCACATAATTTTATAAGAATCATTGTCTATACAAAGTATCTCAACTAGAGTAAGCCTTAAAATATATCTAATTTATTTCTCCTCATATGAAAAACCCTTTAAAATATATTTTGATTGATCTCAAGAAACAAATTTTAGATTTTTCAATTGAAAACTTTAAAATCATCCCAAAATTTGAAGATATTGAATATGGAGAAAATTTGAGAGATTTCTTTTTAATATTTTTCAGTTTATGCGCAGCGATTGTTATTGGTCGATTTTTATCTGCACAAAAAATAAATTCCCTTGTCTATCTTCAACATCAACTTCATAATAGAATTTTAGAGGGATCAATTTTGATTTCATTCATTTCAAATCTTTTTTCTATCATTGCTTTTGCTTTCTCCATTGTCATTGCTTTATGGTATGCAAGTTGGATCAAAAAAAATTGTTCAAAAAAGTTTTGGGTAGTTGTCTTTAAAGACATCCCAACTACACTATTGTTCTCTTTTTTTCCTTACTGTTCATTTTGGTTAGGAACTTGTATACTTTCTGGAATGGATAGTCATTATCTTGAACTTCTAAATAGTATTGCCCCTGCTTTTGCTTGGTGGAATTCAAATTATTTATTCATCTATTTCCAAATCATCCTTACATTTATGATTTTTCACCATTTACCTCTTTATACCTCAAGTAAAACATTATTGTTTTTTTGTTTTTTACTATTAATTCATTCTATAATTTTTTATATCTCATCCCAATTATGGATTTTTTCTACTCGGTTATATGCAATTTTTAATTTCAATATAATAATCGTCTATTTTTTAGTTGCCATAATAATTTTAAAATTACCTTTAAAGAAAAATTTAACTTAAAGTTTTTTTACAAGAATTTTAAAAAAATTCTACATCATATTATACATAATGAGAAATTTATTTCATATTTTTGTATTAATTTCGATGTTTTTCGTTTATAGCATTATTATAAACCAAAAAATTTATAAGGATCTTCTATAAAACGTAATAAGCTAAATAATATAAACATCTCGGAAGGATTTAATTCATCATATATTAAACATCTGGAGAGATATTAAATGGGATTGAGGGAGTTACATTTAAAAAAAGCATATTTATCTGATTCTGATGATATATTGAATGAATTTTATATTCCTGTTTTAAGAGAAACTATTGAATATAAAAGGCTCACAGGATTTTTTTCATCAAAAAGTTTAGCTATTGCTGCAAGAGGAATTGTAGGTCTAATAAAAAACGAAGGAATAATGAAATTAATTACATCTCCTTTATTAACTAAAAACGATATTGAAATTATTACAAAGGCATCAATAAATCCTGAAAAATATATAGAGAAAAGATTCTTACAAGAAATAGAAAATTTAGAAAATGAATTTATTGAAGATCATCTTCATGCATTAGCATGGATGATTGCTAATAATAAACTTGAAATTAAAATTGCTTTTATTTATGACAAAGAAAATCTTTTACCTTACGAATTCCAAGATGATTTATTTCATCCTAAAATTGGAATTTTGAAAGATCCAAAAGGAAACATGATTTCTTTCAGTGGTTCAATTAATGAAAGTGCAAAGGGATGGTTAGGGAACATCGAAGAATTTAAAGTTTTTCGGGAATGGATTTCTGCTGAAAAAGATTATTTCAATAACGATGTTTCTAAATTTAATAGGTTATGGCATAATTCATCTTCAAGAATAAAAATTGTTGACCTTCCATATGCTATTAAACAAAAACTCCTTGAAATAGCACCTAAGAAAATTGATGAAATTAAGATTGAAAAATGGTACAAAAAAAGGATTAAACTTTTTGAATATCAAGAAAAAGCTGTTAATAGATGGATAAATAATGATATGAAAGGAATTTTTGAAATGGCTACTGGGACCGGTAAAACTTTTACTGCATTAGCATGTCTAGAGAGAATTTTAAAATCAACAGAAAGCATTGTAACTATAATTGCTTGTCCTTTTCAACATTTATTAAGACAATGGAAAGATGAAATTAATAAATTTGGTATTTCATACGATACCATCATCTTTGCAGACAGCTCAAATCGATCTTGGAGGGATAGATTAGCAGATGTATTAGTAGAAATAAATCTTCACTACAAAAAAAATTTAATTATATTGACCACTTATAATACATTTTCTTCAGAAGATTTCATAAAAATAATTAAGACTAATAAAAATGAAAACTTATTCTTGATCGCTGATGAAGTTCATAATGTTGGAGCCAAAAAAATGAAAGATGGTTTAATTGATTCATACAATTTTAGATTAGGACTAAGTGCCACACCAAAACGATGGATGGATCAAATCGGCACCCATGTAATATATGATTATTTTAGTGATGTTGTATTTGAATTTTCTTTAGAGAAAGCAATAAATACAATAAATCCAGCGACTGGAAAGACATATTTAACACCTTATAAATATAAACCGAAATTTATCTCATTACAAAGACATGAATTAAATGAATATGTAGAAAAAAGTAAATCAATTGCTATTAAGTATAATAAAACAAAAAATAGTGCTAAAGAAGCTGAAATCTTAAATCAATTAATATTTGAAAGAGCAGATATCATTAAAAATGCTCAAAATAAATATCAATGTCTTATAGAAATCCTCAATCAAATGGATGAAATCAAATGGTGCTTAATTTATTGTACTCCAAATCAAATAGATACAACTATGCAAATACTTTTGGATGAAGGATTAATTATTCATAGATTTACAATGGATGAAGGTGCCAAACCAAGTAGAAAATATAATGGATTATCCGAAAGAGAAGTTATTTTGAATTATTTTGCTGAGGGAAAATATCAAGTATTAGTTGCAATGAGATGTTTAGACGAGGGTGTAGATATTCCTCCTGCAAGAATTGCTGTTCTTTTAGGAAGTAGTGGAAATCCAAGAGAATATATTCAACGTATCGGAAGAGTAATACGTAGATATCCAGATAAAATATTCGCAACTATTCATGATATAATTGTAATTCCATCACTATTAGAGTTGCCACCTAATTTACGGGAAGCAGAATTAAAAATCTTTGAAAAAGAGATAAAAAGATACGAAGAAATTGCATCTATTGCTATCAACAATGCAGAAGCCTTAAAAAAAATATATGAAATTAAAGAAAAGTTATGGAGGTAATAACTTGGGAAACAATAAGATAAATGAGAAAATTATTAATATGATAAGAGAAAAAGCAAAAGATAATGAATTAATTGGAGATTTTTTAATAGAATTACTTTATCATGAAAATGAGCATCCAAACCGTTGGAAATATAAAAAATTTTATAAAAGAAAAATTAAAAAATTTATAGAAAAAGGAGATAGTAAAAATGAGGATTGAAAAAATAAAACTCCACAATTATAGGCAATATAGAGATGTTGAAATTCCTTTTTATAATGAAAAACTAAATATTTGTATTGGAAAAATGGGAATAGGTAAAACGAATATATTAAATGCAATTAATTGGTGTTTATATGGAGAAGAACCTTATTTGTCTATGGAATCAAAGGGATTACCAATATTAAATTTAGCAACAATAGAAAATTCTGAAAATGTGGAATCCCGATCAATTAAAATAGAGATATGGGTTACAACAGATGATAACCAAAAAATTATATTTGAGAGAAAAGTAAGGTTTTTAATATATGATGGAAAAATAAAAAACCCTGTCGCTGCAGAAAGTCCACATTTCGAAGTTAAGATTTCAAATAAGGAAGGTAATTTTGAAATATTTAAAGATGAAGATGCAAAACCTTATATAGAACGATTCGTACCAAGAGGGACAAAAGAATTTTTCTTTTTTGATGGTGAAAGATTAGATAAATATTTTAGAGAAGCCACAGCAGAAAAAATTAAACACTCAATTTTTCAAATTTGCCAAATGAATTTGCTAGAAAAAGTTAAAGAAAATTTAGAAAATGTGATTAAAGACTATAAAAGAGAAGCGGGTAAAAATAATCCCGAAATTGATGCAAAAAACAAAAAATTAGAAGATATAAGAAAGTCACTTAAAGATTGTAAATCTCAAATTAGTAAAGTGAATGAACAAATAGTGATTGCAAAAAATAAAAAAGAAGAATATAATGAAAAATTAAGAGGTTTACCAGATACTGTTAAACTTCAAAAAAGAAAAAATATCTTACAAGAACGTAAGAAAGAAAAAGAAATATACTTAGATACAAAAAAAGATAATAAACATGATATATTATTTGAAATTGGTAAAAATTTAATGCTTTTTGAATCGATTAAAAATTCTATATCAATTATAGAAGAAAAAGAGAGAAAAAAGGAAATACCTCCTACAATAGATAGAAATTTATTAAAACATCTTCTCGAAAACAACAAATGTATTTGTGGTAGGCAAATTGAAGTTGGAAGTCAAGAAGAAGAAAAATTAAATGAACTTCTTAAAGGAATTAAATTATCTTCTTTTATTTCTCGAGAACTCCTTCATATGAAAAATCCTCTAATTTCGATTCATGATGAAATAAAGCAATTTAAAATAAAAACAAAAGAGATTACAGAAGAAATAAGTAGATATCAAAAAGAACTAGATGATATTAATACTGAAATTAGTCAGATAGACAATGAACTTGGAGGATTTGATATCGAAAAAATCAGAATGTGGCATCAAGCATATCAAGATTTTGAAAAGATATATTCCGAAAATCATGCAAAATTAATAATATTTAACGGAGAAAAGGAAGGGTATCTTAATGATATTGAAAATCTAGAAAATGAAATTGATAATGATATAAAGAAAAAGAAAATATTAGAACAAATTAGGTGTTATCACGATTTTAGTAAGAAAGCATATAATGTATTAAAAAATACCAAGGATACTATTATGGATGAAATCAGAAAAGAAGTTGCTATAGAAACAAAGAGAATATTTTTCGACCTTATGTGGAAAGAAAAAACATTTGAAGATGTTACAATCAATGAAGACTATAACATTTCCGTAACTCATGTGATGGGTTATGAATGTTTAGGATCGATTTCTGGAGGAGAAAGAGAAATATTAGCTCTATCATTTACTCTAGCATTACATAAAATCTCTGGATTTGATTCTCCAATAATTATAGATAGGCCTTTGACTATGGTTTCTGGTGAATCAAGAGAATATGTAGCAAAAATATTTCTAGAATTGGCTTTAGAAAGACAAATTATGTTATTACTTACTCCAGATGAATTTAAGGATGTTAGGAAATTTTGGTCTAATGACTTCTGTAATTTTAAAGAAATTAGATTAGTTGGAGAAAGAGAAGTGAAATTGGAGGCACTATAGATGATAAAAGATCCACTTAGATTTGATATTGACGAAGAAGATAAAGAATTGTATGATAAATTGAAAAAAGAAGATATTTTTAAAGATAAAAACAGAAGAGATCAATTTTTATTTGCAATGAGTATCGGATTTAAAAATAGATTTAGGATTCCTATTAAAAAAAAGTTAAAGGGTGGTTTTTTCCGAACAGAAGATTTAAGACAAGAAGACAGAACATTAGTTAATTCAGTGGCATTATCTGTTATAAATTCAATTGAAGATTTATCAAATCGAGAAGAAGTATATAAAATCGCAGAAGAATATGCACATGGAGGAATTAAATTATTGATTGGTAAAATAGAATCAACACAATTTGGTACATTTTGGAAAATATTTGAGAAAGAGCTTCATGATATTTATGAAGAAACAATAGGTGATTAAGATAATACAGAAAAAAATTCTTTTAGTCGAACCCGAATTTCCAATACCTCAGAAAAGTAAAAACCATAAGAATTTCCTACCTATAGGCCTGCTTAAACTAGCTGCATATCATCGAGAAAAAGGAAATCGTGTCAAACTCATTAGAGGAAAAAAAAACAAAGAAGAAATTAATTTTATTGGAAATCATTCAGACATACCAGACGAAATCCTAATTACTTCACTTTTTACATATTGGTCTAAATATGTCAAAGATTGCGTAGATCATTATAGAAGTCTTTATCCCAATATTAAGATTATTGTTGGAGGAATATATGCATCCCTAATGCCCAACCATTGTAAAAAATATACTGGTTGTGATAAAGTCTATAAAGGAGTTCATAAGGGAGCAGAAAAATATGTTCCTGCATATGATTTATTAGAAAATAAAAATCCTCAACCAATAGATTATCAGATTATACATGCATCAAGAGGTTGTATTAGGAAATGTAGATTTTGTGGAACTCACCAAATAGAACCTCATTTTATACCAAAAAAAACCATAAAAGATGAAATTAAATTTAAAAAAATCGTTTTTTATGATAATAATTTTTTAGCAAATCCTTTCATTGAAAATATTTTAAATGAGCTTATCGAAATGAGAAAGAAAAACAAAATTAAATGGTGTGAATCTCAAAGTGGATTTGATGGAAGGATATTAATCAAAAAACCTTTTTTAGCCAACTTACTTAAAAAAGCAGGATTTCATTATCCCAGAATTGCATGGGATTGGAACTATAAAGAATATTCAAAAATAGAGAAACAAATAAATATTCTTGTGAATGCAGGATATCACCAAAAAGATATTTTTATTTTTATGTTATACAATTGGGATATACCTTTTGAAAAAATGGAACGAAAAAGAATAAAATGCTGGGAATGGGGAGTGCAGATTGCAGATTGCAGATTCAGACCATTAAATCAAATTTTTGATGACTATAACCCAAGAAAAATAAATCAAACGAATAATGATTATTATATCCATGAAAGTGCATCATGGACAGATAAATTAATCCGGGTATTTAGAAGTAATATAAGAAAACATAATATTTGTATAAGACAGGATGTTTTATATTATTCTGCAGATATGGAAAGAAAAAGACTTTCACAAGAAGAGATTACAAAATATAAAAAATTACCATATGAAAAAGCTAAAGAATATGTGAAAGATGCTTGGAATCCAGCTGAAATTCATTATGAGAATGAAAGAAGAAATGATTTTCAAATGAGTCTAGAGAAATTTATTCAAAACGAAAATATGATAGAAATTACAAATTGTTAGATCAAATGTATTTTTTATATTGTCATTTATAAATATAAACTAAGAAATGTTCTTTCATTTGTAACAAATTGAATAAACTCATTAGAAAATGTTTCCTCTTCCCATGCATTAACATTATATTGAAAATTTCAACTAATAATGAGAGGTGAAAAAAATGAACAAATTAAAAGGATTCCCCTTTGAACCATTGGATGATCCCAGTGTAGAACCCTTAGGTGGACCAGGTATGGGTCCTGGAAATCCAACTTGATCTATTCCCAAGAGAGGGGAACCAATAAGTAGTAGTCCTTTACTAATCCCCTCTCCTCTAATTTTTTCAATGCAAACATCAAAT
>Ga0180437_10004970_pt1 | contig 18526 bp, 14 predicted proteins | sample SS_ome_4_FD_132410 | JGI IMG/M metagenome (GOLD analysis project Ga0180437, IMG submission 132410) | Hypersaline lake sediment archaeal communities from the Salton Sea, California, USA - SS_3_D_1 metaG | ecosystem: Environmental > Aquatic > Non-marine Saline and Alkaline > Hypersaline >... | reverse complement strand
GGCCGCTCGGATAGCCGAGCGATGGTATGCCCGTTTATCTCGAATTTTTAACCATCAGCTCAAGGGTCGCCAGCCATTGATCCTCTACGCCAGCTCCCCTGATTTCCAGCAAACGGCAACCATTCCGGGTATGATTGGTGAAGGGACAGGCGGAGTGACTGAGATGCTCAAGAGGAGAATTGTCCTTCCGCTGGGTGTTTCACTGGCAGAGTCCGACCATGTGATTGGGCACGAGCTAGTCCATGCTTTCCAGTTTGATCTCACAACAGAGGACGTTCCAAAATATGCGGGTGCTTCTTCTGTCGCTATGCAGGTACCATTGTGGCTTATTGAAGGATTGGCGGAATATCTTTCTATCGGACCGGTCGACGCCCACACCGCAATGTGGATGCGTGATGCCACACAGAGAGAAAAACTTCCAACGGTCAGGCAACTGAACAATACTCAGTATTTTCCTTACCGCTATGGTCAGTCTCTCTGGGCGTACATTACAGGAAAGTGGGGTGATGGAGCTGTCCCCAGGCTGATGAAGTCCATCAGCAGAACTGGAGACTATGAGGGAGCGATTAAAAGAATACTGGGTGTCTCGTTGGACGATCTTTCTAAAGAGTGGCATGAATCGATGAAAAAGACGTACTCGCGTTTGGCCGAGGTCACTCAGGTATCCGATCAACGCGCACGCGTATTGATCCAGGGCACAAAAGAAAGCAGGTTGAATGTCTCTCCGGCACTCAGCCCGGACGGGAAACAGATTGTGTTTCTTTCCAGCCGTGACCTGTTTTCAGTCGATATGTATCTCGCTGATGCTGAAACAGGAAAAATTAATCGGAAGCTTATCAAGACAGCCGTCGACCCTCATTTTGAAAGCTTGCAGTTCATTAAATCCTCAGGATGCTGGGATGCAGAAGGGAACCGTTTTATATTCAGCGCCATTAGCAAGGGGCGGCCCGTTCTCACCCTCATCGATGTGAAGAAAGGAAAGACTATAAAAGAAGAGGTTTTCTCTGAGTTGGGAGAGATATTGAATCCCACCTGGTCTCCTGATGGACGGTTTGTGGCGTTCTCGGCTCTGGCCGGAGGATTAACCGATATTTTTGTTTATGACCTTGAAGCCGGCACGTTGAAGAAATTAACTGACGATCCCTATGCGGACCTCTATCCGGTATGGTCTCCTGATGGACACAAGATTGCCTTTGTCACGGATCGGTTTTCTACTGACCTTTCCATCCTGGATACTGGCGATTACCAGCTGGCATTGCTCGATCCGGAAAATGGAGAGATAGAGAATATTCCCGCTTTCAACAGAGCCAAGCACATCAATCCGCAGTGGTCTCCCGATTCGAAAAGCCTGTATTTTCTCTCCGACCCTAATGGCATCACGAATATCTACAGGATTGACCTAGATAACCAGGAGATTTTCCAGGTGACGAACCTCTATTTGGGGGTGAGCGGGATCATGGCCATAAGCCCTGCCCTTTCTATAGCGCAGGAAAGCGGCCGCCTTGTGTATTGCGTTTTTGAAGACGAAAACTACAATATCTACTCCATTGATGCGGCAGAGAATTTGGCTGGAGGTGATTCCCAACCTCAGTTTGAAGATATTCAGCCCTCTGTGCTTCCACCTCGCGAAAAGCCGGAAGGAGAGGTTCTTGAACTGCTGAAAAATCCGCGGTTTGGCCTTCCTCAGGAAACATCCTACACGATCAGTGAATATAAGCCGAAATTAAAGCTGGATTATATCAGTCAACCTCAATTGGCTATAGGCGTGGATAGATTCGGTACCTTTGCCGGAGGAGGGGTTGCCCTGTTTTTCAGTGATATGCTCGGCTATCATAGCTTGGCCGGGATGATTCAGGCGAGCAACCAGATCGAGGATTCGGCATTACTGATTGGATATCAAAACAGCTCTCACCGGATGAATTGGGGAGCTGTGGCTCAACGCATTCCCTATGTGACTGGAGGATATTTGACCTATGTTGATGATACCTCATACGGAGAATCAGCTTTAGTTGAAGAGGAAATAATTTTTCGCCAGTCCATTTATCAAGTTTCAGGATTTGCTTCTTACCCATTCAGTCAAGTCAATCGTTTTGAGGTCTCCGCAGGCTATCGACTCATTGATTTCAGCCAAGAGTCTTTCAAACGAGTCTTCTCTCTTGTCAATGGATTCGAGATTTATAGAAGTCGAACAGACCTGCCGGCGCCGGAGAGCCTCCATTTTGGGTTTGCGACAGCTGCATTCGTCTATGACAGTTCCTTTTTTGGAGCGACGAGTCCCATCCTTGGACAAAGTTACCGCTTTGAAATCTCACCTTCATTCGGAACGATTGATTATTATACGTTGCTTGCCGATTATCGTCGTTATATTATGCCGGTCAGGCCGTTCACGTTAGCCTTTCGTTTGATGCATTACGGCCGGTATGGCAAGGGGGCAGAAGACAACCGTTTCTATCCTCTTTTTATTGGATATGAGACTCTCGTGCGTGGTTATAACTCCGGTTCATTCAGTTCAGGCGAAATCTATTCGACGACGGATCCTTTTGATTACGGCCAGTTATTCGGAAGCAAAGTACTCGTTGTCAATGCGGAACTCCGTTTTCCACTTTTTCAGGTTCTCGGAATCGGAAAAGGATACTATGGAATTTGGCCTCTTGACTTCATTGCTTTCTTTGATGCGGGTGTGGCCTGGTACGAAGGAGATGCTGATGGAGATGGCGAAGTGGCCGACGATAAGGCCTGGTTCCTTCCAGGTGGAAACCGCAAGCTCGTCAAGAGCGCGGGAGTCGGTATCCGCACGAATCTATTCGGTTTCCTTATTATGGGATTGGATTATGTCCATCCCCTTGATAGACCCAAAAAGAACTGGTATTTACAGTTTACGATAACACCAGGATTCTAATAATAGGGGACGTTCCCCAAGGTGCCACCTCTTGTATGGGGACTCTCCATCTTTTTTGAAAAAGAGATGGTACCTTGGGGAACGTCCCTTAATTCCCTAGCTTTTTAATTACATCTGAAATCTTAATTTGATGAGCTAGGGTGGTACCTTGAGGAACGTCCCTAATTGACTTTAAACAGTAGCTTTGCTATAGGTAGAACAAAGTTGTGCCATCTTCAAGAATGAAAAACAGATCATACTAAAAAAAACGAATAACACACGAGAAAGAATTTATTCTCATCCTTATTGTGGAGGAAAAGAGTGATTGACCTTGCAGTTATATCCGGTTCGGGATTTTATGATTTTCCTGGCCTTGATCAGGAAGAGGCCAAGATTATTCAGACTCAATTTGGGAATGCATCAGTCCAGACTGGAAAGATAGAAGGAAAGAGCCTGGCCTTTGTGGCAAGGCATGGAAAAGACCACAGCTTTTTACCGAACATGATCAATTACCGCGCCAACCTGATGGCCTTGAAAGCCCTGGACGCCAAAGCGATTATTGCGACAACAGTGTGTGGAGTCTTGGTCCCTGACATCCCCCTTGCTAAACTGGTCGTGTTCAGTGACCTTTATTTCCCTGAGAATCGTCTGCCGAACGGAGAGGCGTGCACGATTTTCCATGATGAGAAAGCCAAAGCTAAAGGCCATTTAATATTTGAGAAGCCTTTTTCTGAGGATTTGCGACAGCAAATCATCGCGGCTGCAGAAGATCCCATCACAGATGCTGTTTATGCGCATGCGGTTGGACCGCGCTTCAATACTCAGTCTGAGATCCGCATGATGAGAGAATACGCTTCTTTTGTTAGCCAGACCGCGGGGCCGGAGATCGTGCTTTCCGGAGAGCTCGAGATTCCCTTCGCCCTGATCGGATTCGGAGTGGATTACGCCAATGGAGTCAAAGAAGATCCTACGCCGGTCGAAGTACTGAGTGATAATCTGAAGAATAGTAAAGCCGTCTTTATTGAAATTATCACCAAGGTCATCGGCTCATTCAAAGCTCCTCGGTTTACCGGTTTCATCTATAGATTTGATTAAACTCCTGCGATTCGATAAGGGGGCCTATTCAGCCCTTTTCGTTTTGCGATTTCGGAATGGGAAAGACTGAACCAGGAAATCTCTTGATCCGTAGAGGAATTCTGATAAGAAAGATTCTTGCGTTTTAAAATAAATAAATGAAATATTCAGGAATCAGATATAAAGGAAGAGAGGTATGAATTCCATGAAGGATTTTCAGACATTCAGACTCGGAGAATGGAAAACACAGGTTAACGAGAGATTAAAGCTCTGGAAAAAGCAGGGATTTTCCAGAAGGCTGTGGGAAAAAGACCCCACGCTGTGGTTCTCCGAGCCCCAACCTGAAATCACGGATAGGCTGGGCTGGCTGGCTCTCCCAGAAATGATGCAAAATAAACTGGATGAACTTTCTTCATTCGCCGAACAGATAAAGGATGAAGGAATATCCCATGTCGTTCTTCTCGGTATGGGAGGATCGAGCCTGGCCCCTGATATTTTCCAGAAGACTTTCGGGAATGTACCCGGATATCCCGAATTGCTTGTGCTGGACAGTACGCACCCTTCTGCCCTGCTTTCCCTCGAGAATAAATTAGATTTGTACCGGACTCTTTTCATTGTCTCGAGTAAATCAGGAACCACTCTGGAAACTCTTTCTCTCTTCCGCTATTTCTGGAACAAAGTCAGGCTCGACACAGGTAATCCCGGGAGGCATGTTATCGCCATCACTGATTCAGGAACACCTCTGATGAAGCTGGCCCAAGAGAGGGGCTTCCGGCGGATTTTCGAGGCCAATCCGGATGTCGGAGGCCGTTACTCGGCCTTGACTTATTTCGGAATAGTTCCGGCAGCATTGATCGGGATGGATATCCGCACGCTTTTCGATAGGGCGGGGATTGCCTCTGAGAACTGCGCGTCCGATGTCTCAGAGGAAAAAGCAGCTGGGATCATCCTTGGAGCATTTCTAGGTGAGATTAGTCGAGACCGCAACAAACTGACGTTTTTCGCTTCTGATTCAATCAGAAGTTTTCCAGAATGGCTGGAGCAACTGATTGCTGAAAGCACAGGTAAGGAGGGCAAAGGTATACTGCCAGTGGCCGGAGAGCCTTTAATCTCAGTGAGTGAGTACGGTCAGGACAGGTTTTTTGTGTTCTTGACTCTTATTGGAGAAAGTGACAGCAAAATTGAAGGCCGGATGGAGGCACTGAAAAAAGGAGGTCATCCTTTTGCTCGGATTGAGTTAAGCGATAAATTCGACCTTGGTCGGGAAATTTTCTCCTGGGAAGTGGCTGTGGCTTCTGCGGGCTCTGTGCTCGGAATACACCCTTTCAATCAACCAGACGTTCAGCTGGCCAAGGATTTCACCAAGAAAGCCATAGAAAAAATAGGTGAAGAAAAAGAGGAGAGTGATGAAGAGACATGGTCGTTAGATGAGTCTGGAACTCTTGTCCAAGCCTTGAAAGGCTGGCTGGGGCAAGCCGAGCCAGGAGATTACATCGCACTCCAAGCTTATCTTCCTCCCTCAGATGAGACGACAGAAGCTCTTCAGGGGATTCGGTTTGAACTTCTCAAACAGACTCGGCTAGCGACCACATTCGGTTATGGACCTCGTTTTCTCCATTCCACAGGCCAGCTCCACAAAGGAGGACCGGACAGCGGTCTCTTCCTCCAGATTGTGGATGAGCCGAATGTTGATTTGCCCGTCCCTGAAACCGATTACGACTTCAGAACTCTGATAAAGGCTCAATCTTTAGGAGATTACCGGGCACTCAAGGAGAGGGGGCGACGGATTATCCGGATCAACCTGGAGGCCGATATTCAGAAAGGCCTTGAAAGGCTTTATAGTATAATCACAAAGTTGGGTTAATTTGAGGTGAAGGGTTAAGGAATTTTAGGAGGAGGGATTGGGAAAGGAATTAGGCATGATTGGACTGGGACGAATGCGATTCAATATGATTTAATGACTTTTAAAAGAAGGACACCGAGTAGTGGGGCATGCACAGCGCCAGGAAAGCGTTAACCGGGTTGTGAAAAAGGGGCCCGAGGAGGCGGATCAGCTTCTTATACAAGATAGAAGAAAATGGGAGAATTGATAAACCCGGAAGTGCATGCTTTTGATACTCTCTGGGATGCGAGTCGGGCATTAGCGGAGGAAGTTGCGAAGACGGCCAGAATTGCAGTCGAAGAACAAGGACGGTTGACCATGGCGCTTTCAGGTGGAAAAACTCCTGAACCTCTGTACAGCCTTCTGGCCAGGGAATATGCGGATAAGATGGAATGGAACTCGATCCACCTGTTTTGGGGTGATGAGCGATGTGTCCCTCAAAATCATCCGGACAGCAATTTTCGCATGGCTTATAAAAGTTGGATTTCCAAAGTGCCAATTCCTCCTCAGAGCGTTCACCGCATACAAACGGAGGAGGTAACTCCTGAGAAAGCTGCGGAGTCCTATGAGAGGCTCCTGATCGAATTTTTCAATGCCTCAGAAGAAATACCAGCATCCACTTTTGACGTGATGCTGCTCGGACTTGGAGCAGATGGGCATACGGCTTCGCTCTTCCCAGGAAGCCCGGCTCTTTCAGAAAAGAAAAGGTGGGTTGTTTCTGCGAGTGCTCCTTCCTCTGTTTTTCCGAAGAAAAGGATTACGATGACCCTTCCTCTGATAAATATTTCACGGAAAGTGATTTTTCTCGCTCTTGGAGGAGAAAAAAGGAGTGTCATAAGAACGATTTTTGAGGAGCCAGAGAAGGCAGTGAAGATTTACCCCGCAGCCATGGTGAGAGCTAGAGAGAAACTGCTGTGGTATGTTGATAAAAATGTTTAACATGGTATATCTTGATTTTACAGATTTTAGACAGAAAGCCGTTTTGGGCTTTCTGCCAAATTGCATGCATTTCCATTATGATTTCATCTCACGCTAAGAGATTGAAACACTACGTGCACAGCGACATTAAAGAGAGTTACCGTATTGTTGAACGAGTAAACCTGCTCCTTTTTAATTACAGCTAACCACGGGATAGGGGATGAAGATTACACCTTTGCGGGTGAATAAATATCATTAAGCAAATCATCTCTAAAGGGGATTGTATGATTCTAACTCCCTTGTTAGCATAAAGACTCTCTAGAGGAAAAAAACAGGTGAGGATTCGAATAAATTTATTTCTTTGATCCTCAATCTGTATGGCGCGAAAGGAAGGATTGGAGAAAAGAGACGATGTTCGCTAAACAAATGAGAACAGACGTGGTTCCTAGTCTGATGTTGATAATTTTCGTGCTGTCTCTTCTTTCCGGGCCGCTTTTTTCCCAGGAGAAAAAACTGAGAGTCACAGTAGAGACAGCCATTATTTACCTCGAACCAGATCCCCATAGCCCTGTTGTCGCCACTGTGAAAGAAGGGACGGTCCTGACCCTTCGGAATCCCAGGAAGACTAAAAGAATATGGTACCAAGTCTATTTTGTTCCGAAAGGATCCAAAGTCGGCAAATCAGGTTATATTCAAGATTCCTTTGTAGAAAGATTGTTTGTGGTCACCAAGATTGAAACAATCGATAGCGAGGAAGAGATAGCAAAACATTTCAGAAAGGCCCAATGGGGGATGACACAAGAACAGGTTATACGGCTAGAGGGGAATCCTGCCGCGCGGGAAAATCCAGGTGAATATTATGTGATGAGGTACTGGGATAGTATCAAAGATATGACTTGTTGGATTGATTATATTTTTAAAGACGACAAATTGGTCAAGGCAAGATACATTTTTCTGGTGAGACATGATTATAAGAGTCAGTACTTTGGAGATTATAAAAAGGCTAAAGATTTTTTAACTGAAGCCCATGGGCAATCTCCTCTAACCAATATCAACTGGCTAAATCCTACCTATAAAGAGGATTATTCGAATTGGGGATTGGCTGTTAGCCTGGGGCATCTGGAATACAGCGCCATCTGGGATACTCCGGAGACAGAGATAGTACTCCGGCTTTTTGGAGAGAACAACGAGGTCAAACTTTTGGCTGATTACACGGGAAAATTAGAAAAAGAGAAAGAAAAAGAGCAGTTGACGAAAGGGGTTCGTAAACGCAAGTAATGATTCTTTTCTTCTTTTTCATCGAACTTCGTTTTTTGTAAAGGAAAACGGAGAGACTCGGTCCATTCATTTCAATTCGAATCCGTCCCAACAGTAGGTGCATATTTTTTCTTTAGGAAGTCCGATGGCTTTGACGAGGTCTTCCAATCTTTGATATTTCAGTGTCGTTAGCTTGAGTCTCTTTTTTATTTGATCGACCATGGCTACGTATTTCTCAGAGCCGGTTCGAGAATATTCTTCAAGGTCTTTACTGCCATCGCCTTCAATCTCTTTAATAGCTGTTCGGGCGGCAAGGTCCAGCTCTGATTTGGATCGCGAGAAATTCAAGAATTTGCATCCGTAAGTGAGAGGTGGACATGCAGGCCGCATATGCACTTCTGATGCGCCGTAGTCATAAAGCCTCTGAATTGTATCCTTGAGCTGGGTTCCTCTGACGATTGAGTCTTCACAAAAGAGCACTCTTTTCCCCTCGATTAATTCTCTGATTGGGATGAGCTTCATCTTGGCCACCAGGTCTCGAATGGTTTGATCCTGGGGCATGAAGCTTCGCGGCCAGGTGGGTGTGTATTTGACGAAAGGTCTTTTGAAAGGGATGTTCGCCTCACTGGCATACCCCAGGCCATGCCCAATGCCAGAATCCGGAATTCCAGCGACCATGTCGACCTGGATATCATCATTCCTTGCTAGAAAGGCACCACATTTATTTCTCACGGACTCGACATTGATCTCTTCATAGCTGGATGCCGGATAGCCGTAATACACCCAGAGAAATCCGCAGATCTGCATTCTTACTTCGGGCTTCTTTTTCTGTTCGATTCCATCCTCTGAAAGGAAGACGATCTCTCCTGGTCCGAGGTATTTTGTGATTTCAAAACCGAGGTTTGGAAAGGCGCATGTTTCAAGCGTGGCCGCGTAACTCCCATTCTTCTCTCCGATTATCACAGGAGTTCTGCCGAGTCTGTCTCGGGCTGCGTAGAATCCTTTATCCGTCAGTAGAAGCAACGAGCATGATCCTTCGATCGCTTCTTGAGCACTTTGTATACCCTCTTCAAAAGTCGATTCCTGGTTGATCAAAGCGGCTGTCAGCTCGGTCGGATTGATTTCACCTCCTCTAATTTCAGAGAAGTGAATTGTCCTCCGCTCGAACACTTCTTGCATCAGATTATCTGAGTTCTTAATAACTCCGACAGTAATGAGGGCGTATTTTCCCAAATGAGACTGAATGAGCAGGGGTTGGTCCTCGTAGTCACTGATGACACCAATTCCTTTGTTCCCCTTCATATTCTGAATATCCAGCTCAAACTTTGAACGGAAGGGAGCGTTCTCGATGTTGTGAATATATCTTGAGAATCCTTCTGGATTGTTCACTGCCATTCCGCCCCGCCTTGTCCCGAGATGGGAATGATAGTCCGTCCCGAAAAACAAGTCATTCACGCAGTCTGATTTGGAAGCCACTCCGAATAGCCCACCCATCATTTCCTCCTTTGAAAAAGGGTGTATTTTCGTATCTTGTCAGGAGTTTGAATCTCAATATCCTTTTCGAACAGAAAATAGGTCGCGAAAAATGTCCACTGCAGAAATTATTTTTTTGAGAAAAGGATAGCAATTGGTATAGACATTTATCGCTCGAGAAGTAAATATGACAAATTTCTGAATTCGATTCAAGAAGAAAGTCGATATAAAGACAAATTTCATCATTTTCTGAAGAAAGTCAGATGGTTTGAGAGACTTCTCTTTCTTGAATCCGTATGATAATATTCAAAAATGTGAGAAGGATGAAGAAGCTTATCCCTTTTATATTAAGTCTCCTTATCTCTCTCTCCTTCATGAGTTCTTGCATGGTGACTTTCGGGAATTTTCCTGGCTATTCAGCTCCTTGGTACTCAGTCGGAGATTATGAGTCCCTAGATTTGAAAATGGGAGGGACTCTCTCTTTGGAAAATATCGACGGGAATATAGATATTTTGGGTTGGGATAAGGATAGAGTCAAAATCTATGCGGAAAAAAAGACTCCTTTCTCTTCAGACAGAAGAGTGATATGGCAGCCCATCGGACGGTTTATTCCAAAGATTGATATTGACCAAATCGAAGATTTTGTAAGAATCAAAACTCTGCCCACCGAACGGAATGATACTAGATTTACGGTTGATTACTTTTTGAACGTCCCTCAGCATATTTATCTCAAGGATATCGTGGCCAGGAGGGGAGACATCATCATTTCTGATTTATATGGAGAAGCGTTTATCGAGCTTGAACAGGGAGAAATTAAAGTCGATAACTTTTCAGGCTCTCTTCATGTCTCTCTTGGCGTGGGGTCAGTGGAAACAAGCCTCATGGACCTTCGGAAAGAGGATGAGATCGGAATATCCGTGGAAGAAGGGGATATCATTGTTTATCTTCAAAAAGATGTTCGTGCCCACATAGAGGCCAGCACTCTGGAGGGAAAGGTGACCAATGAGTTTAATCCGGATGAGGAGCCTTCCACGAATAGAATTTCTTTTCATATTGGTGAAGAAGGTGCCTCTATCTCTCTCTCAGCTGCAAAAGGGAATATTTTAATCAAGAAATCCAAAGAGAATAATGTATAGATATTAGTGGTTGTAGATTCTTTATCCTGAGGATATAATACTGTCGCGCTCACTCGGGAAGGGCAATTGGATAATAACCAGAGAAGAATGAATTCGGCTGACTAAGGAAGGGAGGAAGAGCATGGAAGAGCAAAAGAAGGTTATGTTGACCGGAAGTTTGGTTATCCTCCTGGTGGCAGTTGTTGTGGTTGTTTATTATTTCTTTATTCGGGATAAAGCCAAAGAGGCCCTGCCTGTCCAAGAAGTCGTTGAGGAACAACCTGTCCCAGTTCAATCCGAAGAGTCGGACGTTAATGCAGAAACAGCGAATCCTTTTGAGGTTGAGCTCGATCAGAGCGATGAGGTCCTCAGAGGGTTGGCGGATGGATTGTCTCCCCATCAGTCACTTGAGTCATGGCTAAAGAGTAAGGATTTGATTCGAAGGTTTGTGGCTGCGGTTGACAACATCGCGAATGGTTTGAGCCCTCGGCCACAGATTGATTTTTTTGCTCCCAAAGAAGAGTTCAGAGCTATAAGACGGAATGGTCGGTATTATGTGGATCCAAGAAGCTATAGCCGGTATAATCTTGTGGCGGATGTTTTCGTCTCTCTGGATGTGAACAAGACAATTGAACTCTACGAACGGGCGAAGCCGCTCATCCAGGAGGCCTATGCGGAATTGGGCTATCCAGATCAGGATTTTGATGACACGCTGGCGGAAGCCATTATTGAGTTGCTTAAAGTCCCGGTTGTCCAGGGAGACATGCTTTTGGAACGAAAAGTGATATCCTATGCTATCACTGACCCCGGATTAGAGAATTTGAGTGAAGCGCAGAAGTATCTTCTCCGTATGGGGCCAGAGAATATACGAAAGATCCAGGGTATGCTGCGCGAACTCGGTACAGCTCTGAAAATCCCAGAGTATCTCCTTCCCCGACCCAGAGTTTATATACCCGTCGAAAGATAAAACGTATCTCCCTCTAAATCATCACCCAGAAATGGCTTCGCTCCCTTCAGATTTTTAACGCCATTCCCTCATCAACCTTCTTGGTGTAAAAGCGAAGGGTAGTGAGTGAGAAAACCATATGCTCCGGCTTTTGGATTCAAAAACACGCATCTTTTTCCCCTACGAGCACCTTGGAGGGGGAACAGCTCCGCTTTCCCCCTTCCAACGTTCGCCTCGCTTCGCTTACGGCTCCCTGCCTCCCCTTCTCGGACGCTCAAATGTGTCCTGCGACCAAGGGGGCATACCCCCTTTGAATCCCCACTGATTTGGGCCAGCTGAGAAGGCCCCAAATCAGGCAAAAGAGGCTCGGTTTCAGGCTCCGCTCTCCTCTCCTGCGGAGAGGAACCGTGCCCGCTCCGCCTTCAAACGGTTTTTTCCACCCAAAAGCCTTCGCAAAATAGAATCACTGATTTCGCTGGGGCAAAAGTGGCGTGTTTTCGGAGTCCACTGTCCTGAGCTTTCTCATACAGTCCTCGGCCCCGACTCTGTCGGATTCCCTCGAAGGTTGATTCAGAAAGGCTAAATCTTCAAGGTCGCTCCCTCCATTTCCGTGTATTTCACCCAAATAATATGGAAGAGGGCCAAAATATTTAATTGTTGAGCTTCATTTAACCGGGAATTTGAGTTGAGCGCATACTTCCTGCCGCACCTTTTCTGAAGAAAAGTGTTCCATCAGATTTTCCCAGCTTTTTTGCAGTCGGAGGAGATCCTGGAAGGGATTGCTATCACGTGGCGGTGTTGTGCTGGCTAGGTGAATGTTTTTCATGCACTCCATAGCCCCTCTATTGTCTCCCTTACTCAGGTAATCCATGGCCAGCATACTGTTCGAACGGAAAATTTTCTCTTCCAAGTCATCTCCCAGGAATTCTCCGGGGTAAATACCGAGGTCCTCGGCGGTAACTTTCTTCATTCCTGGCAGAGGCTCTTGTGTGTCTAACTTTTTCTTTTCAAAGACAAATCGATAGATGTCCTCTCTCACCTTTCTCCATTCGGGATGAGGTTTGGGAGGGGCGTCATGCTTGATCGAGAGTTGATTATCCAGGAAAAATTTGAATCCGAACATCCTGGCATTGATCAGGAAGTCAATATCCTCTCCTCGTGTGATCGAAGGGTCAAAAGGGATGCGCATGAACAAGTCTCGGTGAATGACAGCATTTCCTCCAAAGACAAAAGGTGTTTCCTTGATCCGGGGCTCTTGTCCGATAACCTCTTTGAAAGCCCTGTTCATGCAATCGATTTTATTCCAGTGTGTCATCCAGGGAGGAATGTCCTTATTGATCAAATAGTCATTATCCGGGTTGATGTAGTAACCCGCGACGGCCAGCACGTCATGGCCCTCGTGCTTTTTTCCGATAAACTCCAGCGCCTTATCCATGAAAAGGGAATCCTCGAAGATTTCGTCATCATCGATCAGAACCGCAACCTCGGAACCCAGAAGATGAGCCGAGAAAAGGCAGAGGTTTCGGATGTTGGAATAGCCGTCAAGCTGTAAGAGTGGGATAAACTGTCCTTTGTTGTGTTGAGTGAAATATTGATGGATCACGGCCAGGTGGGAGTAGGAGAAGAAAAGCGTTTCCGTTTCTGGGGCTGAGTCTTTCACTATCGAAGATATTCTTGCTTCGACCTCTTCTCGGATGTCCTGAGCCGTGGAAACGCCGAGGATAACAAGGCTAAAATTTTTGTTCTTAAGGATAGAGATGCTTTTTAGGGCCCGGCCCAATGTTCCTTCTCCATCGAGGGGAGTCGGATGGTCATAAACTGAGTCTGTGTCTTTTCGACCTTCAGATTTTTTCCGGCCCCAGTAACTGGGAATAACCATCGTCACTTTCATTTTCGGGCTCCGTGATTTTGGAGAGAAGGTGTCTCTTTTAGCATTTGTTCCAAGACTTCTTCCATTATCTCCACACCTTTTTCCCAGGCGTATTTTTCCTCGACGAGTTTTCGTGCGTTTGTCCTGATTCTCTCGAAAAGCGCTTCATCCGTCATTAGATCCAGAATACCTTGAGCGAAATCTTCAGGTTTATCCGCCAGGATGATGTTCTCTCTTTGTTGGGCGGGCACACCTTCTGCTCCCAAGGATGTTGAGACCACTGGGCGGCCGATGGCCATGGCCTCAAGAATTTTTCCCCTGAAACCTCCTCCAAGCCTGACCGGACAGATAAAGGTCCGGCCTTTTTTCAGGAACGGACGGACATCGTCGACTCTGCCTGTGACAGTGATGGCATTATCCTGGGATAGATTCTGGATTTCCGGAGGAGGTGCCTGGCCCACCACTATGAATTTAACCTCTGGAAGCCGGGATTTCAACTGAGGCCAGATTTCGTTGGCGAAGAAAAGGACAGCATCCACGTTGGGATAGTGCAGGTAGTTCCCCACAAAGACGATACTCTTCTCTTTTTCCATGAGGTCGGAAAAAGGGAAGTGATCCGTGTCCACTCCATGAGGGACCACAGCAATATCCAGTTCAGGCTCAATATTCAGGAGTTCCTCCTTACCTTGAGGGGTCAGGGTGAGAACCTTATCTGCATTCCTGTACATGTCAAATTCGTATTTTTTCAATCCTTTGAGGTTTATGGCTTCTTTGAGTTTTTGGAATCCGAGCCGGCTCTGACAGTAAGCCTTGCGCCGGGCCAGATAGTAACATTCATGGACAGATATTATCCGCCTGACAGGAGGAAGGAGTGTATTTTTGTAGAGAAACTGACCCATTACGGCGTACTCAGCGATAACAAAGTCATACCTGTCTTTGCGGACCATTTCAGCAATGGTTTCGGCCATTCTTCGGGAACCATGGACTCTGAGGAAGTAATGGGGGACGTGTGATGTCAAAAAGTCCCATGAGGCTTTTAAAGGTGAACGTTTCGGTGGGAGAGGGACGAGTTGTAAATCATGGCAAAAGGGCTCCACAGAAGAAATGTATTTTTTCTCGTCTTCTTTAAAGAATGCGGCCAGGGAGACAGTGTGTTTCCTGGAAAAATACTTCAAGCGGTTGTAGATGATGATTGGTCCGCCAATGACTTTTGAATGGGGAAATTCCTTGCATGTGAAAAGGATTTTCATGATGAATCCCGATTGTACTTTCTCAAGGTTCAACTTTCAAGGTTTTGACCATTCTCAGTGCTTAAGTGCAATGAGTTCTTTGATTTGCATGATGATTTCTTTAACAGCAGTCTCGACGAGAACTTTTCCTTTCTCCTTGCTGGCGAGTGTCGGGTCTCCCCAGATTCCGGTAGGACTGTAATGGCCTTCTCCTTCTGGATCGCGGGTTAAGCCTCTGCGGCCAGGTCTCGAGTCGAAATCTTTAACCGCTTTGTTCATGTTCACGGTTTCTGGGGCAATGTAGAGCATCATGGATGTTTCTCCCTCATCTGCATGGGTGCCGCCTTCCTGTTTCAGCAGTTCCTGGGGAACTTTTTTATCCACTTCGAGTATATTGAGGTACCAAAGGACAATCCCTTCTTGAGCGAGTTGATCCGCTGCGCTCTTCAGCGGGCGGAGAGTGGAAACGCCTGTGTTGAGAATATAAAACTTCTGGATTCCATAACCGCTCATCGACCTGCAGATGTCGACAATCACATTCTTGAAGGTCTCGGCCTGTAAAGAAACAGACCCTGGATATTCCAGGAATGCCGGATAATAACCGTATTGAATGGTGGGCAGAACTGCCACAGAGACCTCATCAATCACTCGGTCCTTGAGGTATTCCGCCATGATGTAATCGTTCTTGAGGAGAAGGTGCGGGCCGTGTTCTTTGGTCCGTGCTCCCAGGGCGATCATGACCACTTCGAACTGCTTCAACGCTTTTTCAGCTTCCATCCAAGTCAGGTCTTCCAGGTTCACGGATTTAATTTCCTGAGAAGCGAGGGTATGAGGCATGAATAAAAGCAGCAAGATGGCTATAGTTGATTTTTTCATCGAACTTCCTCCCTTATTCGGGGTTGCATCATAACATTTTACATTTTCACTTAATGGTTCTCTTCCATTTAGTGTGGGCAAATAATTAGATATTATTCAGGGATGTCCTTGCTCCAGTCAGATTTTTCACGCCATTCCCTCCTCAACCTTCTCGGCCCTGCGGAACTCCGCCTGTTTATCATATCTCACGCCTTGTTATCTCTCAGTAACTTTTTGTGCCGTTCGATGTATAATGTCGTGCTCAAACAGTCCTCGGGCCCGACTCCGTCGGATTCCCTCGAAGAACGACTCGGAAAGGCTAAATCTTCCGATGTCGCTCCCTCCATCCCTGAATAATTTTCTGTATTATCTAAGTTGAATATTACGCACACAAAATAGTAGAGAATCCTCTTAATTAAAAACTCTGGTTTGGATAAATGTCAAATGTTAAGATGCGACTTCATTTACTTTAATCCCATTTGAAGGGTGATTCAAGGTCAAAATCAGGGATGAGATGGTCCTCCGAAGAAAAGGGCTCAGGTTGGAGGAACATGGTTTCAAAACCCAGTTCATCCGCTTTCGCTCTGACTGCACCGTATTCTTCAGAGGATAAACCTCTCAGGATTTCTCGAGGCGCTTTATGACAGGGATGGTACTGGCTCATCAGACTCAGGCAGACATAAGGGCTGAGGTTGTGAGCGATCCATCCCAGGACCGCACTGGAATCAGCGGTCTGTCCCGGAAGAGCGAGATGCCTGATGATGAGCCCCTGAGTCGCCACATTTTCTTCCGAAAGATGCAGAAAGGGCTGCTGACAGTACATTTCCTGAATAACCTGGTTGGCATGAAGGAAATAATCCGGAGCACCTGAATAGCGGCTGGCCAGTTCCGGAGAGAAGTATTTCAAATCAGGAAGATAGATATCGATGATGCCCTCCAGATATTTTATGACTTCTACTTTTTCGTAAGCGTTGGAATTATACACGAGAGGAAGGTGAAGACCTTCGGCATAGGCTATTCTCAAAGCTTTCAGGATAGGAAGGAGCAAGTGCGTGGGAGAGACAAGATTGATGTTCAAGGCACCCTTTTCTTGAAGTTCGAGCATCCTCATGGCCAGTTCTTCATCCGCTGTCTGCGTTCCGTTGTTGAGCCAGCTCAACTGGTAATTCTGACAGTGCAGGCATTTGAGGTTGCATCCGGAGAAAAAGATCGTCCCAGAGCCGGCGAGCTGCCCTGGGATTTCGGTTTTTTCAGTGTTCTTCTGAGAATGACCGCTCAAGACAGGCTCCTCGCCGTAATGAAGGAGAGTGTGGGATACATAAGCCTGGTTTCCGCTCTGGCAGAAGCCCTTTGCCTCTTTTTTTCTGTTAACTCCGCATTCTCGAGGACAGAGCCGGCAGTCAGTCTCATGCACTGAGAGTGTATCCAGTGCTTGCTGAATTCTTTCCAGTTTATCCGTGGTGTTCATTCGAGATTAACTGTCCCAGATACGATCGACCTGTTTTGGTTCAGCCCTCACAAGAATTTTAATTCGGACAAATGGGAATCCTTTTTATTTTATGATGAACTTTACGACCAGAAATCCTCCAAAGAGAAGGATAAAAAACAGAATCGCAAGGAGGTTGAAATATTTATCGATGAAGCTCTTGATTTCGGGCCCGAATTTTCGGAATAAGGCTGCAATGGCGAAAAAGCGGAGCGAACGGCTGATTGTTGAAGCGATGACAAAAAGAAAAAAGTTGAGTTTGAAAACTCCGGAGGCGATGGTGAAGACCTTATAAGGAATCGGAGTGAATCCAGCGGCAAAAACATACCAGAAACCGTATTGGTTGAAATTGGCCATCACTCGGTTGAAAAGGCTTTCTGAGAAACCGGGAACATACTTGAAGAAAAAAGAATCCGCTGCCTCCCATATCCCGAACCCGATCAAGTACCCGATCATCCCGCCGGTCACGGATGCCAGTGATGTGTAGAAAGCGAACCGCCAGGATTTTTTTACGGCACCCAGACAGAGGGCGATTAGCAGGGGATCCACAGGGATGGGGAAAAAAGAGCTTTCGGCCAGAGCCAGCAGAAACAGGGCTAGAGGGCCGTACGGAGTGTCCGCCCAGTGAAGCGTCCAGTCATAGAGTTTTCTGAATAATTTCATCGGTAATGGATGTGAAAATATTTTTTAAAGTGCAGTGTTGCAATGTGTCGTGGGCCGTTGAATCGGTGTGAAGCGGTGTGACAGTGGTGTATCCCTCTTTTATCACCATGACATCGCTGTCCTTATCGCCAATGGCTTTCGGGTTTCCCGTGCCAATCCAGTAATAGGTCCTTTTCCTGGGGTCCTGTTTTTCGATTATTTCCGGATTGTATCTTTTCTGCCCCAGCTTGACAATCTTTATTCCCCGGAATGGTGGAGGAGGGATGTTGATGTTGAGGTTCAGATTTTGAGGGATTTTGCTTTCCAGTAATTTTCTGACCATGGAGAAGACGATCTTAGCGGCAAAATCAAAATGATAATGGTGATTTTTATCTGGAAGAAGTGAGGCGGCCAGGGACGGGATTTGAAGGAAGGCTCCCTGGATGGCACCCGCCACCGTGCCTGAATAAGAGATATCCTGCTGGCCCAGGTTGGGTCCTCTGTTGATGCCCGAGATGAGCAAGGAGGGTTTTCGGGGCAGCAGCTTCTGCGTGGCCAGATAAACACAGTCGGCCGGAGTCCCATCCACCGCGAAAACCCTGGCTTTTATTTTTTTGACCCGCAGCGGATGGTGGAGGGTGAGGGCCAGAGAAGTGGCACTTCTTTCCCTGTCAGGAGCAATGATGTAGCTTTCTCCCAGACCTTTCAGTTGGCGGGAGAGAGACTCTATCCCTTCGGCGAAAAATCCATCATCGTTGGTCAGGAGTATGAGTGGTTTCATAGGTTTCACTTTTATCCTCAGCCGTCTTTTCGAACTGTTTGAAGCAGCAGTATCTGAATAGACAGTCAACTGAGAAGAAGCATTTTAACATGGGATGAAGCGGATTGAAACCTCTGGATT
>Ga0180437_10004969_pt1 | contig 18533 bp, 8 predicted proteins | sample SS_ome_4_FD_132410 | JGI IMG/M metagenome (GOLD analysis project Ga0180437, IMG submission 132410) | Hypersaline lake sediment archaeal communities from the Salton Sea, California, USA - SS_3_D_1 metaG | ecosystem: Environmental > Aquatic > Non-marine Saline and Alkaline > Hypersaline > Sediment... | reverse complement strand
TTGCAGGTGCGCATACGGCTCCGTCGCCGCCCGCGTCTTTTGCTCACCCAAGAAAAGGGGTTATCCCCTCTGGCATTTGGCTTTCTGCGGCCCACCGTTGTGGTCCCTGCCGCGCTGCTGCAGCACCTCGCTCCGGGGGAATCCTGCGCACTGCTTGCCCACGAGCTGGCCCATCACCGCCGGCGGGACCCCTGGATCATCGTGTTCGAGAATGTGTTGCTTCTCTGCTGGTGGTTCAATCCCGTTTTCTGGCTGTTGGTGAAGGCCATTCGCAAGACACGAGAAGACTGTTGCGACGATTTTGTACTCGCTATGAACATTGCGGACAGCGATGCGTACTGCGCGTGTCTGATGCGCGCGGCGTCCGGCATAGGCAAAACGCGCCCCGCGCTGGCTGCCCTGGGCTTTGCGGACGTTCTTCATCCACTTGGCCGCCGGTTCACACGCATCATGGACGCAACAATGACGCGTTCGACCGGACTATCGATTGCCGGCGTTATGGCCGTCGTACCGCTTGGACTGGCCCTCCTCCCGGGACTCCGCCTCGTTGAAGCGGAACGCGGCACGACGGTGATGAGCTACCCCGGCACCGAGGCAGCCGTTCCTGAAGGGTTCGAGTATCTGATACCCCAACTTGAGCCTGGACCGTATCGGCTATATGGAAGGGTCCGGGATGAAAGTGGCGCTCCAGCGGCCGGGATGAAGGTGGCGGCATTCCGCGGCGAGGCGTGGCAGTGGGGTTACTCGGAAACAACCGCGGCCGCAGACGGCGCCTACGAATTCCGCGACTTGCCCGACGGCGCCTATCTGCTGATCGCCGTGAGCGACCGTGCCATTGCCCAGGAGGCGGTTGCCTTCCACACAGTGCCCTGGCAGAAGAGCTACGCTCGACAGCAGGATCTCTCCATGGAACCGCTTCGTCCTCAGCCGATCACGGGGCGTGTCCTCAGTAAGAAAGGTGAGCCTGTCGAAGGGGCGCAGATCCTCTCACTTGCGGGGTGGTCATCCTACGGTCGCGGCTTGGCCCTCAAGATCGTGACGGACAAGAAAGGCCGTTATGCCATTCCTCAATTGGATGGCCCGCTTCTGCGTCCGACACTAGTGGCGTTTGCCAAAGGACACGGCCCGGGCGTGCTACAGGGACAGTTGTCAACGGAAACGCCCAACGAGATTGTGTTGGAGGATGGCGTACGCGTTTCCGGCACGGTGCGGTTCAAGGACTCGGGCAGACCGGCCCCGGGTATCCAGGTCCTGTTACGGGGAACTCCTGCCGACAACGATCTGCCGGACATCACGACGAAAACAGACGAGACGGGGGCCTTTGTTTTTGACCGTTTATGTCCGTTCCAGTATCAACTCGTGGTCCATAATCCTGAGGAGGGCTACACGGCTCTCGAACACCCGATGCTCCGCCTGTACGACCGCGAAGACGTTGAAGACCTTGACGTGCTGGTTTCGGAGGGGTCCACTGTGTCGGGCACCGTGACTGCGAAGGAAACAGGGGAGCCCTTTGCGGGGGTACGCTTGTGGCTCCCCCGTGTCCGCCCCCCCCTCGTGATTTGGGAGACGGTCACGGATGCCAGCGGCCGATACTCGCTGCGGCACCTGCCGGCGGGCAAAGTTGCCGTAAGATGTGAACTCCCCAACGGCGTTGTCAAGGAATACTGCGATCCGGGGATGGGAGAGTCGCCGGTGTCTCCTACGGAGCAACAAGTAACGCTTAAACACGAAGAACACGTGAAAGACGTCGACTTCAGCTTCGAGCGCGGTGTATCGGTATCGGGGCGGGTCACCGACCAGGCGGGCGATCCCATCCCCGGGGCTCGGCTGCGGGCATCCAATTGCGATTGCGGGCGGCGGCGCGATCGCCGTCTAGCCACTTCCGAAACGGTGACTGAGGCCGACGGAAGCTATAGGCTGACGGGCTTCGCACCGTCGGATCAGTGGGACTACCGCATGACGGTCAGGACGGAGGGTTTTGGCGGACTCGATTCGGAACCGTTCAAAGTGACCAGAGAAATACAAGACAAGGACTTTGTCTTGGAGCGGGCGGCGATGATCTCGGGACGCGTCGTGGACGCTGCTGGCCGGCCTGTCCGTTTCGTTGGAGTCGCGCTAAGATCGCTCGAACAAGGAAGTGACCGGCCGTTGCCGGAAGGAGCCATTACCGATGAGGAAGGGCAATTCACGCTTGGGCAAGGCGCCTATCCCGGCAAGTACTACCTCGAGACGGCCATACCCCGCAAAGGGTTTGGCCCGTTTGTCATGGGCCTAAAACGTGCCAACAACCCACCAATCCATATCAAAGGCCCTACTGACATCCGGGGGCTCGAGGTGGTAGTCGGCGGCGAGGACGATCCCAAGGATCGGATCGGGGCGGAATCGGGTGCAGCTGCCCGGGCACCCGATTTGCAGCAACCCGAGCCTGGAACGAGTGCGAACGATCTAGCGCCAATCCCAGCGGCAGAGGACGTGCCGGGCACATTGGTATTCCACGGCCGCTACCGGCACCTAAGCCGTGGAAGCGAACAGGGAGTCGGGTCGCTGTGGGTCAAGCAACAGGAGGACGGGGCCGTTAGCGCCCTGTCTTACCTGCCGTTCTTCCGCGAGACGGCTCTCGCCGTAGGCAACGCGGACCACCGGCCGATACGCTACGAAGCATCGCGCGAAGCGCGGGGGAAATATCCGGCTTTCGAAGCGCGACTGGATTTCCATGAAAGCAAGGCGGTCCAGATTCGACATTGGGGCGATGAGCAGGACGACAAGGAGTTCCCCATCGAACCGGGCGCACTCTTCGATCTGAACTCGAGGCCGGACCCGTACGCAGTGTGCAATATCCTGATTCGGCGACTCGCCCTCGGGGAAGGTGAGAGCAAGGAATTCACCATGTGCGATTGGGGCAACGGGCCGCATGGCCAAGGCACGTTACCCTCCTACCGTGTGCGCGTCGAAAACAAGGGCAAAGAAGCGGTGACCGTCCGGGCGGGGCGGTTCGAGGCAGACCACCTCGTGCTTACACAGCTTACCAGCGCCGACACGTGGTTCAAGAAACGGGCCGGCCACGTAACCGACTTCTGGGTGCTTGATAATGGCGTGATCGTGCGTATCTTACGGCATCGGGAACCCTACGAAATTGAGCTCCTCAACTACGCCGTTCCTGAGAGATTGCCCGGGCATCTGGCCGGTGCGGAAGAAGCCGGAGAAACGCTCGAAATTCTTTCAGCCCTGTACGGTGCGCGGGATCAATGGGTCGATGTCACGGAGCAATTGAGGCTACAAGTACGAGGCAACACGCTTGACGTCCGGGCCTCGAACCAACTTGCCGGGGATCCCCTCGATGGCGTAGTCAAAGAACTGAGTGTGCACTACCGAATAGGTGACCAGACCCACGTTATCACGGTCGCCGAGGGTGAGAGATTGCGGCTTCCTGAAGCGGCTTCCGAGAAAGACGGCACCGGGACCCAGCCTGTCAAGCCGCCAAGCACCGATGTTCCCTTGACGGAACAAAGTGGAGCCGTCGCGGCGTCCGCAGACGTTGTGTCCGGGGCCAGGCTAGGTCTGAGTGTTGGCGACGCGGCGGTTGCGCCGTCGTTCTCCGCGCAACTGGTGGATACAGAGGGAAAACCTTTTGCGAATGTGCGCGTCTATCTCCATCCGGCCATCGGTCATCCTGACAGGCGGGGGCAGGACCGCGCGAGTATGCCCATGCGAAATACGGCAACCGATGGAGAGGGCAAGTTTTCGTTCGACGCCGTCAATCCGGGGACTTACACCGTGCAGTGCCATTGGAAGGACGGAGGGGATAAGGGAAACCTCTACCTCGATGCGCAGAAGTTCTGGCTGGACGTCTCGCCGGGGGCGACCGCCGCCGAACTGACCATTGTCGCACCATCCCTGGCGGCCCATTCGGTGGGCGGCTACGTGCATGACGCGGAAGGTCGTCCTGTCGCGGGTGTGGCGGTGGACGCCATGGGGCACGCGGACTACTCTCGATCCTCGACCAGCACCGACAGCGAGGGACACTACTTGATAAGGGGCATCGCTGGGGATGTCGCGGAAACGATCTGGTTCAAAGGCGCCGGGAAAGCGGAACTCAAGGATGTCGGCATCGGCACAACCGACGCAAACGTTACGTTACGTTAGTCTGGATGGCAATATCACTTGCGAAACTCCTTATCGCGCCCTCGGTAGGCCAGAACGCCTTCACAAGCATTATGCCCTCAATATCTTCGCGCTCTTCGTCCACATCAACTGCATCGTGTGGGTCTTGATCCTGTATCAAACCAATTGAAGCCGTGCGGTTGCCGTCCTCTCCCCTCTTACGGCTTGCGCAAAGACTCGGCGTTGTGACGCGGGGTGTATTTCAGGCCAGAACCTGTGTATTCTTGACCTTTGTCTTTGCCGCGACGTTTGCGGGGCGGTGGCGCAAGGAATGTGAATACACAGCGCAAGGAGGAAGAGCCCATGTTACAGATGATTGTCCTTATTGCTGCGTGCAGTGTAGGGGCAACGGTTTCGGGCCCGATATTGTCGATCGATCTCGGCGACGGTTGGACACGCGAGACGCAAGGCGCGTGGCGGATGCGATACGACCACCGGGAACTCCTGACCATGTACCATCCCTGGCAACCAAGCCGTGCGGGCGCTTTTGCTTCGGTAACGAAAAAGGTGACGGTTCCGGCGAACTGGCAAGGTCCGATCACGCTCCAGTTCTATTGCTCGGACAATTATCACACGGACGATTGGCAGCCGGGCGGTGTCTTGCCGGAATATTTCTCGGCCGAGGGATTCATAGGCCACCGGTACAAGCGCGTCCTTGTGAATGACCAGGTCCTTTGGGACGCGGACATCAGCGATCCTGTCGTCAAGGGCGAGCGTTGGCGTTTCCGTCGGTTCGAGGTTCCCGCAGCACCCGGCGAGGAGTTCGAGGTGACGTTGCTCGTCTGGGATACCGTGGATTCGTCGACCCTCCTCGAGGATGACTTCTACCAGTCCGGGAAGTATGCGTCCCGCGGCGAAGACCCGGACGCGTTCAACTTCGAGAGCCGGGTCTATTGGGGCAACGTGCTCCTATTTGACGAGGGGGCCAATCCGTCGCCGTACCCAGAGTGGCCGCAGTCGCCCACGTACGCCAGAGTGCTTGAGGTCCACGAGCGGCGTTGGCCAACCCTTCCATTCGGCGACCCGTGGCCGGAAGGCGCCGTTCGGCTCGAGTTGTCGGCGCCCGCAGGGCTGCCCGAGGCGGGATTTCCCGTCCAGATGGGCGTGCCGTTCCACTCGGGCAAAATCTCCCAATTGGATCAGGTGTCTCTGAGTGTCGCGAACGGAAAGCGTCTGGCGACGCAAAAGACGGTACTCGGCCAGTGGCAGGACGAATCCGTGAAGTGGATCTTATTCGATTTCCTGGCGAAGCCGGGTGCGGCCGCAATCGATATGGATTTCAAACGCGACCGAACGCGCTTCGGCAAAAAGGTCCATGTTTCCGAGAAAGGAGAGACCGTAACCGTTGACGCGGGCTCGCTCCAATTCGAGGCCATGCCCGGCGATGCGGCCTTGCGGGTGTGGGGCAAGAAGGTAGCATACATGGACGCGATGTACTTGGCGCTCGACGTGGCGGGCGAGACGATTGCGGGAACCGCGGAAACGGTAACGGTGTCGAGTGCGGGTCCGTATCGGGCCACTGTCGAGATAGGCGGACATTTTCATGGCGTCGAGCGCACAGTAGGCTCGTTTCAACTTCGTGCTTCGGCATACGCCGACCTGCCATATCTGAGACTCTGGTTGCGCCTGTTCAACGACACGGCCCGAAACCTCGAAGTATCGGCTATGCCGCTCCGGTTCGTCCTGCGATCGGTTCCTGGAATGTTGCGCGTACCTGCCGGGAAGGTCGAGCAGGGCTTTCGGATGGTTCAGCGCTCTGAAAAGCTGCGCGAACTCGATGGCAAGGAGGTCGATCCACTCGAACCGATGTTCCTGGCGTGGGAGGACGGCGTGATTGTCGGGCGGAACTTCCGTGAACTCTTCCCCAAGGCCGCCTATGCCAAGGGCAACACCCTGACAGTTGATCTTGTCGCTGCGTCGGACGAACCGATTGTCTTCACGCCTGGTGAGGCCAAGAGCCACGAAATATGGCTCGCGTTCGGCAGCGAGACGGAACCCGCGCAGTTTGCGGCGACTGTTCGCCGGCCGCCCATCCTGCAGAACGCCGAGTACTTCTGTGCGACGGGCGTGCTGGGCCGCGCAAAGACGCACGCGGGCGTGCCGGTGCTCCACGATTATTTGACGCACGAATTGGCCGCCAAACGCAGGCGCTGGGAGGACTGGGGGATATCTTTCGGCATCCGCCATTTCCCGGACACGCCCGGGTGGGGCGGGTGGGCCAACAACTATTTTGAACGCATGCTGAATCTGTGGTCGGAATGGTTCATGAGCGGCGATCGGCTTTGGTACGATATGGCCGTGGATCAGTGCCGGCACATTATGGACGTGGCCGTCATCCATTCCGAGATTCCCGGCCAAGACTGGCTCGGCGCCATGCACGGGGTAGGCGAAAACCACATAGGGCATCCATGCAACTTCACCATGCGCAACCGCGGGCTGGACCTGTACCACAAGTTGACCGGCGATCCGGACGCCCGCAAAGACATGCTGGGGGTGGCCGATTTCTGCGTACGGACCCACGCCGGCGTCAAAGGCTACAGCGTGCGACAAGAGGCCGGCCCCTTCGACGCCATCTGCACCGCCTATGCCGACACCGGCGACGTGAAGTATCTCTATGCTGCGGCCGAACGCTTGGGCTCTGTGCTGCGCACGGTGGATGCGCGGCGGGGCGTCTGGCCCGACGAACACGGCTCGAAAGTGTATCGAGGCAACATCCCGTGGATGATTTCGCAGATGGGCGGTGCCCTGTACCGGTATTACCACCTGACCGGGGACGTTCGGGCGGCCCAGGCCTTGGTCGGCCTCGCGGAATCGATCATTTGCGAAAACACCGATTGGGACGGCCCCGGCTCGGTTTCGGGCTACTCATATAACCCGCATTACGTTATGACTGCGTCGTACGATCCGACCATTGTTCCCGTAATATTCGCGGCCTACGAATTGACTGAAGACGAGTTCTTCCTTGAGGCCGCTACGGCGCAATGGAACCGATTTGCGAGCAAACAGTCGTGGAAGTCAATTTTTGGTTGCCATTGGAACGTCCCGTGGCTAACGTGGTACCTGAAGACGTACGCCGTCGGGTGCGAAGCCACAACCGACGTAGACAAGCCGCCACCCTGAGCCAAGGCGATCGCATGAGTTCCGATGTTCAAACCGGCGCCCATCACGGGTCCGGAAGGGCACAACTGTATATCGTGGGACTGTTTGGAATTGTACTGTAACCGGAACCGGGCGCGTGACCGGGGGGGGGAAAGTGTATGCTGCACCTAATGGCTCTTGTTGCTCTGTGCGCGACGGCGTTGTCGCCAAGCCCATATCCCATATTCAACATCGATCTCGAAGACGGTTGGACCCAGCAGACTGCAGGCGCTTGGCGGATGCGTTACGATCATCGCGAACTCCTTGCTATGCGGCATCCGTGGCAGCCAAGCCGGGCGGGCAGTTTCGCCTCGGTAACGAAGAAGGTGACGGTTCCGGCCGACTGGCAGGGTCCGGTCAGGCTCCTCTTCTACTGCTCGGACAACTATCACACCGACGATTGGCGCCCAGGCGGCTACTTGCCCCCGTATTTCGCGGCTGAGGGCTTCATCGGCCACCGGTTCAAGCGGGTTCTTGTCAACGGCGAGGTGTTTTGGGATGTGGATATCAGCGATCCCGTTGTCAAGGGCGAGCGTTGGCGTTTCCATCAGTTCGCGCTTCCCGTAGCGCCTGGCGAGGAGTTCGAGGTAGCCCTGCAAGTCTGCGATACGGTGGATTCCTCGACCATCCTTGAGGGCGACTTTTACCAGTCCGGGAGGTACGCGTCTCGCGATGAGGACCCGGACGCGTTCAACTTCCAGAGCACCGTCTACTGGGGCAACGTACTCATATATGACGAGGGGGCGAATCCAGCCCCATACCCGCAGTGGCCGGAATCGCCCACAGTGCGCAAAGTGCAGGAAGTCCATAACCAACGTTGGCCGATTGCGCCGTTCGGCGACCCGTGGCCGGAGGGACCAGTGCGGCTGGAGTTGTCGGCGCCCGCGGGGATGCCCGAGGCAGGATTTCCCGTGCAGATGGGCGTGCCTTTTCACGCAGGGAAGGTCTCCGAGTTGGACCAGGTGGCGATGAGGACCGCACAAGGGAAACGCGTTTCGACACAGAAGACAAGCCTTGGCCAATGGCCGGATGGCTCGGTCAAGTGGATTCTGTTCGACTTTTTGGCGAAGCCGGGCATGGCTGCGGTCGACATGGATTTCAAGCACGACGGGAAGAATTTCCGCAAGAGGGTCAAGGTGTCCGAGAAAGAAGGCCGGGTAACCATTGACGCTGGCCCGCTTGGGTTCGAAGCTATGCCTGGCGATTCGTTTATGCGAGTTATGGGCAAAGACGAAGTGTTTGTGGACGAGATGCAGTTGGCACTCGAGGTGAAGGGCGCGACGATTGCGGGAACAGCGGAAACTGTAACGGCGACGATTTCGGGGCCGTTTCGCACTACCATTAAGATTGAAGGGTCGTTCGAAGGGGCGGACCGCACCGTAGGCACGTTTGAACTTAGCTGTTCGGCTTACGCCGGGCTTCCCTATCTCAAGTTGTGGCTGCGGCTGTTCAACAGGACAAGGCATGACCTCGAGGTGTCGGCGATGCCGCTCCGATTTGCTTTGCCATCGGTTCCTAAATCGCTGCGTGTGCCCGCCGGAGACGCAGCACGGGGCTTTCGTATGGTGCAGCACTCCGAGAAACTCCGCGAACTCGATGGCGAGTCGGTCGATCCTGTCGAGCCGATGTTTGTGGCGTGGGACAAGGGCGCGGTGGTCGCGCGGAACTTCCGAGAGCTTTTCCCTAAGGCGGCCTACGCCGACGGCAACATACTGACGGTTGACCTCGTCGCCGCGACCGACGCGCCGATTGTGTTCACGCCGGGGGAAGCTAAAGGCCACGAACTATGGCTTTCCTTCGGCGGGGAAACCGATCCGGCTCAGTTTGCGGCCACCGTGCACCAGCCGCCTATTCTCCAAAACGCTGCATACTTCTGCGCGACAGGCGTGCTGGGTCGCGCCAAGACCCACGAGGGCGTGCCGGTGCTCCACGATTACCTGACCCACGAACTGGCCGCCAAGCGCAGGCGTTGGGATGACTATGGTGTGGCTTTCGGCATCCGTCACTTCCCGGATACGCCCCATGGCCACGGCGGTTGGTCAAACAACTACTATGAACGCATGCTGAATCTGTGGTCGGAATGGTTCATGAGCGGTGAGCGGCTCTGGTACGACATGGCCGTGGACCAGTGCCGTCACATTATGGACGTGGCGGTAATCCATTCCGAGATTCCCGGACAAGACTGGCTCGGCGCCATGCGCGGCATCGGCGAGAATCACCTCGGCGGGCCGTATAACATCTGCATGCGCACCGGAGGGCTTGACTTTTATTACAGACTCACTGGCGATCCCGACGGCCGCAGCGACATGCTGGGCGTGGCCGATTTCTGCGTGCGGACCCACGCTGGCGTCAAAGGCTACACCGCTCGAGAGGAGGCCGGCCCCTTCGACGCCATCTGCACCGCCTACGCCGAAACCGGCGACCTCAAGTATCTGTATGCCGGCTGTGAGCGGATCGAGTCGGTGCTGCGCACGGTGGATCCACGCCGAGGGGTCTGGCCCGACGAAAACGGCTCGAAGGTCTATCGGGGCAGTGTCCCCGGGCTCCTCGCTCAGATGGCCCGTCCATTGTACCGTTGGTACCATCTGACCGGCGATGTCCGGGCCGCGCAAGCTTTGGTTTGTCTCGCTGAGTCGATCGTCTGCGAAAGCACCGACTGGGATCATCCGGGGATGGTGACGCCCCATCAGACCAAACCGCGCTACGGGGTGTCCACGGGGTTCTATCGCGCGATCATTCCGATGATATTCGCGGCCTATGAATTGACGGGAGACGAGTTCTATCTCGATGCCGCAACGGCGCAATGGAACCGATTCGCTGATGACCCCGTTTGGAACTCCGTTTTCAACTTGTTCTGGAACACACCGTGGCTGGTCTGGTACATGAAGACATACGATGTCGGGTGCGAATCTGACGCCGCAACCGACGCAAACAAGCCGACACACTAAGCAAGGGAAAGATGATGAGTACGGATTTTCAGATACGCGGGGCGGAGGCGTGCACGTCATTCGCAACATGCGATGTGCTCGATATGGATTACTTTGCGCAACTGATGCGCCGCGGCGCCGAGTGTGGAATCAACGCGTTGACCCTATTCGTGATCCCCGATTCCTACTACCCCGAGACCTCGCCGAAGAAAACTTGGGAATTTGAAATCGGGCTGGATTGGCCCTCCGACCGGTTCCCCGAATACCGCAACGCACACTGTCCGAACGCGGACCCCGCAACCGAATACTTGCCGCAACTCGCGGCCCTATGCCACTCGTTGGGCATCCGCGTGTACTTGCGCACGATCAATAATAAGCACAAATGGTTGTTTCCGGGAAAGGACCCATGGCGGGCGATTCGACTCAAGGACGACGGCACGGAAGCGCCCACGAGCGCGTGCTGTTGGGACATTCCGGCATTCATGGATTATTACTACGAATTGCTGCGCGATCTTCTTGAGCGATACGCCACGGGACCGAATCCCGTTGACGGCATAATTCTCGATCAGCAGAAATGTTTTGGCGCATACGTCAACGCCGAGTCCCGCGCCAAGTTCCGAGAGCTGATGGGGCATGAAATGGACGATACCAATCGGCCGGAGATCCTCGAGTATTGGTCGATCCGCAATGCCCAGCGCGTTTGCGAAACAGTGCAGTTCTGCAAGACGGTCAACCCGAAACTCGACGTCGGTGTGACCCTCGAAGCTATGCGGCGTGTACATTTTGACAACGGCGATACGGGAATGAAATACGATCTGTTCAACCACAAAACCAGCGGCGTGGATTTCATCCACCACCAGATACTCGATCTATCCGAGGAAGACTGCCTTTACATATGGGACAAGCTCGCCCAAGACGGCCCGCTCTGGATCATGCTCGATCCCACGGCCGCCGATGCCGGGTGGGACAAGGAGTATTGGGGCTGGAAGCCCCGCACCCCTGACGCCATACGCGATGACGTGCAGAAAGTGAAGCGGGTCCGAGAGCGTCTTGCCGTGCCCGGCAACTTGATCGGGATTACGGAATTCCCGATCTCGCGGTTGCCGCTGGATCACCCGAATCTGGAGGCATCCCTGCGCCATATTGGCCAGGCGTGAAGCCATGGGAAAGACGCACGCAGCCGGAACCGCTATGCAGTACTCAAGGACGAGGCATGCCTGAATCAAGGAAGAGTCCGTTGTCGGCGAGCCGCGAACTTGCGATGCGGTTGGGGGGACTGCGCGGGTTCTACCGGTTGGCGTGCCGGTTTGTCCCGTTTGCGTTGCAGTACTGGGACAAGTTGGTGCTGATCGTCTTACACCGTGTGAACTATGCCGCCATGAGTCTGATCGGCGCGCTTGCTGCCGGGAAGCTGGTCGACGCCCTCGCGGCTGGCGACGGCCCGGGCTTCTTCAAGTGGGCGACCTTGGCGTTTATGATGGCCTTGGGCGTCTTGATCGACGTTGTATGCGCGGTGACGGTGCAGGAATACGTGCGGATGCGCGTCAACCTCAAGTTGAAGCGCCTTATTTTCAATCACGTGCTCCGCATGCCCCAGGCCTTCCACGAGTCCCGCCCGATCGGCGAGAACATGTTCCGCATCAACGACGACACGACCGTTGCCGCGTATATTTCGGTAAGCGTTATTCCGGCGATTTGCGAGCCGTTTATTTCCACGTTGTTGGGGGTCAGCGCGTTGTTCATGCTGAACCCGTTGTTTGCGTTGCTCATCGCCGTGTACATTATCGGCCACTTCGCGTTCTCACACTACGTCATGGGGTATGCCTACCGACTCGAGGCTTACACGCGGACGCGCCAACAGAGCCTGAAGGCTATACTGCAGGAAGGGCTCTCGGCCTACGCGATCAGCAAGGCGATGTCGCGCGAGCGGCACGAAATGCGGCGATTCTACGGGCGGTTGACGGAGTTGTTCCGTGCGCGGCTGGCGTACGCTATCGTACGCGGCATCTGGGACTGCGGCGGCTCGCTCCTCCTCGAACTGATGCGGCAGCCCGTCTACATTCTCCTGTCCGGCGCCTTCATCATTTCCGGAAGAATGACCTTGGGCGACTTTGTGGCGGTCCAAGGACTAGTGATGATGGTCGTGACGCCATTGCTCCAATTCATCTGGATGGTTCAGACGTTGCGCGTGCTGTCTGTGCCCGCCCAGCGCATGCTCGAGACCATCGATCTTGAACCGGAGATTCAGGACCCAGCCGAAGCCGTCGAACTGCCCAATCCGCATGGTCGCATCGCCTTCGAGCGCGTCTATTTCCGGTATAGTCCGGACGGGCCGGACGTGGTGAGGGACCTGTCATTCACGCTCGAGCCCGGCAAGAAACTGGCGATTGTGGGCGTGTCCGGCGCGGGCAAGACCTCCATTTTCAATCTGCTTATGCGGTTCGCCGACCCCACCCAGGGGTGCATCCTGATCGACGGCATCGATCTGCGCGACATCCGCCTCGAATCCTATCTCGAGCACGTCAGCATCGTGCTCCAGGACAACTTTCTGTTCTCGGCCAGCATCCGCGACAACCTGCTGGTCGGCCAGATTCACGCCACCGAGGCACAGGTCGAACAGGCGACGGAACGGGCCGGGTTGTGGCCTACGGTCAACGCGGCTCCCAACGGCATGGACACCGTGCTGCTCGAGGGCGGCAACCTGTCCGCCGGACAGAAGCAGCGCATCGCCATCGCCCGGGCCGTGATACGGGACCCGCGGTTTCTGTACTTGGACGAGGCGACGTCGTCGCTCGATCCTGTTACCGAGGAAACGATACTCGAACAGTTGGCCGAGATTGAGCCGGGCAAGACGCGCATCGTCATCGCGCACCGCATCACGTCCGTCCAGAACGCCGACGAAATACTGGTCATGGAACACGGCGTGTGCGTGCAACGGGGCCGTCACGAGGAACTGCTCGCCGCAGACGGCGCCTATCGCCGGCTTTGGGCTGCGGAGAAGCATAAGGTTGGTCTCGCCAGCCAAGGTGCGCCGCAGGAGGGGGCGCCATGATCCATCTCGAGGTGCGGAGCAAGAACATCATCGATTCGAGCCAACTCACCATCTGGGAGCGGCTACGCCTGTTGCTGCGCATGCAGCGCTATGCGTTGCCCTACTGGGACAAGATCCTCTTCCGATTCCTGGCCTCGCTGGTTACCAGCGCCACGGCGGTCGTGCCGGCCCTGTTGACCGCCCGGCTCATTGATGTGGCGTTTCCGAGCGGCGATTACGTACTGGTCGCCAAGATCGCCGCGCTCGCTCTTGCCGTCATTGTCACCGGGTTGATTTTGGCCTTCACGTCGATTGTCATGTCGGCGTATAAGCAATCGCGGATAACCCTCGACCTCGAGGCCCAGTTTTACCGACACGTTCAGAAGCTTTCGATGCGCTTCTTTGCAGGTCGTCCCGTGGGCGAACACATGGCGCGCACGCTGGACTGCGGGGAAGCGGCGTATCTGGCCTCCGAGGTGATCCCTGCCGTTTTCGCGATCATGCAACGTGTTGCCCTGCTGGTCTTTGTGATCAGCGTGAAGTTCGAGGCCTGGCTCTTGATACCGGCTTTCGCCTATCTGATAATCCTCTTTTCCGTCAAACACGCGCTCACGACGCGGATTCGTCTATGGGATCGCCGTTTCCGGGTTGAAACCCAACGGCTCGAGGCGGTTCTCCGGGAGATCTTGTTTCCATTCAAGTTGATCAAGGCATATGCCCGCCAACGAACGGCCCGGCGTTGGTACGGCTGGCAGGCGTGTCGAGCCGTGCTGGCGAATTTCCTGAATGGGCTGTACATACAGTACGACCTGCACGTCACGTTTGCGCTGATGCCGCTTTACGTGGCCGCTTTGGCGTTCATTATTGGGCCGTTGGTGCTGGCAGAGCACCTGACGCTCGGCGAGTATACGGCGATTTGCCTGCCGGGCGTCGGGCTCATGTGGCAGTTTGTCGCGCCGTTCCAGGAGGCCATCATCACGTTTCAGACGATTCGACAGCGCCTCATTCCCGGCGAACGGATGCTCGAAACCCTTGGCATCGAGCCGGAGATTGTAGACGCGCCAAACGCACAGGCCCTGAAGCGCGCACAGGGCGGCCTCGAAGTACGCAACGTTTCGTTCTCATACATCGAGGGTATCCCGGCGCTGAGAAACGTCTCGCTCGAAGCCCGGCCCGGCGAGAAGATCGCCCTCGTGGGACCGACAGGCGCCGGCAAATCGACGTTGTGTGCGTTGCTTGTGCGCCTCTACGATCCCCAGGAAGGTGAGATGCTCATCGACGGCGCCCCGTACCGGTCGGTTACTCAGGAAAGTCTCCGCCGGCAGATGGCCATTGTAACCCAGGCCATAGACACGTTCACGGAAAGCATCGAACGAAATATCCGGTACGGTGAGCCGACGGCGACCGATGACGCCGTGCTGCGCGCGGCACGCATTGCGTGTGTGGATGAGTTTGCGTCACGGACGCGCAACGGGTATGCGACGGTGCTGAGCGAAGGCGGCTCGATCTCGGGGGGGCAAAAACAACGCCTGTGTATCGCGCGGGCCCTGGTACGCGATGCACCGATCCTCATTTTGGATGAAGCCACCTCGGCCCTCGATCCCGTCACCGAGAAGGAGGTCGTGGAAAACATTGACAAGGCGTACGCAGGCCGCACGCGGATTGTCGTGGCCCATAATCTTCTGAACGCCCGGGACGCCGACCGCATTTATGTGCTGGACGAGGGCTGCGTGGTTCAGGTAGGCACGCACGACGAACTGATCACTGGAGAAGGGCTCTACGCAACGCTGTGGGGAAGCGGCCAGCAGCCAACAGGATAGGGGAACAGCGCTTTCCACATTGTGGGCGAGGAAACGAACTGGCCATGAAGGGCCTTTTGGAGGTCGCGTACCTTGGGTAAAGTTGGATTCAGACGCTGGGTCGAACAGCATTTTGTCGTTGTAGCGGAGGTGATTGGCTACGCGGTGACTGTGGTTCTAGTGAGCTTCCTGGCGTACACGCTGTTTGTCAGTGTCGAAATCACCGTGACCGGCACGGGCACATTGCGGCCTGTTTGTACAGACGTAACCGTCGATGTCGAAGCGCTGCCCGTCGAGTTTCTTGTCTCATCGGGTCAGGAAATCGCCGCGGGCCAAGCGGTGTGCCGGGTGGTTCTGGACCCGAGAACGCAACGCCGCCTGATGGCCTTGGAACGACTCGATGCCGCTTCAGCCCTGCTCGACCTCGATCCCGACGTTCCGCGCGCGACGCTGGAGAACATACGGAACCTGGCAGCCGCTCTGCCAACAGCCGACGGCAAGGCCACCCTCGATGCATCAGAAAGCGGATGGGTCAAGTGGTCAGTGGACGCCGATACCCTCGACCCCGTTCCGCCGGGAGAGCCTTTGGCGCGGATCTACGATCTCACCTGGCTGGTGGTGGAGGCGACAGTCCCCGCGGCGAAGACCAACCGCGTTATTGAGCCGGGCATGAGCGTGCGGGTGAAATTGGAGGACTTTCCCGGGCCCGTTGTCGGAACCGTGGTCACGGTAACGGACGGCGAGGACGACCAGAGAAACGTCACCGCACGGTTTGAAGCAATTCCCGAAGCCTGGCAAGAACATTTCCACGCGTTGGTGTTCGACGAGGGCGCGGACGAATTCCCGCCCGTAACCGTCGAGGTCGTCGTGGGGCATCGCAGCCTGTTTCGGGAGATATTCGGGCGCCGCTGACGGGAAAGCGTGCCCACGGACGCGGCAGACAGCAGCTGCAGAAGTCCCGTTACTCTATCGTCTAATGGAAGACATGGCTTGATGCGGCCCGCCTCTTGTGCTATACGCTGAGATGTGCGCGGCAACGCGTGGGGCGCCGTGTCTGATCCTTGCACAAAGGGAAGGCAACCATCCCGCCCAACAGGAAGGGACACGAGACAGACTACCGGCCGAACAGGAACTTGCCGTGAAGATTGCCGCACGAGCGTGGTCTGGCAGACTTGGCGCGCGGGGACGCGACGTTCACAGCGTGTTTCGTGGCCTTCGTCGACCAAGTGGGAAAACGGCAGAGAATCCGAATTGGCCACTCAGTAATCGCCGGAGGAGATGTCCATGAGACCGATTCGCAACTGGGGAGTCGAACGGAGCGCGCACAAGGATGAGGTAAACGGTAGGCGGGTGTGGCAACTCACCAACCACGAGGCGCCGTCGGCGCATTTCTATTTCACGCGACCAAGCTGGCTCGAGGGTTGGCCCCGGCCGTTTTTCGTGTCGGATCGCGGCAACGTCGCTAACCTTTATACGTTCGACGAAGACTGGTCGGTGTTGCAGCTTACCGATCTGCCCCGTGTGGAGGGTGGCAAGTACTGGACAAGTTACAACGGGAAAACCTCGTTCCGGGCGCAGCAATTCGGCGCCAATTTCATGGCGGCCGAGGCGGATCCGAACGGGGGCGGCATATACTTCTCGAGCGGCTTCGGGGAGCAACACCTGATGCGCTATGACTTCGCCAGTGGCAAAACGGAAAAGCTTTTTGACCATGCTGCGGGGTGCATCACAAGCGACGGCCGGTACTCTTTATTCCAGTCATTTGATGATGACTACGAAAAGAAGCTGCGCCATACAAAGCTGTATCGCATTGACTTGGCGACGGGCGCCCGCGACTTTCTGTATGAGGACGACGGCGATTTTGCCCACATGTTATGCTCGCCTGTCGCCCCGGAACTCGTTATTTGGATCAGCTACCATCGCCGAAAGGGCATGACGATTAACCCGCGCACCGGTGAATTGGGCACCTGGGTTGATTTCGCGGAGGAACCGAAACACCGCGTATACTATCACTACTCGTTTCTGCCGAAGTCGAGTCTGCTGCTCTGCGCCCATCGTGGCGACATCGACTGCACCGTAGCAGGTACCGGTGGCAAGCAAATCGTCTGGGAGATCCGCAGCGCGGACGGCGACGTGGCCGATCAGCTTAAGGCGTGGAACGGCGAAGCGATCGCCCATGCCACCGTCAGCCACGACCACCGCCGGGTCGTAGGCGACACGTGTCGGCACGATCATTTTGTCGAGGACGACCCCGCCAAGAAGAAGAACAACATCTACCTGTTCGACCGCGAATTACGCACGTCGAGTGTGGTGTGCGCGGCGGACTCGTCGTTCTCGGCGCGCGACGAAAAGGGCCGCCAGGTCTACAGCGAGTACCTCCACCCGAGACCCGTGTTCTCTCCCGACGACAAGAAGGTGATTTTCGATAGCGATTTCACATCTGGGATTACCCAAGTGTACATGGTGGGACTGTAACCTGTTGAGGAGGAGTGGGTGATGTTGCAACTGTTGGTTGTTGTCACCGTATGCCCGATGATATCGGCTGGAAGTCCGTATCCGATATTCGAGATCGATCTCGAGGAAGGTTGGACGGAGCAGACCGAAGGCCCGTGGCGAATGCGTTACGACCATCGCGAACTCCTTGTCATGCGCCATCCCTGGGAACCGAGCCATGGAGGCAATTTCGCCTCAGCAACAAAAAAGGTAACCGTTCCGTCCGACTGGCAAGGCCCTACATGGATTCAGTTCTATTGCACAGACGACTACCACACGGACGAGTGGCGGCCCAAAGACAGTCTTCCCGGCTACTTCTCCGCCGAAGGGTTCATCGGACATCGTTTCAAGCGCCTCCTCATCAACGGCGAGGTGCTCTGGGATACGGACATCAGCGATCCCGTTCTTGTCGATGAACGTTGGCCTTGGTATCGGTTCCAGATTCCCGTCGAGTCGGGCGAAGAGTTCGAGATAACCCTGCAGGTCTACGACGCCGTAGATTCATCGGCTGTCCTCGAGGACGACTTCTACCAATCCGGTACATACGCGTCCCGCGATGAGGATCCGGACGCGTTCAATTTCCAGAGCCACGTGTATTGGGGCAACGTGATCCTATTCGAAGATGGGACCAATCCGGCGCCGTACCCGACGTGGCCCAAGTCGCCCACCGACGCCAAAGTACTCGAGATCCACAACAAGCGTCGGCCTCCTCTGAACTTTGGGGATCCGTGGCCGGACGAGACTGTCCAACTGGAATTGTCCGCACCGGCGGGGATGCCGGCAATAGGGTTCCCGGTACAGACCGCCGTCCCTATTCATGCAGCCAAGGTTTTCGAGTTGGACGGACTATCTCTCAAGACGTCCCGTGGAAGACGGATAGGAACACAGAAGACCTGTACCGGAGTTTGGCCGGATGAGTCTATCCGGTGGGTCTTGTTCGATTTCCCTGCGAAACCTGACATGAAAAACTTGGGGCTATCTTTC